>ENA-ORTP01000199-ORTP01000199.1-human-gut-metagenome-genome-assembly--contig:-NODE-199-length-79482-cov-6.061390_pt1 | contig 79482 bp, 78 predicted proteins | sample MGYA00241913_ERZ509190 | MGnify/ENA primary metagenome ERZ509190 (study PRJEB26280, sample SAMEA2338839) | human gut metagenome | biome: human gut; feature: human-associated habitat; material: faeces...
TTTTTCCATAGGATATGATACTCTTTTTGGAAAAAATAATTCAGTATGCCATTATACCAGTTATTTATTCCAGTAAAAAAATCAGGCTCCTTGTGTAGATTAAAATACTTGTTCCCATTTTTCTGTGAAGTATGTCTCCCTCTTCCACTTTGTTGTAAATAGTATTTCTATGTTTTTTAAAATATTTTGCCACCTCATTTATTGTTGCCCATTCTCCCAATTCTTTCACTATTTCATCTGCTAAAGTTTTATTCATTGGGGATAGATTTCCCAGTTTTTTAAAAATATATTCCTCTCTCTCCATGTGTAGTTCTCCCTTTTAATATTTTTTACAACATAAATTCTATAAATGCCTCTTGAGTCATTCCTCTCTTGCTCTTTCCTGCTACTTTTACAGGAAAACACATATCTGTTATCCTGTCCCTTATTCTATTTTGTCCATGTACAGAAAACCTCTTAGTTAGTTCACATATTTTTTCATCTCTATCGAAAATCAGATTTGTAGATAATATCAAAGGTTTATTACTTCTGTACCTTGCATCTATGAGATTATATATCTTTTCAGCTCTCCAGCAGGATTGATTTTCATCCAGATCTTTTTCAGTACCAAAGTCATCAATGATTATCAGATCACATTTTTCTACCTGTTCTAAAAATCTTTTTTCAGCTTCTCCCCAATCTCTCCCCACTTTATTGAGATATAGCCCCAGATTTATAACAAGTACTGTTTTCCCCCTTTCCATGAGATAATTTGCTATACAGGCAGTAGTAAAAGTCTTTCCTGTTCCTACTCCCCCATAGAACAACAGTCCTATCTGCTTGTCTTTCTTCAGAAAATTCTCTGCATATTTCTTTCCCAACTGCATATATTTACTGCTCATATCTGCATTTTCAAATCTGCTTTTCAGAAATTTATTATCTATGACAGAAATTTCTTCATATTTTTTCACTTTATTTTTTATACATTCATGAACTCTTTTTCTTTCCAATTCCTCCATTTCCCTCTCTTTTTCCTTTTCCAGACAGTCACAGGCTGGAATATATTCTACATTTTTTCTAAGGCTTTCAGGAAATAGTTCCAAATATCTATTTTCATTTCTCACATAATCTTTATTGCAATATTTACATTTCATCATTTTTAGTTCCCCCTAATGTTCCATTTAAAGCACCATCTATTAACTTTTCAGTAAAATCTTTGTATTCTGGTCTTTTAAATTCTTTTTTGGAGCTGTTCTTCTTTTTGCCCTTGTTTTCTTTATCTTTAAAATTTCCATTCAAGGCTTTCTTCAGGTTTTCTATCTTGAAAATACTGTTGACGCTCATGTTGTTTTTTACAAACTCAGACTCCGACATCAGTGTCAGTGCTTCAAACAGCTTTACAGCTCCTAATTCTCTCCATACTCCTAATATTACATAGTTATCTGGTCTGTAGTTATACTCTGGCAGTTCCAGTTCTTTATATTTTTTTAATATATCCTGTATCTCCATAGGCGCATCACTTAATTTTTCTTTCTCAATCTCATTTTTATGTTCTGCACTATCACCAGCTTTTTCTTCCACCTCTGTGTGTGTATTATTTATCTTTTTATCTTTTATGTTATTATTATTCTTTTTGTTATTATTAAGACTGTTATTATTAGTGTTCACCTGACCGCGTGCGGTAGGATTCGTATCGGTTTCTACCGTATCCGACGAAACTATACACGGTATAGCATTTACAGTATATAGATTTTGGGCAAACTTCCCTTTTTCTTTATGCTGGATTACTGTTACATATCCTCTGTCTTTTAATTCCTTGATATATTTTACCAGTGTACTTTTTCCTATCCCCAGATCTCTGCATATCAAATTTTGTGATGGAAAGGCATCCTTTCCTTTTCCAGTATAACTGCATATATAGGCATAGACGGCTTTTGATAAAATATTTAAAGTTTTGTCCCTCATTACTTTTTTTGCTACAACTCCATATCCTTCTTCGTATATTCCCAGCATTTTAACCTTATCCATTCTCTTTTCCTCTTCTCCCAGTAAGTTTATTTTTTTTAAAATTAAGTAAAAAATTGATCTCTAAGTTTTTGAAGCTGCTCCTTTGTACTGGCATATGAATATTCTCAAGACTTTCTTTTTTCTCCAGTAGGATGACAATTCTTCTGTGCTCTTTTTCCTGCTCATCTTTTACGCTCCTTCAATTTTGTAATAATATACGCAAACTTTTTTATACTTAATTCTCTTTAAAAACCATTTTTTAATTTTTTAAATTATTTTTTTAATATAACGTTATCTATATTAGCACAACATCCTATTCTTGTATATAAATTATTTTAAAAAAAATTTAATTTTTTAGTTTTAAAAACTTTTTTAATAAACATACTCATTTTTTAATTTCTCACTTATTTTCATTCCAGTTTTACAGTAAAATAGCAACAATAAAAATATTTTTTTCATATTATTTTAAAAAAACTTTTTCCAAAAAATAAAAAAACACCAGAATTTCTCCTGATGTTCTTCCTCATTATTTTATTTCATTTTCATTATGCTTATTGATTATCTCTTCCAGTATTTTCATTTCCTTTTTCAGTTCATCAAAAGATATGAATCTTCCTGACCTTTTCTTTAAAAGCTTCTTTACTATTTCTACTCCATTGAGCCATTCTATTTCATAATATTTGCTGTTATCACTGAATATCTGCTCCATACATTTTTTCAGACTTCTCTCATCTTTCAAATCTACTTTTATCAAATGCTTTCTATTGTTTGGGAACTTGCAGGTTATATACCAATTATATTCCTCTCCCTCTTCAAATTTTATAAAGTATTTCCAATGGTCGTCTGTGTAATCTATGAACTCTAGTATTATATGTTCTTCCACTTTTAAAATACCTCCTATTCTCTTAATACTTATATACCTCACATTCTATTTTTTGTCAATACATCAAGTTATTATTTTCTCTTATATATCAAAAAAAGATCAGTCTACAAACTGATCCTTTCTTTTTATTTATTTTTTTATTATTTTAAAAACTCCATAAATTCATTTCAAGACGTTTTCTCATAGTAAAAGCTGTTATCAATATAAGAAGAACTCCTCCTATAAGCATTATTCCCCCATATGATAGACTTGCCATTTCCATTCCCAAACTTTTCAATAAAGGAATAGGATCATTTTGAAAACTTCTAAACAATTCATTGTCTATATGCTTTACATTACTTACAATAAATATAAGGTCTCTCAAAGCTATAAGCCCTGTAATTGCTGATAGTATTCTCACTATAATTATATACTCCTTATAAAAAAGATAACATGTTGCTATCCCCAATAGCACTAAAATTATCCCATTTAATTCTCCTGTACTCATTGAATAAAAATTTATCTTTTCTAACGATGGTACTCTTACTAATGGACAAAATGTAGCTGTTGCTATCATCAATGCCCCTAGCATCCCTATGATTTTTCTTTCCACAAAATCACTCCCCTGTTTGTTTTTTTATATATACATGTATATTACCTCACATTCTAAAAAAAATCAACATTCTTATATAAAGAAAAACTTATTTCGAATTCATTTATTTTCTATAAACCCATTTTTTAATTCTACTAAATTTCAAAAAAAAATTATTATTTATGTCTTTTTAATATTTTTCTGAAATATTTTTTCTCCATTATTGACATTAAAAATTTAATTGTATATAAAAAAAGCCCCGAAGGGCTTAGGTAAATTAAAAAATTAATTATTTATTTATTACCATAGTGCATTTTCTTGTTATACAGTCAAATACTGCACAATCAGTCAATAGTTACTTCTCCAGCTGCATATAGATTCTTATGCAATTTATTTTTTGCTGCCTTATTTATTTAATTACTTCTTCATTGATTTTTATTTCGCTTTCATAGATTTTTATTATACTTGGTTTTCCGTCAACAGGAAATCTGAAAGTGCTTTTTACTGCTGCCTTTCCCGGTATATTAATATTTCCAAATGGTCCTGAAGAAAAAACTGCAAATCCATCTGTGTCTAAAAGCTGTAAAGATTTTTGCTCATGAAGATTAGTCAATCTTATCATTTGCTCAGTATCATTTTTTAATCCAACAGTCACTTTATATTCTGTTTCATCTTTTGTTACTGATAAGACAGATGCCTTTATATACTTTTCAAAAGCTTCTCTATCATAAATTATTACAGCTTCATCCAAACTTCCTCCTTCTTTTCTTCCTGTATCTACACCATCTTTTACCCCTTTCAAGATATTCTTTCCAGTAGATACTGCTCCTGACACTACAGTTGACACTGCTCCAGTCACAGAAGATTTCTCCTCTGAATAAGATGCAATACATGTTAATAAACTTAAAATTAAAACTAATTTTTTCATTTCTTCCTCCCAAATCAACACTGATGTATATTTTAATTCTTAACTTCTTATATCATATTTATCCTTTTATTTCAATGAATTTTATATCTTTGAAAATAATTATAGTTAATCTTTTTAATCTTTGAGAAGATTTGTTGGTAAAAAAATTATATATAAAAATCAGGAAGAAATTAATCTTCCTGACAATTATTTCATACTATTATATTTTTTAAAAATTAAATTTACATCTAAAAGATAAAGTCATTCTAAAATAATCTAAATCTTTTTTACTCTAGTTAACCCAGCAAAAAACTAATTTATATCATATTTCATAAAATCATTTTTAGCCATTGTTGTTCTTACTTTTTTTATATATTCCTCTCCCTCTTCTGAGTACTTTATTAATCCATAAGCTATTTCAGGAGCTGGTTTTTCATTATTTATCAATTCTCTGACTTTTTTATATGCATCATTTCTGGAGATAGTTAATACTATATCTGCTACAGAATCCTTTATTGTATCATATTTTTTCAAGTGGGGTACGAAGCCGTTGTCTCTTACTCCCTTAGCTGCTATTCTTGGTTCATTAGGATTAGTTGACCACATGCCAAATATATTATTTCCCTCTCTGAAAAACCTTGATGTCCCCCAGGCACTTTCCAGTGCTCCCTGAGTCAGAATAAGGGATGTTGGATATATTATCATTTTTGATTCCAATTCCTGCCAGTTTCCATATTTTACCTTATATCTGCTGAAAATATTCTCACTATATTGTTTCTCTTCTTCAGTCAGTTCAGGCTTTTCCTTCAATTTTTTTATTATCTCTTTATCATTCTTTATCTCTTCATGAACGACGGTTATCGCTGGAAGAAGAAGCTGTACAAAGGCATCTTTTCTCTCCTCTGATGAAAGTCCTCTTAAATCTAATTCTGAATTAGAATATACATAGAGTCCTTCCTCATCTCTCTTTTCATATAAGTCAGCTACATCATTTACTTCAATTTTTTTATACTCTACCTTTTTCAGAATATTATCATCATCAATTTTTTTATCACTGTATTTGAATAACACAGCCATGATAATAAATCCTAAAAGTAAATATTTTTTAATCTTCATCAACACTTCCTTTCAATTGTTAAATATTATAAAAAATTATTTGGTATAGTATACTTGATTTTCATAAAAAAGTAAATAATTATTTTTCTCTGGAACTTCTTATATAGTCCTTCCGTCCATCATATTGAAGAATACTCTCTTCTCCAGTTGCCTTTGAAACCATTTTTAAGTCATGAAGATAATATGTTTTTGTGTTGAGTTTTGATATAACAATATTCTTATCTCCTGCTGCTTCTGGAAGAAAAACTTCCTGATATTTTCCATTTATCATTATTATCCCCATTACTGCTTTTCTTCCGCTGTTGCTTTCTAAAATTACTAAATAGTCCTTTTCTCCATTTCCATCCAAATCTACTTTAGAATATTCTCCCCTATACTTTTCTTTTACTGACATTATTTCTTTCAATACAGGATAACTTTTTTCTAAATATTGCCCTCTGCTATAAATTAGTGACAGCATTTCATCAGATGAAATATCCATTTTTCCATTAAAAAGGTCATCTTCCAATACTTCGTTTATAAAATTCCATCTATCTAATTTTTCAATTGAGTAGACTACTTTAGTATTAGGAAGATATTGAACTAAGTAATCTGTATTTTTTTCAAGTTTTAAATTTCTTGATAAAGTTACAGGGCAGACTAGAGAAAAATTCTTTCCTGCTCTCCATCCCTGATGTGGGTATTCTACAGCAGTAAGAGATTTTCTAAACTGACTGTATTTTCCAGTATAGTATATCCCTTCCATTCTTCTATAAGAATTTGCCAACTGAAGAGTTCCATAGTATTTAACCCCGTTCCCTGATTTATATATTTTTAAATCTTCTCTGTTTCTTGATATTATATCAAATATATCTTCTGTACCTAACAGGGCAACACTGAATCCAACTGAGAACACTATACTGATTATTCCCAAAATAGCTAAAGTGAAAATACTTTGTCCATTAAATCCAAGTTTTTCTGACTGGTCATCACTATTTGCAATTCTTATTAACTTTCTGAACCATTTTATATTCCCAGCAATAACTCCTATTGAACCAAGTATAAGCCCTCCTGCCAAAGCTCCATTACAGATAATAGTGGGATATAGTACTGCTTCCACATATCCTACTTTTGAGCTTTTAAAAAATCCGGGGACAATATTAGGCAGTTTCATTATTCCAAGCATAACTATAAAAAATACCATCAGATAAAGTATTGGAGCTAAAATTAAAAATATTCTTTCTTTAAAGCTAATCTTCTGATTGTCATCTGATTTATTTTTCTCATAACGGCCATTTATTTCATAACCATTGCTTTTTTCATTTTCTTCCTCTTCTTCTTCATCCATATATCCATCATCTTTATCATAATACTCTCCATCTACATAATAGCTTAAAAGTGATGGAAGATTTTTCATAACACTGTAATCCTCTATCAGTTCATTATCTTCAAAGTCTGCCTCTTCAAGCTTGTCTAAATATTCCATTGGAGATATATCTCTCACACTTGTTCCCTCTAAAGACAGATATTTAAGCGATGGAAGATTTCTTAAAAATCCAATATCCCTTACACTTGTTCCTGTCAAAATCAAATCAGTCAATTCAGGCATTCCTTTTAAAAAATAAAAATCATCTATCTCAGTATCATAAAAATCCAGCTCCTCTAAATTTTGAAAATAATTAACTGGCATATAAAAAGATTTACATTTAGAAAGCATCAATGATTTTAATTTCCCACATTTATATATAACATCTAAGTCTTTTAGCTCGTAAGTTCCCTCATGTTTATCTATATACAAATCTTCTAAATTAGGCAGCATCTCTAAATCCTTCAATGAAATACTGTCTCCGCTAACCCAAATGGTTAAGCTCTTTATCTTGCTCAAAGATGTTTCACTCATGAAAAATGAGCTCTTATTTTTACAGGCTTTTTTTATATCCTTCTCAATAAATTTCACTATAATCTCCCCCAATAATTAAAAGTTTCTATTTCCCTTATATCATATTTCATATACTTTTTCAATTAAGTTTTCCTTCTCTCCTTTAGCAGCTATGATATATTTATAATTTTAAAGGTAATGTAACTCTTAATATAAATTTTTTTAGTTTTCATAAAAAAAGGAATCCTGTCAACATACAGAATAATATAATATAAGAAAATGAAGATGAAAAGATACATTTTCTATAATTAGTGAAAAATCACAGGAGATGATATATATGATAAAAAAATTACCAGTGGAAAAAATGGGTGAATCTAATCTTGGATGGCTGAGAAGTAAATTCCACTTCTCTTTTGCAGAATATTTTAATGAAGAAAATATAAACTTTGGTGTATTAAGAGTAATTAATGATGACCTTATTTCAGCAAATACAGGTTTTGATACTCACCCTCACAGAGACATGGAGATAATTACTTATGTAGTGCATGGATACCTTACTCATAAAGACAGCATGGGAAATGAATCTACTCTTTCAAGAGGACAGGTACAATACATGAGTGCGGGAACTGGAGTAAGACACTCTGAGTACAATAATCATTCTGAAGAACTTAGACTGCTTCAAATATGGGTGCTTCCTGATAGAAAAGGGCATACTCCCAACTATGGAGAATATAAATTTGGATGGGATGAAAGAAAAAATAAATTTTTACATTTTGTTTCAAGCAAATCTGGAGATGCTCCAATAAAAATTAATCAGGATATTAATTTCTATGCTTTGGAACTTGATGATGGAAAAGAGGAAAAATTTGAAGTAAAACCTAAAAGACAGGCTTATGTTGTACAGATAGAAGGTAAATCTTCTGTAAATGGTTTAGAACTTAATACAAAAGATGGGCTGGAAACTATTGGAGAAAGCTTGAAAATTAAGGCTGTTGGAAAATCTCATATACTTATTATTGAAATGCAGGAAAGAGAAGATTTAAAATAATAATTTCCTTTTTTAAGGCAGTTGAAAGACTGCCTTTTTTAATGTATAATGATACTTAAGATTTATTGATCATCATATTTACAAAGGGGGAGGATTTGATGTTTCAATTATTAAAAAAAATGTTTTGGGTAGAGTATATGCTCAAGCCTGAACAAATACTGGGAGATATACCCACTACCAAAGAAGTTTACAAGACTTCTTTTAATATTTCATGGCCTTGTGCACTGGAAACTGTTCTGGTCAGCCTTGTAGGATCTATCGATATAATGATGGTGGGAGGGCTTGGAGCTCATGCCATTGCTGCTGTCGGTCTTACCAATCAGCCTAAGTTTATACTTCTTGCTATGATTTTCTCATTAAATGTTGGAGTTACTGCTATTGTTGCAAGGAGAAAAGGGGAGCAGGATTATCATGGTGCCAACAGCTGTCTCAGACAGTCAATTATATTATCTCTAGGTATTTCAATGATAATGGCTTTTCTAGGTTACTTTTTCGCTTATGAGATACTGGAATTTGCTGGAGCTGGAGATGATGTAATCCTTGAATCTGTAGCATATTATAAAATTCTCATGGTGAGCATAGTTTTTACAGCTTTAAGTCTTACTATAAATGCTGCTCAAAGGGGAGTGGGAAATACAAGAATATCTATGAAAACCAATGTTACTGCCAACATCTTTAACCTTATATTCAATTATCTCCTTATCAATGGAATATGGATATTTCCTAGATTAGAAGTCAGAGGTGCTGCTATTGCAACTACTATTGGAAGTATAATTGGATGTCTTATGTCTATCCTTTCTCTTTATCATAATACTAATTTTCTTGAAATGAAAGCTAAAGCCAGCTGGAAATTCGATAAAAAAACAATGAAAGCTTTTTTGAATATCAGTGGAAGCTCTGTTGTGGAGCAGGTATTTATGCGGATTGGATTCTTCTCTTTCGCTAAAATAGTTGCAGCTCTTGGAACTATTGCCTTTGCTACCCACCAGATATGTATGAATATTATAAACCTTTCTTTCTGTTTTGGAGACGGATTGGGAGTTGCAGCCTCTTCGCTTGTAGGTCAGAACTTAGGTGCAAGAAGGCCGGATAAAGCTATAATATATGGAAAAACTGGTCAGAGAATGTCATTTATAGTTTCAACAGCACTGTTCCTGTTTTTCTTTTTTGGAAGAAGATTCCTCATTACTTTATTCAATTCAGAAGAACATATAGTTTCTCTTGGAGCAGTAATCATGATAATAATTGCTTTTACAACTCATGTTCAGACTTCACAGACTGTTTATCTCGGGTGTCTTCGTGGAGCTGGAGATACTAAATTTGTTGCTCTGATATCATTTATAAGTGTCGCTGCTGTAAGACCTATCTTAGCATGGGTGTTATGCTTCCCTATGAATATGGGATTGATGGGAGCATGGGTAGCTCTCTTTGCAGATCAGACAATAAGATATATTTTAAGTAAAATGCGTTTTAACAGTGGCTACTGGACAAAAATTGAGATATAATTTTATTAAATTAAATAATAATTTCTAATTAAATAATGATTTCAAACATAAATTTTTAAATTAAAAATAAAGAATCAAAAAAGGGAAACTAAAAACCTAAATTAATTTTAGAAGTTTAGCTGTCCCTTTTTATTTTTCACTATTAAATATCTCAATAAGTTTTTATATAAATTAATACTTCTCTGTATAGTTTTCAATATAATTAATTTTCCTCTTCCATTTTATGCTCTTTAATCAGTACACTTGCCCAATTAAAAAGTTCCTCTGAAAAGTTTAAAAATTTCTCTTTTGTAGTATTTTCCAGCTCTTTTATCTCCATGTATATTTCTAAAATTTTTCTGTCCTGCTCTGATAATTTTGGCAATAAATCTGCTTTTTTCTTAATATATCTTCCTGTTTCATAATAATATTTGGCCTGCAACACAAAAGAAGCTCCTTTATATAGTGAAAATAGTATTTCTAAATCTTTTTCATGAATGATATTATGCCCGCACACATGATATATATTACACGAACCAACTAATATTGCTCTTCTTATATCGCTTTTTTTAATTGTTGGTAAAATAAAATCTAAGTTTCCAACTAAAGGTTCTGTATCATAATAAAATTGAAATACATCAGCTTTTTCCCAACAGCTCAATTCTTCTTTTCCTGAAATAAATCCACAGATTTTTTCTCTGTCCTCCATTTTAGAAATAATTTCATCATATTTTTCCAGATCCTTCATTCCTAATTTATCAAGAATTACAACTACATCTATATCACTTTCTTTAGAAGCTTCCCCTCTTCCATGACTTCCTTGCAGTCCAATAAATTCTATTCTCTCTCCAAATCCCTTCTTTATTTCCTCTACAAAATTTTCCAACCAGCCTTTTTTAATTAAAAATGTCATATTACACTTCCCCTTTCTGACTATTGTGAATCCCTCACCACTTAAAATCACTTCATAATTTTTATTCCAGCTTATTATGTTAAAATGATTTCACTCAAAGTCTATCCCAGTTTTTTTGTATATATCTATAAAATGTCCTAATGGACCAACCCCACTCCCTATAGAAAAAGAATCTTTTATTGCCTGTGTTATATATTCTTTTCCTCCTCTTACACTCTCCTCAATAGAATTCCCTTTAGCCAATAGAGAAGCTATTGCTGATGAAAGAGTACATCCTGTACCATGTGTATTTACTGCATCTATTCTTGTTCCAAAATATTTGATTATTTCTCCGTTTTCCATAAGAAGAATATCAGTACAATTATCTTCCCTATGTCCACCTTTCACAAGAACATTCTTCACTCCAAATTTCTGTATTCTTTTTGCAGCCTCTATTATATCCTCTTCATTGTTTATCTTCATAGAAGCTAATACTTCTGCTTCTGGAATGTTGGGAGTTACCAATGTTCCTATTCCTATAAATCTCTGCATCTCTGCAAAAGCTTCCTCTTTCAATAATTTATATTTATTTTTTGACAGCATCACTGGATCAATAACTATATTTTCTGCCTTGTACTTTTTTAAAGAATCTGTAACAGTTTTTATTATCTCTATACCTGAAAGCATTCCTATTTTTACACTGTCCACTTTTATATCTTCAAATATAGCTTTAAGCTGTTCTTCAACTATATCTTTCGGCATTTCAAATACTCCAGATACACCCAGTGTATTTTGAGCTGTTACGGCAGTTATTACACTCATTCCATAAACTCCCATAGCACTCATGGTTTTAATATCAGCTTGTATTCCAGCTCCGCCGCAGCTGTCTGACCCTGCTATTGTCAATACTTTCTTCATTCTTCCTCCAAGAAAACAATAAAAAATGGTCAGCACTAAATAAGAATAACAAAAGAAATTAAATATAATTTACCTTTAAGTTACCTTGTCTGACCACCTTCTTTTTATTCACCTATTTTTATCATATAATTTCCATTGTAATGAATTTCATCTACAACTATTTCTTCATGTATAGGTCTTTTTTCATCAAAACTTCCATTTTTTTTGAAAAATTCATTAATGTTCTTTACATCTTCTGGTGTTAAGAAAAATATCATAACACAGTTCATTATTTCAAAAAATCTATATCTGTCTTCTGGCACAGGCTGTTCTCTGTCCCATACTTCACAAAATTTTGCAAAATTCTCTGATGCCATTTGTCCTCCTAAAACTCTTTCTTTAATTTTAAAACTACAGGGCAGTGATCTGAACCTAGAGTTTCATTATGAATCTCTGCTCCCTTCATGATATCTTTTAATCTTTCTGAAACAACAAAATAGTCGATTCTCCATCCAGCATTATTTTTTCTGGCATTAAATCTATACGACCACCAAGAGTATGCTCCAGTTAGTTCAGGATAAAAATGTCTGAAACTGTCCACAAATCCATTTTTCAACAGCTCTGTAAATTTCGCTCTTTCTTCATCAGAAAATCCAGCATTTTTTCTATTTGATTTTGGATTCTTCAAATCTATCTCTTGATGAGCTACATTTAAGTCTCCACATATGATAACTGGTTTTAATTTATCCAGCTTCATCACATAATTTCTAAATTCATCTTCCCAGCTCATTCTATAGCTAAGTCTGGCTAATTCTTCCTGAGAGTTGGGAGTATAAACAGTTATCATATAAAAATCATCATATTCAAGAGTTATAACTCTTCCCTCTTTGTCGTGCTCCTCTATTCCCAAACCATAAGATACCTCTATTGGTTTTTTCTTCGTGAATATAGCAGTTCCTGAATAACCTTTTTTCTCAGCATAATTCCAATATTGATGATATCCCTCTAATTCAAGTTCTATCTGTCCTTCTTGTAATTTTGTTTCCTGAACACAAAAAATATCTGCATTTTCATTTTTAAAATAATCTAAGAAACCTTTCTGCACTGCTGCTCTTAAACCATTTACATTCCATGAAATTAATTTCATATCAGTCTCCTTCCAACTTTTTTGCTCTATTTAATTATATCATAAAGTCCGTTTATATTTCAATTTATTAATTTAAATCAATATAAAATGCTCTATTGACAAATGAAGAAGTATATTGTAATAAATTACTAGCATTAATATCATATTTACTGGAGGATTCTTATGAAAAATTTAAAAAGTATCATTGATACTTTGAACTCAGAGGATGAAAATAATGAGGTAATTAAAGAAGTTCTTGAAATTCTTTTAGCCTTTTCCAATTTAAAAATATCTGTTATGGAAAAAGAGATTAAAGAAAATTTAATTTCTGGAACTTTTATAGGTTCTGACTTTAAAGTTCCCATTTCACACATTCTCTCAACATATTCTGGACAGATAGTTAAAAATTCAGAAAATGAAAATACTATTATTGATAATGTTTTTGCCTCTTTAGCTGAGGTATTTTATTGTAATAAAGATATGATAGACAGCATAATGAAAAATGTAGAAAAAAAATTAATCGAATTCATACAGGAAGAAGATAAAGAAATCAAATTTTCTTTTCTAGTTTTAGAAAATATAAATATTGTGAGATATGACTTAACTTTTTATATCAAATCTTTAAAGTCTAAAAAAATCAGAGAGAAAGTTCAAAGCAACTTATCATATTTTGTTGTAAAATCATCTGTTAATGTAAGGCAGCTGCCTTTTAATGATTTTTCTGCTCTCTGTATAGAAGTATTGACAAAATATTTTGGTGAGGATCATAATAAAATTAGAACTAACTTAGCTGAAATGAGAGATGCTTATTCTATTAGTAATTTATCGTAAACCTCCCAACATTTAAAATTACTTTGTCAAAATTTTTATCGTTAACCTCTTGTTATTTTTCTTATCTCTAAAAAAAGATAACTTGATTTTACTATTTTCATAAAATATGATACAATAAAGTTAAATATACTTTTAAGAGGTTATATATGAAAAAAGATAGAGTTGTTCTCCATTATGATATGGATTCTTATTACGCTTCAATTGAAATAAGAGATAATCCCAGATTACTTAATAAACCTTTAGTTGTTGGAGGAAGTATAGTGACAACTGCCAGCTATGAAGCTAGAAAATTCGGCATACATTCTGCCATGAAGGTTTCTGATGCAAAAAAACTTTGTCCTTCTCTTTTGGTTATTCCACCAAATAAAGAAAAATATAGTGAGATATCAAGAAAGATTCACAACCTTGTTCTTCGCCTCACTCATAAAATAGAATTTATTGCTTTAGATGAGGGATATATAGATGTGTCTGATATTATAGACCTGTATCCCTCTAAAGAATTTTTTGCTAAAAAATTTAGAGAAAGAATCAAATACCACACTGGACTCACATGTTCCATTGGAATAGGCTTTAATAAGCTCAGTGCAAAACTTGCCAGCAATATAAATAAACCCTCTGGACAATACATTTTTACTTCTCCATTGGATTTTACAAAATATATTTCTGATAAAAATATTGGAATAATTCCTGGAGTAGGAAAAAAACTCTCTGCTCTATTAGCAAAAGATTCTATATTAAAAGTAAAGGATATCTATCCATACTCTTTAGCTTTCCTTTGCTCCTCATATGGAAAATCTCGTGGAGAACTTTTGTATTCAGCTTCCAGAGGTATAGACTACAGAGAAGTTGAGTATAAGAAACCTACTCATTCTATTGGAAATGAAAATACCTTCAAATATCCTTTAAATACAGAGTTAGAAATAAGAAGAGAATTTGATGATCTTTTTGAGCATTCATATAGACGGCTTCTAAAAGATGAATTTATAAGTAAAACTGTTATATTAAAAATTCGTTTTTCTTCCAATGAAACTATTACAAGATCAAAAACTTTAGAAATCCCTACTGACTCACATGAAAAACTAAAAAAAGTTTCAGATGATCTTTTGGAAAATGTTGATTTAAAAGATAGTATAAGGCTTTTAGGCGTTTCTTTTGGAAATTTAACAAAAAAATCTGTCAGACAACTAGCTTTTTTCTAAAAAAATAGGGTATAATAAAAGCATATAAAAAAATATTTTATGGAGGTCTCATGAATATTAACTTTAAACTAGGGAGTAGTACAGGAAAAGCAGGTATTTTAAGTATAGAGTGCCAGAAATTAAATATTCCTTGTGTGATTGTTGTTTTTAGAAATGTGCTTAATTACCCTAACTCTGTTCAAATTTTTAAACTCAAGTCTAAACCTAAGGATGAATCTGCTGAAATCAAAGCTGTTGAAGAAATCTGCAAAATTGCTGATAAATACGCTATAACTCTTGTCATGAAACTTGCTCTTAGAAATAGAAAACATCTCATAGAAACTTTTGCTAAATTTGGTTTTAAAACTAAAAAATCTTGGTTAGGGAATTGTCCTGAATTGATAAGAGAGCATCATTCTTTAGATTAATTTTTTTACTTTCACAATTAATCTTTTTAAACTGCTTTTTTATCTTTTTTATATATATAAACTATTATTTTTGTATATTTTTTATTTGTTTTAAGCTTATATTTTCATACTATTATTTATCCACAAATATTAAAGTTATTTTTTTGATACTGTTATTATTCTTTAAATCTTTTCTTTAATTACATGAAGAAATAAAAGGTTGCATTTTAGGGTAGTTTTTAGTTATAATTAGTTAAACTTGTTTGAGGTGATTAAAAATGTTTAGAAGTCTTATAATATTTGCTTTGACATTTTTACTTGTTGTTTTTGGCTTAGAATATTTAATGCCGCCTTTTGGAACGATAGTATATCTTAATCCAGTAGAAATAGTTGGGTCTATTACTTATTCAATAGCTTATGTAACAGGAATGAGTGTAAAGCTCTCAATGTCTTTAGCTATAGCTTCTATCTCTATTATTCCTTTAATTGTAGTAATAGCAGTTAATAGAATCTGTAAAAAAAAGAAAAAAAGAAGATTTTAATACGTTTTTCCGCCTTTCATTATTTGAAAGGCTATTTTTTTACATAAAAAAGGGTACTCCATAAGTACCAGTAGTTTTAGAATTTTTTTGCTTTATTAATTATACAAAGCTTTTTACATTCAAATTTCTAAAATTTACTTTAACTTTGAATTACCCTCTTTATTTTTTATAGTATATGTATTGATTCAACATCTAATGAAAAATCAAGTTCTGAATCTAAAGCATAACTTTTCTTACCTCTTGGATTACTTACTGATATTTCCACTTTTAAATCCTGAAACATTACTTCATATTCATGATAAGCTCCCATGAACATACTTTTTGTTACTCTTCCTTTAAAATCATCTTTTGATATGATAATACTTTCAGGTCTTGCTACTATTTTTATCTCATCACCTATATTATGATTTACCTTCTGCGGTACTTCATATCTGACTCCATATACATCTATTGTACATTTATTGTCAGTTTTATATACCAGTTTTCCAGTAAATATATTTGCTCTTCCTATAAAGTTGGCAACAAATTCATTTACAGGGTTTTGATATACTTCAATAGGTGACCCTGCCTGTTGTATTCTTCCTTCTTTCATTATTATAACTTTGTCAGCAAGCCCCATAGCTTCTGCCTGATCATGCGTTACATAGATTGAAGTTATTCCTACCTGCTGCTGAATCTTTCTGATTTCATCTCTCATATGTATTCTCAGCTTAGCATCTAGGTTAGACAGAGGCTCATCAAATAAAAGAACTCCAGGTTCCATTACCAATGCTCTGGCAAGTGAAACTCTCTGCTGCTGTCCTCCAGACATCTGTGAAGGAACTCTTTCAGCAAAATCTTCCATATTCATCATTTTTAATATTCTATGAACTCTTTCATCTACCTCGCTCTTTGGCAGTTTTTGGAGTTTCAATCCATAAGCAATATTATCATATACATTCATATGAGGAAACAGAGCATAGTTTTGAAAAACCATTGCTGTATCTCTTTTGTCTGGAGTGATTCTTTCTACATTTTCATCTCCTATGTAGATATGCCCCTCTGTAGGAACTTCAAATCCTGCCAGCATTCTCAATATAGTAGTCTTTCCACATCCGCTTGGTCCTAAAAGGCAAACGAACTCTCCAGCCTTTATATCAAGATTGAGATCAGCAACTGCCTGAACTCTTCTGTTATCTCCTGTTAAAAATGTTTTATTTATATTTTCAAATTTTACTCTTTTAGCTCCCATAACTCTCTCCTTACTATTCTGAAATACTATCTATTCCCATTTTTTTCAATATGTATGTCATTATTCCTATTACGAAAAATACTATGATGATAAGTATAGTACAATAAGCTGAAGCTACTCCTATCTTACCAACATCTATCTGATTCATGATAGCAACTGTCAATAGATTATACTTAGCAGAAACTAAGAAGATAATCGTACTTACCAAAGTCATACTTCTAACAAAAGCATAAACCAAACCGCTGAAAAAAGCAGGTTTTATCATTGGAAGAGTTACAGAAGTAAATACCTTTTTACTATTTGCTCCTAATACAGTGGCAGCTTCTTCAATAGATGGATCTATCTGCTGAAGGGCAGCTATTCCTGATCTTATTCCTATAGGCATATTTCTCATTATGAATGCTATTATCAAAATAGTTGCTGTACCTGTAAGAACTAAAGGTTTTGTATTAAATGTAATAATATATCCAAGTCCTACAATTGTTCCCGGTATAGCAATAGCCATCATAGTAATAAATTCAATAAATCCTTTTCCTAAGAATTTTTTTCTAACTATAAGAAAGGCTATTATCATAGCTAATATCCCTGTAATAGGTGTAGATATTATAGAAAGGAATGTTGTATCCCATATTGGCTTCATTCCTAAAGCAAATACATATTTATAGTGTTCCAGAGAAAAATCATATTTTACTCCCCAAAGCCTTACGAATGAACCTATTGGTATCATTATATACATAAGAAATACCCAGAAAGTAAGAAATGCCATAACAATAAAAATCGGCATTGTTATATTTTTTTCACTGATTTTTTCTCTTTCTCTTGAAACTTTTCCTGTAACTGTAACATAAGATTTTTTACTGATATAGTATTTTTGTGTTACAAATATTGAAATAGACATAAGTATCAAAACAACTGCAAGAGCTGTTGCACTTCCCATATCATAATTTCCTATCCCTTGAAGATATATCTGAACTGCTACTGTTGTAAAGTTTCCTCCTATTACCATTGGATTTCCAAAATCAGCTATTGCCTGTATAAATATTACAAGAATAGCATTTGCCAATCCCGGTATCATTAAAGGAAATGTTATAGTTCTGAAAACATCCCATCTTGAAGCTCCCAAATCTCTTGAAGCCTCTTCTACAGAAGGATCTATTTTTTGCAGTAGTCCTACCAGCATCAGATATGCAACTGGGAAGAATGTCAATACCTGTACTAAAACCAGCCCATGAAATCCATATATTTCAGCATTTCTTATTCCTAGTAAATTTCTAGTTATAAAGCCTCTTCTCCCTAACAAAAGTATAGCTGATAAAGCTATAACAAATGGAGGGGATACTATTGGAAGTATAGCAATAGAACTGAAAAATTTTCTAAATGGCAGCTTCACATAAGTCATTCCATATGCAAAGAAAAATCCAATAGCCGTAGATATTACAGAAGTCACTACTCCTAATTTTAAGGTATTCAATATTATAATAAAGTTTTCCTGCATTGCTTTTATATTCTTATAATGAATTAATGAAAACTCCCCTTTATATGTAAAACTTTCCTTCAAAATATTATACATAGGGAAAAGTATAAACATTATAAGAATAACTAAAATAAATGTTATTGTTGAAAATAGTATTGGATCATTGAATATTTTTTTCATATTCTTTAATTCCGTATTAATTTTAAGTTGTAAATTCGACATATGATTCCACCTTTACTATTTTGTAGGTGCTGTTGTTTTTGTTGCAGTACTGAATTTATCTAATAAATCTTTTCTGTTTTTTCCAGCCCAGTCAAAATTATAGTCTATTAGTTTTGTTCCAGCAATTTCTTTTACATCTTCTGGAGCATTTGCAGTTTGATTAGTCAAGAATTGGTATGAACCAACTGTCTGCCCTAATTCTTGTGCTTTTTTAGAAAGTGCCCAGTCTACAAACTTTTTAGCTGATGCTTGATCTGGACCGTTTTTAAGAATTGCAACTCCACCTATTTCGAATCCTGTTCCTTCTTCTGGAGCAGAGATTATAATATCTTCATAACCTTCTTTTCTATATTTTATAGCATCATGAAGGAATGTAATTCCAATAGCTGTTTCCCCTAATCCTACCATTCTTCCAGGTGCAGTTCCTGATTTAGTATATTGTCTTACCTGCTCATTTAATTTCTGCATATAAGCCATTCCATCTTTTTCACCTTTCAATTGAATGATAGTTGCAAGCATTGTAAATGCAGTTCCAGATGATCCTGGGTGAGCTGTAACTATTTCTCCTTTATATTCAGGTTTTAAAAGATCAGCCCAAGATTTAGGCATTTCAGCTCCTATTTCCTCTAGTACTTCTTTGTTTCCTACAAATCCAAGGTATCCTACATATATTCCTGTCCAGATTCCATTTGGATCTTTAAATTTATCAGGAATATCCTTAGCCACTGGCGATATATATGGTTCCACAAGGTTTTCCTCATTAGCTGCAACAAAGGCATCTATCGGACCTCCAAACCACACAGAAGCCGTCATATTATCTTTTTCTGCTCTTATTCTAGCTAATGTTTCTCCACTGCTCATTCTTACAAATTCAGTTTTTATTCCTGTTTCTTTTTCAAATTCTTTTACTGCTGCTATTGCGTGATCTTCCATCAATCCAGCATAAATAAGCAGATGACCTGTTTCCTTTTCTCCTGCTGCAAAAATCGTTGTTAAAGAGAGTAAAAAAGTAGCTACTATTGTTGATAATCTTTTCATAAAATTAAACCTCCTCAATGATTTTAGTCTGTTTCTAGTGTATTTTCACTTAATTCCTTTCTGATTGTTACCAGAAATAAATTAAAATTTATTTTGAATCGATTTTTCTATAATTTTCAATTTATCTAGAAGCTTTCCTTTAAAATAATTCTTTCTATTTTTCTTTTGCTCTATCTACCAACAGTTTAAAGATCCCTAAAAACTCATTATATCTATTTACAAGGTTCTCTGGGTGCCATTGTATTCCCAGTACAAATCTTTCATTCATATCTACAGTTTCAAATGCCTCTACTATTCCTTCACAAGAAAAAGCAGTAGCTTTTAACCCTCTCCCTAATTTTTTTACTGCTTGATGATGAAAAGAGTTCACATATATTTTTTCATCTCCAAAAATATCATGAAGAACACTTTCTTTCTTTATACTTACACTATGGAATAATTCATCTCTGCTAATCTGAGATGGATGATGCCCCATGGCAGACTGCACCTGTGTATCTATATCCTGATAAAGAGTTCCATCAAAAGCTACATTTATCAACTGATGTCCTCTGCATATTCCCAATACTGGTATTTTTCTTTTAACTGCCTCTTCCAGTAATTCAAACTCCATTATATCTCTTTTTGTATCTATTCCCGGAATTTGAAGCCCTGGGTCTTCTCCATAAAATCTAGGCGCTACATCTGCTCCTCCACTGAATATTATTCCATCTAAACGATAATCTTCTAAATACTCTTTTGCTACTCCTTCTGGTACTATTGGAATAAAAAGTGGAAGTCCTCCAGCTGCAAGCACTGCTTCTGCATATCCGTAATTTATAGAATTGTACTCTCCCTTTTCTCTCATCTCTCTAAAAGTAGTTATTCCTATTATTGGTCTCAATTATTTTTCCTCCTCAACATCTCTTTGTTCTATTACATTCTACTATATAATATACTCTTTAGCGAAAGTTTTTACAACCTGCAATTATAAATTATCAGAAATCTCTTATTTTTAAATATCCTGTATTTTTAAAATACTATATTTTTCATAAAAAAACAAACAAATTTTTTTACCTTTTTAAAATTTCTCTGATATAGTCTGAAAATTACAGCACAACTATTCTGACATATAAAAAATAAATTAATTGTATATTTGGGTAATATATCTTTTTATTTTCCAAGTTACAAATTGTATTTTATCAAATAATATTCTTTAAGATGTGATACTTTATAACATGGCTTTTTATCTATACTTGGTTGGAAAAAATCCATTAAATATGCTATAATTAGAATGTTGAGGAAGAATAAGAAATTATTAAAGTCTGAATTTATGACCATTGAATATCAACTGATAAGTTTTTGAATTTTATTATAAAGAATATTTACTTAGGGAAAATTATATTCTGCTTTTTAAATCTCTTGTATTTAATCTTCCAAAAAGTTATAATATCTTTACAGCAATACATCATCAAAGGAGGAATTAGTATGACTTTATTAAAAAAATTTAAAGATAAAAAAGTTCATATAATCTTAAATACAGCTGATAAAATTAGTTTTGATGGAAAAATAATTGATGAATTTGATAATTTTATTGAAATCATTACTGATTATTCTCAATATGCTAATCATCAACAGCATATTTTAAATAAAAATCTTATTCTTCAAATTTACGAATACAAAGAAGAATATTAATTTTAAGGCGATTTATTCGCCTTTTTTATATATTGTTAAACCCTTTATCTAAAATAACTATACTGCCTATGTGCCAATTTATTTATCCTACAGATAGTTATTTTTTAGTTGGAAGCAAGAAAAAATTTTTATAAAACATAAATATGATATTAAACACACATTCCCGCTTTTACTCATATGCAGGTAAAAAAATTGTTGAAATGTTGCAGAAATTATGATATTATTTTTATGCAGATTTTTTAAGAAACATAGAGGGAATATTGCAAAATATTTCAAATGCATAATGAATGCATATATCTCACAAAGTCATTAAATTAATTAAAAATAAATTACTCATATATCCCTGTAATATGGTCAGGAGTCTCTACGGGTTGCCACTTAACAAGCCGCTATGAGTGAATTTAATAGTCCTTCTTTTAGTATTATTATAGGATTATTTTCTTTCACATTATAGTTTTTGAGAAAGGAAATAGTCTTTTTTTATTTCCCTGCCCTTCTTTCCTATTCCAAAGATCTATGAAGTAAAATCTTGGAGGTATTTAAAAAAATGAGAAACACATCACCATACGATCTTGATGGTATCCCTGTTCTAAGAGAGGCAATTCCTCTTGGGCTTCAACACATTCTTGCTATGTTTGTAAGTAACATCACTCCATTAATTATTGTAGCTGGGGCTATGAAAATGCCAAGTGAAACTAAAACTTTCCTTATTCAATGTACTATGCTTGTAGCTGGAGTAAATACTTTGATTCAGGCATATCGTATCGGACCTATAGGAGCAAGACTTCCTATTGTTGTTGGTACAAGCTTTGCTTTTGTTCCTGTTGCACTGTCTATTGGAAGTAAATATGGATATGAAGGTATCCTTGGAGCTGCTTTGGTAGGTGCTGTATTCGAGATATTTATTGGTGCTATTATAAAGAAAATAAGAAGATACTTTCCACCAGTAGTAACTGGAGTAATAGTTCTGTCTATTGGTCTTTCTCTTTTGCCAGTTGGAGTAAGCAACTTTGCTGGTGGAGTTGGAGCTGCTGATTTTGGTTCTTTCCCAAATCTTTTCATAGGTATGGTAGTTCTTATAACAGTAATATTCTTTAAGCAGTTTACTAAAGGTATTACAAGTACAGGTTCTATATTTGTAGGAACAGTTGTTGGATTTATTGTTGCATTCTTTATGGGTAAAGTTGATCTTACTCCAGTAAGAAATGCTGCATTTATGAGTTTCCCTAGACCTTTTACTTATGGACTTGCTTTCCATGCTGATGCATGTCTTGCAATGATTATGATGTTTATTGTTTCTGCTGTTGAAACAGTTGGAGATATGTCTGGAGTTACAATGGGTGGAGCTAATAGAGAAGTTACTGATAAAGAGCTTTCTGGTGGGATATTAGCTGATGGATTTGGAAGTGCACTTGCTTCTGTATTCTCTGTACTGCCTACTACATCTTTCAGTCAAAATACAGGTATAGTTGCAATGACTGGTATCATGAGCAGATTTGTTGTTGGTACTGGTGCTGCTTTCTTAGTTGCTGGAGCTTTCTTTCCAAAAATTGGTGCTGTTCTTTCAATAGTTCCTGCTAGTGTTCTTGGTGGAAGTTTAGTAATGATTTTTGCTATGATATCTATAAGTGGTATCAATCTTATTACTAAAGAGCCTCTTGTAGGTAGAAATGCAGTTATTTTATCTGTATCTTTAGGATTAGGTTATGGACTTGGAAGCGTTCCTGCTGCTCTTAAATATTTCCCAGCAAGTATTCAGCTTATATTTGGTGGTTCTGGAATTGTTGTTTCTGGTTCTATTGCAGTTCTTCTTAACATCATTCTGCCTTTAGATGAGAAAGTTAAAAAAACATTAAAAGGTGAAAAAGTTTCTCAATAAAACAAATAAATTACCACACAGCAGAGCAGGTGTATAAGCTGTCTTCTTTTGAGGATTTCTTATTGATACTCTGCTGTCTTTTCGTGGTATAATATAAATAATATAATAACACAGGAGGTAAAACTTGTTTAGTTTTTCTAAATATTTTCCTGCTCAATCTTTGCAGGAAGCCTATGACGAACTTTTAAAAAGCAAAAAAAATATTATACTTGGGGGAACTTCTTATCTTAGAATGGAAAATACTTCATATAATACTGCTATAGATCTTTCTTCTCTTTCTCTTGATTACATCAAAGAAGAGGGAGAATATATTCATATTGGAGCTATGGTTTCATTCAGAGAGATAGAAACTAACCCTATTATCTTAAACCTATTTGATGGGATACTTTCAAAATCTGTAGAAAGTATAATAGGAGTTCAATTCAGAAATAATGTTACTGTTGGAGCTACTGTTTTTTCTAAATATGGTTTCTCTGACCTTATCCCTGCACTTTTATCTCTTGATACTACTGTTGTTCTTTTCAATGGAGGAGAGATTTCTCTGGAGGAATATTTATCAACAGAAGGGAAGACAAGAGATATCCTTGTTGAAATAAAAATAAGAAAAGCTGCTGGAAAAGGAGCTTTCCAAAGCATCAGAAAAAGTAAAACTGACTATGCTATAACTAATACAGCTGTTACAAATGAAAATGGAAATTTCAGAATTGCCATTGGTATAAGACCAGGAAAAGCTAAACTGGCTCATAAAGCAATGGAATTATTAAATAATTCTGACAATATCACTGATGAAGTTATTGATAGAGCATGCGCCCTTATAACTGAAGAGATTACTTTTGGTTCTAATATGAGAGGAAGCAGTGAATATAGAGCTGCAATATCTAAAGTTATGACTAAGAGAGCTATAAAGGAGGTATTATAATGCTTTTAACTTTAACAGTAAATGGACTAAAAAGAGAATTATTGATATCAGAGGATGAGTACCTTCTTGATACATTGAGAAAAGCTGGATATTTAAGTGTAAAAAGAGGATGTGACACTGGGTCTTGCGGACTTTGTACTGTCCTTGTTGATGATAAGCCCGTTCTTTCATGCAGTACACTAGCTGCCAGAATGAATAATAAAAAAATAACTACTATTGAGGGATGTCAGGAAGAAGCTGCAAAATTTGCTAATTTTATGGCAGATGAAGGAGCAGAGCAATGTGGTTATTGTGCTCCCGGATTTACTTTGACAGTTCTTGCTATGATGAAGGAATATAAAAATCCAACAGATGAAGAGATACTTCATTATTTAAATGGAAATCTATGCAGATGCAGTGGATATGTTTCACAGCTTAGAGCAATAAAAAACTTTATGGAGGCTGAGAAATCTAATGAAAATAGTAAATAAGTCTATAAAGAAAATAGATAGTATTGGAGTTATAACTGGAAGACCTCTATATACAGATGATTTAGTTATAAACAACAACTCTCTTATTGTAAAACTTTTAAGATCACCTCATGCCTATGCAAAAATAATTGAGATAGATACAAGTATTGCCAAAAAAGTTCCTGGAGTAGAAGCTGTTTATACACACCATGATGTGCCAAATACTATGTTCACTCTTGCTGGGCAGTCTTATCCTGAACCATCTCCATATGACAGAAAAATACTTTCTGAATATGTGAGATACGTGGGAGATCCTGTTGCAATTATTGCTGCTGTTGATGAAAAAACTGCTGAAAAAGCAATGAAACTTATAAAAGTAAAATATGAAGTCCTTGAAGCTGTCATTGATTATGAAAAAGCTTTAGACTCAGATATATTAGTTCATCTTGAAGATATACATATAAACTTCCCAATAGGATTTGACAATAAAAGAAACCTTGCTTCTTCATATCTTGAAACTAAGGGAGATGTAGAAAAAGGATTTGAAGAAAGTGATGTAATCATAGAAAAAACTTACTATACTCAGCCTCAAATACATGCAATGATGGAAACTTACAGAACTGCATGCTATTTAGATGCTCATGGAAGATTAACTGTAGTTTCATCTACTCAAATTCCTTTCCATGTGAGAAGACATCTGGCTAGAGCTCTTGAAATACCAAGCAGCAGAATAAGAGTTATCAAGCCTAAAATAGGTGGAGGTTTTGGAGGAAAGCAGACTTCTGTTTGTGAAATATACCCAGCTTTTGTTACTATGAAAACTGGAAAACCTTCTAAGATAATTTATTCAAGAAAAGAAACTCAAGCATACTCTAATACAAGACATGCTATGAGATTAAAAGTAAAAATCGGTTCAGATAAAGAAGGAAATATAAAAGCTATTGATATAAATGTTTTATCTAATACAGGAGCTTATGGAGAACATGCTCCAACTGTTACTTCTCTTGTAGTATATAAGACTTTCCCTTTATATGCTAAAGTCCCTATGAGATGTAAGGCTGATATAGTTTACTCTAATACTATGGTAGGTGCTGCATTCAGAGGATATGGAGCTACTCAGGGAACTTTTGCTGTAGAGTCTGCTGTCAATGAACTTGCTCACAAACTGGGAATAGACCCTACAGAAATCAGAATAAAAAATCTTGTAGATCACTCTGATAAAGTCAGTGGAGATATTAAAAAATGTATCTCTATTGGTAAGGAAGCTTTTGATTGGGAAAACAGAACTGTGAAAGATATGGGAAATGGAAAAGTAAGAGCCAGTGGAATGGCTGTTACAATGCAGGGATCAGGTATTGCTAATGTAGATACTGCCTCTGCCACTCTAAAACTTCATGACAGTGGAGATTACACACTTTATATGGGAGTTACTGACATGGGACAGGGATGCGATACTGTTCTTGGTCAAATGGCTTCTGAGATACTTGAAGTACCTGTAGAAAAAATCATAGTAAATACTGCTGATACTGATACTTCACCATATGATCCAGGTGCCTACGCTTCAAGTGGTACTTATGTTACTGGAAATGCTGTAATTTTAGCTGCTGAAAAAATGAAAAAAGAAGTTATGGACATGGCTTCTAAGTTAATGAATACTTCTGTTGAGGAATTAGAATATCTTGGAGAATCAGTACAGGATAAAAATGGAAATAAACTTTCTTTGAGAGATATTGGTGAAAGAGCTGTATCTTTTGAAGGTAAAAATCAGATTATTACTACTGCAACTTGGGGTGGAGCTACATCACCTCCTCCATTTATTGCAAGTTTTGCTGAAGTGGAAGTGGACACTCTCACTGGAAATACTGAAGTTATAGACTTCCTTTCTGTAGTAGACTGTGGTACTCCTATCAATCCTGCTCTGGCTCAGGTACAGGTAGAGGGAGGAATTGCTCAGGGTATTGGACTTGCTCTTTATGAAGATATCCAATTTGATGAAAAAGGTAAAGTTAAACATGATACACTTATGCAGTATAAGATTCCTTCAAGAAAAGATTTAGGAAATATAAATGTTATATTCAGTTATTCAAATGAACCTACTGGTCCATTTGGAGCTAAATCTATTGGTGAAGTAGTTATAAATACAGCTTCTCCAGCTATTGCTGATGCTATCTATAACGCAACAAAAGCTAGAGTAAGAAGTCTTCCAATTACAAGTGAAAAACTATTTTGGGAAATTCAATCAAAATAATTAAAATTTTGCTGGTTTTTTCTTGAAAATATGCTATTATATATCTTACTTACTATTAAATAAGCAATCATAATTTGTCGGAGGAATTTTTATATGAAATTATTAAAAGAATATATAGAGAAGAATGGTAAAGCCATTGGAACGAATATTCTAAAAGTAGATAGTTTTTTAAACCATCAAATAGACCCTAACCTAATGATGGCTATGGGAGAAGAATTTAAAAGAAGATTTGAAGATCAGGGAGTTAATAAAATACTTACTATAGAGGCTTCTGGAATTGCAATAGGACTGGCTGCTGCTTATGCCTTTAATGTACCTCTTGTTTTTGCTAAGAAAAAAATTCCTTCTACTATGGGAGATTTCTATACAGCTAATGTATTTTCATTTACAAAAAATAAAGATTATACTATATGTGTAGCTAAAGAGTTTTTAAAATCTACTGACAGAGTTCTTATTGTAGATGACTTTCTAGCTATGGGAAATGCTGTATTAGGTCTTAAATCATTAGTTGAATCTGCTGGTGCTGAAGTTATTGGTGCTGGTATTGCAGTGGAAAAAGGTTTTCAGCAGGGTGAAAAACTATTAATCGATAACGGTGTTAAAGTTGAAGCTCTTGCAGTGGTTGATTCACTTGAAAATGGTGTCATTAAATTCAGATAATTTAATAAAAAAAGTTTTTATTAAAAAAAGTATTGACATTTTCTTTTTATGAGAGTATTATAGGTTCATAATAAATTTTAGTTAAGAGGAGATAATTATGAAAGTCACTAGCGTTCTTAAAAACACATTACATCACCATCATCATAGATAAGAGTTTGTTTTTGTGAATTTTATTCATAGATGCAGACTCATGTTGTAGTTCAAAAACGAGTCTGTATCTATGGTGGAACTTAATGCTTTCTAATTTAGTTAAAGCCATCTGGATACTTATGTCAGATGGCTTTTTTATTTTAATCTTGATATTAATAATATGGAGGGAGATCTTTATGAAAAAATTATTTATGGCGGTTTTAGTTATCACGATATTGGCTTCTGTCAGCTTATTTGCAGCTGATGGTTCTTTAGAAAAAGTAAAAAAAGATGGATACTTTACAGTTGGACTGGATGCTACATTTGCTCCAATGGGATTCAGAGATGAAAATGAAGAAATAGTTGGATTTGATATCGATCTTGCTAAAGAAGTTGCTAAGAGAATGGGTGTTGAAGTTAAATTCAAACCTTGTGAATGGGATGGAATCATCTTTGATCTTAGAAGCAAAAACATTGATATGGTATGGAATGGAATGACAATCACAGAACAAAGAAGCAAGCAGGCAGCCTTCACTACTCCATATCTTGTAGATGGACAAATCATTTTCTCAAGAAAAGGTAATGAAATAAACAAAGTCAGCGAACTTGAAGGAAAAGTAGTAGGAGTTCAATTAGGAAGCTCTGGATCACAGGCAGTTGAAAGAAATGCCATTGCTCCAAAACTTAAAGAAATTAAAAAATATGCAACAAATGTAGAAGCACTTCTTGATCTTGAAGCTGGAAGAACAGATGCAGTAGTTATGGATGCTATCTCTGGAAAATACTACAATGCTAAGAAAAATACTTTAAGCTTCTCTGAAGAGTCTCTGTCTGATGAATACTTTGCAGTAGCTTTAAGAAAAGATGACAAAGCTTTGCTAGATGAAATTAACAGACTATTAGATGAAATGAAAAAAGATGGAACATTTGATCAAATTTCATTAAAATGGCTAGGAACAACTAAATAATAAGGAGAATAAACTTTATGGATGGAAATGTAATATTTATTTTAAAAGGTATGAAATTAACGGTTAACTTATATGTTGTCACAATGCTTTTCTCTCTTCCTCTAGGGATATTATTATCCCTAGGAAGAGTTTCAAAAAATACAACATTGAGCAATATGATTCAAGTATATACATGGGTATTTAGAGGGACGCCTCTTTTACTTCAGCTTTTCTTTGTGTACTATGGTCTTCCAGTAGTTGGTATTACTTTAACACCTTTTGCTGCTGCTTCTCTTACATTTGTTATAAATTACACAGCTTATTTCTGTGAGATATTTAGAGGAAGCATCTTGGGAATCGATCCCGGACAATATGAAGCTGCAAAAGTACTTGGTATGAAGTACTGGCAGACTATGATCAGAATAATAATTCCACAGGCTCTTATTACAGCATTACCACCATTATCTAATGAAGCTATATCACTTATCAAAGATACTTCATTAGTTTCTGCTATTGGAATGGCTGAAATATTAAGAAATTCAAGAGAACTTGTTACTCGTGACTTTTCTATAACACCATTCTTTATATGTGCAGTGGTATATTTAGGGCTTTCTACAATAGTTGTTATATTCTTTAAAAGAATGGAAAAAAAGGTGATGATATAATATGATTATTAAAGTTAATGATTTATCTAAACAATATTTAGAAGGGGATGTGATACTTAAAGGTGTCAATCTCGATATAGAAAAAGGAGAAGTTGTTTCTATTATAGGGCCATCTGGAGGTGGAAAATCTACTCTTCTCAGATGCCTTATCGGTCTGGAGGAAATAGATTCTGGAAATATAGAAGTTCCTGATAAAAAGAAAATGGGAATGGTTTTTCAATCTTTTAATCTTTTCCCTCACAAGACAGCTATCCAAAATATAATGGAATCATTGATAGTAGTAGATAAAATGGACAAAAGCGAAGCAAAGAAAATAGCTTATGACCTTTTAGAAAAAGTTGGGCTTAAAGACAGAGCAGATTTCTATCCTAAAGCTCTTTCAGGAGGGCAGAAACAAAGAGTAGCTATTGCCAGAGCATTAGCTAGAAATCCAGAAGTTCTTCTTTTTGACGAGCCTACATCTGCTCTTGATCCTGATATGGTTAAAGAAGTATTGAATGTTATTGAGCAGCTTAGAGAATCAAGCAATATAACAATGGTAATTGTAAGCCATGAAATAGATTTTGTTAATCAAATTTCTGACAGAATTGTTGTAATGGAAAATGGTAATATAAAAAATATAATTGTTAATAAGAAAAAAAGACAGGTTTCCTAAGAAGGAGTCCTGTCCTTTTTTTAATACTTATTTTTTCCAGCTGTTATATAAATCAGCTATGATATCTTCTATTGGAGCTTTTATTATTTCTATATCAACAATCTCTGTATATTGAGAAAGCTTTTTAAAAATATCATTTATTTTAATTTTTTCCTTATCAAATTTATAGCTGTGTTTTCCATCTTCTGAACCTATAAATTCCATTTCATCTAAGGCTGGTGCTTCTCCAGTTGAAGTTATAATCAACCTTGAGGAATTATTCTGTACTTTTCTCAACTCTTCAAAATTTCCATCAAAAGCTATCTGTCCTTTAGAGAGTAATATTATTCTTTCAACCATCTCTTCTAAATCATCCATGTCATGACTTGTTACAACTATTGTTGTCCCTTTCTCCCTATTTAATTTCTTTAGGAAGTTTATCATCTTTTTCTTAGCAAGAACATCAAGCCCTAATGTTGGTTCATCTAAAAATATTATCTGTGGGTTATGGAGAAGAAGCATTCCTAAATCAGCTCTCATACGCTGACCCAGACTAAGCTCTCTGGCAAATGTTTTTAGTATATCGGACAAATCCAGAAGTTCAGTTACCATGGCAAGATTCTCATCAAAAATATCCTGTGGTATATTCCAAACTGATTTTTTCCATTCGTAACTTGTTATTACAGGGTGATCCCACCATAATTCTGTTCTCTGACCAAATAGCACCCCTATATTCTCCATAAGTTTTATTCTTTCTTTTCCGGGAGCCATTCCCAAGACGGAAATATTTCCACTTGATGGCTGTAAAATTCCTGAAAGTATCTTTATAGTTGTGCTTTTTCCAGCCCCATTAGCTCCTGCATAAGCTAAAAATTCCCCTTTAGATACTTTAAAAGATAATCCATCTAAAGCTTTTATCTCTCTTTTTTCTGGTGAAAAAAGATTTTTTACTATATCCTTCATTTTTCCACTTCTCTGCCATTGTACATATATTTTACTTACATTATCTATGGCCAAAGCTGGAATATCTTGGTGACCCATATTTTGCATAATATCTCATCCCCTTCTTAAAAATCAATATGGCTAAAATAAGGAAAGCTGCTGCTGTTCCTACCATAAATATCATAATATCAAATTTTCCTAAAAGTATCCTGCTTGGAAACCACGCTATCATCCCAACTGGTATCAATGAACAGAAAAAAATCTGTATTGATTTATTCATTCCTCCCAGTGGATAATTTTTTAATGATTCAAACATCCCTATTCCAACTGAAGCTATCTCTTCAGCTGCTGCTGGAGCATAAAATGCTGTACATGATAATATATATATTGTACATACCATTATAGTGCATGATGCTGCTAAGTTTATTAAAAGCATTACTATCCATATTCCAGAAAAATTTATTTCAGAGGAAGAAACTGAATAATATATCAGCCCTATTCCACATAGAAGCACTCCATTTCCCGATACTGGAGAAAATCCCTCTGCTGCTAACTGCATCCACACAGGAACTGGCTGTATCATCTTATGATCCATCTGCCCTCTCCCTATTGTTCTGCTTATCTGCCCTGCATTATTGCTTATAAAAAACAGTGCAAACACTCCCTCTACCAACACAGAGTACCCCAGCATAAATATTATCTCTTTTTCAGTCATTCCTCCAATACCATCAAATTTCACTGCTAAAAGAAATACTCCCACTACAACTGCCAGTGTAGATATCATATCTGAAAATATATACATTAGGCAGTATTTAGTATCTCTTAAAAACCATAACAAATCCATTTTTCCATATATTTTAAACATTCTTATTAAAGTTTTTATTTTATCCACCAAATGAAATCATCCTCTCTTCACTTTTTATAAAAATTTTTATTCCAGCTGTCCATAAGATAATATTCCAAAAGATTTGTATTCCTATTGTTTTTATAATTTCACTTTCCATCCCTGTATAGATTGTCAATGGAGCATTTCCAATAGAACCAAACGGAAGGAGGGCAAATACCTTTCCAAGTCCCCAAGGGAAGAATACAAAGGGAATAAGAGCTCCTGAGAGCAAAGAATATATACTTTCTCTAGCTCTGGTAGCAGCCCAGCAGCCATTCTTCAATCTTATTGCAAAAGAAGCAAATAATAAGTCTAAGGCAAATCCCAATGATACGCTTAGAAGGAGACTTATAAATGCCGATACTCCATTTATAAATGAAGCAGGAAGTGGATTTACCCCTAGCAATGGAGACAATATCCACAGAGGGAGTCCATAAAAGATAAATACTGGTATCCAGTACCTCCCAATTGTTTCAGCTGCAAGGCTTCCTATGACAGATACAGGTCTTGTATATCTTCCTATGATAGACCCTTCCCAGAGAGCAGAAGTAGCTGGAGTTACAATATCCAGTTGTGGTTTTAAAATTGAAGCCATGAGAGAATATGTCAGTATCTGCGACAATTCTACACCATCAAAACTCTTTCCATCTTTTACAAGAGACTTCCAGATCAGTGTGAGCATAATAAACTGCACAAATTTTATAAAATATTCTCCTCCTATTGTTAATATATTTCCATCAAATACCTGCTTTGCACTCATCATCATAGTTGCACCACAGGATTTTAAAAATTTATATTTCATAATTTTGATTCCTTTCTTGAAATTTGGACATAAAAAAACCGGGATACGACAAATGCGTTCCCGGATTTAGATACAATTTCAAAAAATCATCATAAAATTTCTATGATTTCTCTATCTTTTTCCTTGGTGAAAGCACACTATTTGCCGTAAACTGGACAGACTTATACACGTAAAGTGTCATTTTGCCATCTTGAGCTGTGACTTCACCAATATTTTTCCAGATTGAGCTATTTTTAAATGTTGAATTTGTCATGTGTTTCACCTCCTTAATTAAAATTTAACTTATATTATCATTAAAAAGTCTATATGTCAATACTTATATTTTATGAAAACATTATTGGCATAGCATTTATTAAAAATTTAACTATATTATAATCTTCTTTTACTGCATCAGAATTTATATCTAAATATTTTTCTACATTTTCAAGATACTCTTTTGCTACTTCTTTCTCATCTATTTCAGCATAATTCCATGCTAATTCCAAATCTGTCCATCCTTCATATCCACCTATTTCAGCTGCTTTTCTTATATGCTCCATAGCTTCAATATATTTCCCGCATTTTCTCAGTACTCTTCCAAGATTATATTCTATCCAGCTGTCATATGGATTAAGTTCAACTGCTTTCTTTAAGTTTTCTGCTGCTTCAGCATTTCTTCCTAACTTGGCAAGAGTCCACCCCATTTGTGAATAAATCCATTCATCATTTCTTCCCATTCCTATTACTTTCTCAAAATATTTCAATCCCTCTTCATATCTCTCCAAAGTTCCTAGATTCCATCCTATTTCTGAATAAAGCCAAGTATCATCTCTTCCTGCTTTTTCTGCTTTATCTAAATAAATCAAAGCTTCCTCTGCTCTGTCTAATCTTCCATAATTATATGCTATTTCTGAATATAACCAGTCATCTTCTCTTCCTAATTCCTGAGCTTTAAATAATCTGGCTATAGCTTCTTCACTTTTTTCTGTTCTTCCCAGACAAATAGCAAATTCACAATTCAGCCATATATCATCTCTTCCTAATTTTTCAGCTGTTTCAAGATATGGAACTGCCTCTTCATATTTTCCAACAACATCATACGACCAAGCTATTTCTGAATTTAGCCATATGTCATTTCTTCCTAATTCTTTTGCTTTTAGATAATATTCTATTCCTTCTTCCACTTTTTCATTTCTTGAAAGACTGTATCCTATTTCAGAATATATCCATGAATCATTTCTTCCCAGTTCAATAGCTTTTTGAAGATATTTTTCTCCTTCTTCAGTTCTTCCTACTGCATCAAGATTCCAACCAGTTTCTGAATATAGCCATATATCATTTCTTCCTAATTCCTCTGCTATTTTCAGATATTTCAAAGCTTCTTCATTTTTATTTAATTGTCCCATATTCCATGCTATTGTAGAATAAAGACGAATACTTTTATCTCCAGCCTCTTCTGCCTTTTTTAATTCAACCAATGCCTCTTCATTTTTTCCTAAATCTCCCAATGCCAATCCCAGTTCCAAATGAATCCATGCATCTTCTCTTCCTAACTCTCTAGCTTTATTTAAGTATTTAATAGCTTCTTCTGGTTTTGACATATTTCTTAAAGTCCATCCTATTTCAGACTCAAGCCATATATCATCTTCTGATATTTTTTTAGACTTATAAAGACTTTCCAGTTCCTCTTCATATCTGCCTAAAACTCCTAGATTCCACCCTAATTGATTGTAAAGCCATGAATCATTTCTTCCTAATTCTTCTGCCTTTTTAAAATATTCCACTGCTTCTTCATGTTTTTCCATTCTTGCCAGCTGCCATCCTATTTCAGAGTTCAACCAGCCATCATTTCTTCCCAGCTCTTCTGCCTTCCTTAAATATTCCATTCCCTCTTCATATCTCTTTAGTGCTCCAAGCGTTACTCCTATTTGCGATATAAGCCATACATTGTCCTCTTCTCCCACAAAAGCCTTCATGTAATATTCTAAGGCCTCTTCATCTCTGTCTAATTGAGTCAGGCACCATCCTATATGAGTAATTACCCAATAATCATCTCTTCCTAGTTCTTCTGCCTTTTTAAAATATTCCAAAGCATCTTCATAATTATCCAGCTTTTCATATATATCCCCAATTTCAGCAAGGGCAAAAGTATTTTCCGAATCTAATTCTACAGCTTTTTTTAAAGCATCCAATGCTTCTTCATTTTTCTCTATTCTTTGAAGATTCCATCCAAGTTCAAAATATGTCCATGCATAGTCAGGATCTAAATTCTTTGATTTTTCAAAATATTCAGCTGCTTTCTCGTAATTTTCCAAACCACTGTAAGCATACCCCATTCTATAGTTCCATAATGAATCTCCTTTCCCTTCATCTTCAACAGAAATAAGTATCTCTATAGCTTTTTCATAATTTCCTAAATTATTCTCTGCTCTTCCCCATTCAGATATAATTTCAAACTCTCTCTCTTCCTCTTTTGTTGCAAGAACTATATCTACAATTTCCTGATATTTCTCTTCATCATTAAGAAGTGCTATTTTCTCTTTTAATCCTTTATTCATCTAAATCCTCCTTGAATGAATTATATTTAGCATATTCTATTTTACCATAAACTATCCTTTATATACAATCAACTATACTTTTCATTATGTCAATTTTCAGGTGCAGATATATTTTTCATCTCTATTCCTTATTAAGTTCCTTAAATCCCTCTCCCAATACTTCTGATACATCAGTTATTGTAAGAAAAGCTTCTGGATCTATATCTCTTACTATTCTTTTTAATTTCACTATCTGGTATTTACTCACAACACAATATATTATATCAAAAGAATCTCTGGTATATCCTCCTGATCCATCTAATATTGTTACTCCTCTTCCTGTTTCATCCATAAGTTTGACTCTCAGATCTTCTGCTTTTCTTGAAATTATTGTTACAGCTTTTGCTTTATCAAGCCCTTCCTGTAAAAAGTCTATAGTTTTAGTCAATACCATGGCTGCTATTAAAGTGTACATAAAAATTTCTTTTCCAAATAGGAATGCTACTGCTGAAAGAACTACCACATCTAAAATGAACATAGCTCTTCCCACTGGTATTCCTCTATATTTTGTCATTATTCTGGCTATAATATCTGTTCCTCCAGTAGAACCTCCTGACATGAATATTATTCCCAGTCCAATTCCTCCTATAAAACCTCCATAAAGAGAAGCTAAAAGAACATCATCTGTAGCCCCGTTCAATCCAGATGTAAAATCCAGAGCAAAGGACATCATAGCTGTTCCATAAAGAGTTTTTACTATAAAATCTTTCCCCAGCATTTTCCAGCCAACTACTAACAAAGGTATATTTATTATAAAATAAGTTGTTCCTACAGGAGTTTTAAACAGATAGTAAATGATAAGAGCTATCCCTGTAACTCCTCCTTCAGCCAAATGATTACTTACATAAAAATAATTTACTGCAAAAGCATATAAAAAACACCCTAATGTTATAAAAAAATAATCTTTTAAGAATCTCAAAGCTTTTTTTTCTATGTTACTCACCTCTATTTTAATTTTTTAAATTTACTTCCAGTTTATTATATGGAATTTCAATATTCTCATCATTGAACACTTTTATAATATGTGCCATGAGTTTACTTCTTACACTGTAATAATGTTCTCTCCTTGTCCATACTATAAAATAAATATTTACTGATGAATCTCCATAGCTCATTATATTTATAAAACTTCTTCTTTCATTTTCCAATCCTTCAAATGTTTCACTTATATTTTTCAGTATTTCTACAGCTTTATTCTGATCACACTCATAAGAAACAGGTACTGTCAGTTTTATTCTTCTATATTCATTGGCATCATGGTTAATTACATTACTGCTTATCATAACATTATTAGGTATTATTACTCGCTTACTGTCCAATGTATTTATATGAGTTGAAAATACATCTATTTTATAGACTTCTCCAAAAGCTCCATTCACTTCAATATATTCTCCCACAGTAAAAGGCCTTGTAAATAAGATTACCACTCCTCCTGCAAAGTTAGAAAGAAATCCTTTGAGTGAAATACCTACCCCAAGACCTACTGCACTTATCATTGTTATAATTGACTGTTCTTTAAATCCAAATACAAGAAGCCCAAAGAGAAAAAATATTATGTATAATCCAAGTTTAATAAAAGATTTACTAAACTGTCTTGCCCCAGGATCAATTCTATCTCTTGAAACTTTATCAATGTATTTTAATACTAACTCTGTAATTTTTTTCCCGATATATATAACAAGTAAAAAAATGAGTAATTTGACTAAAAAAATCAAAGCATCATTTAAAATTACCTTAAATATTTTTTCTCCATCTCTATTCTCTAAAGATGCAATTGCTGCAAAAAAGTTCATTTCAACATCTCCTTCTGTTATTTTTCCCCGAGATATTGCCTCTATTTTATTTTTCTTTTATATTTTCACTCCATAAAGAAGACAGCATATGTTTTATACTATAAAAAAAGTCGCTTATATTCTGTTTTCTATTTCTAAAAAAACTTTTAGCTACTTTTTTATTTCCAAGTTTATTTATATAAAATTCTTTTCCATCTAATCTTACCAGCGCTTCTCCTTTTTGAAAAGAACCAGCTTTTGAATACTTAAAATCTATGACTTTGTCTCCATTTTTATTTATGTATCCCCATTTACCATTGAGTTTAACTGCTGCAAGATCTTCTGAAAAAAAATTTACTTCATCATATATCATAGGTATTTGTACTTTTCCATCAAAATTCAGATATCCATAAAGAAATTTTCTGCCGTCTTTTTTATAAATTATTATGAGATCTCTTTCAGTTTTATCTTTTAACTCACTGTACATTTGCGATTCTTTATCTTTATAATTATATACTCCCATCTCTCCTATCCATTTTCCATCTTTTGTCATCATACCTTCACGATAGTCTATGTCTACAAGATAAATGTAGTTGCTTTTTATAGCTATAAGCATATTATTTGGTTTTGTGATGAAATTATTCTTTGAGTCAACTATTCCATATAACCCAATGGAAGCTTGGTCTCCATCCACTACTCTGACTATTTTATGATTTTCCAATTTTCTTTTTATAGGAACTTCTTCAACAATAAAATTATTTATCTTAATGAAATCTCCTCCAAAAAGTGTTGTCGTCATCATTATCAAAGCAATAAGTAATTTGATCATAGCCTTACCCCCTGTCTGGAAGTGTTCTGCCCTATAATATATTATAACTCTTATTTTCAGAAAAAAAAAGGGGCAATTAAAGTTTATTTTTAATCACCCCGTAAATTTACCAAATTATTAGTCTGGATTTATTACATATTCAGTTAATTCATTTACAAATTTCAATGTCTTATCATTTTTATCATTTACTGGATTAAATTCTACTATATCAACTGATGTTACAAAGTAGTTTTTAAACAAGTATTTAAATGTTTGGAATATTTCATCAGTAGTGAAACCATTTCTTACTGGTGTACTTACTCCAGGAGCCATTTCAGGATTTACTGAGTCAACATCAAAACTTATATGAAGATTATCTATTTTCAAGTAATCTTTTATCTCTTCAAGAATATTTTCCAATCCTTTTTGAAGAACTTCATCATGATATATAACTTTTACTCCAAGCTGATCTATTATCTCTCTTTCTTTGAAGTCCAAATCTCTAGCACCAAGTATAACTACATTTTTGCTGTCGATTTTAGCTCCTTCATAGAAACAGTTTACAAGATCTCTGTCCCCTGCTCCCTGTAAAAGTGCAAGAGGCATTCCATGGATATTTCCTGTGATAGTTGATTCATCAGTATTCATATCTCCATGAGCATCTATCCATATTACTCCTATCTCTTTTTCAAGTGATACTCCAGAAATACTTCCTAGAGCTATAGAGTGGTCTCCACCTATTACTATTGGTCTGTATCCATCTCTTACAGCTTCATTTACAGAAGTTGCAAGTTTCTCACAAGTATTAAGAATAGTATTCTTATATTTAAGATTCCATTCATTGAAGTTTTCTTTTTGTTTTTCAACTTCTATGATTTCCATTTCATCAAATGTATCTGGATAGTATTCACAAAGAGTATCTGGTCCAAATTCGATTCCAGCTTTGTTTGCTCCAAGGTTCATTGGAACTCCAAACATCATGCTCTTCATCTTTTCTGTATATAGATAAATAGCGTCTTCTTCTTCGATTACATTGATATTTATAAGTTCAGGGTCAGCCATTCCTTGTATATGAAGCTTAGCTTCTTTTAAATCTTTTATGTAGTCGATTATTTCATCTGTGATTCTCTCTCCTGGAGTGATAATAGGGATTCCAGGTGGATAAGCCATTATCATTTCTCCACAGATTTTTCCAGCACTTTCTTCAAAAAGTATAGTATTCTTTTCACTGTAGAATGCTTCCCTTGGTATCAGCACTTGCTCTGGAACAGAAGGCATTTTTATAAAGTTTCTCTTTACCTTTGTAACTTTTCCATAGAATCTTTCACTTATTGATTTCAAAGCAGCTATAAACTTATCTATGCTTTCATCTGAATCTCCAATAGTTATAAGTCCTAATACATTGTAAAAATCAGAAAGCTCCACTTGAATATTATAGTCATCTACAAGAAGAGTTTCTAACTCAAATCCTGTAAGCCCTAACTCTTTCGCTGTAACAGTTACTTTAGTAGGATCAAAAGCAAAAATTCCTTCTCTTCCTACTATTTCATCACCAAAGCAGAACATTCCAGGTATTCTGTTTACTTCATTTCTGAATCTCTTAGCTAGTTTTATAGTTCTGTCTAAAAGCTCATACCCTTCTGTTGCTATCTGTCTTCTTGCACAATCCAATGATGCCATCAATGGATATGAAGGTGAAGTTGTATGTAAAAGACTTAGTATCTGCTGTACTCTGTTTGTATCAATTCTATCTGAATTTACATGTAGAAGCGACATTTGAGTCATTGCACCAATTATTTTATGTGTACTCTGAGTACAGATATCTGCTCCTGCATCTACTGCTGATAAAGGAAGTTCATCATGGAAATGAAGATGTGGTCCATGTGCTTCATCTACTATAAGAGGTATATCATAACTGTGAACTATGTCAGCTATTTTCTTTATATCAGTAGCTACTCCATAATATGTAGGGTTTATAATTAGTACTGCTTTTATATCTGGATGCTGTTTCAGCATATTTTCTACAGTCTGAGGTCTGACACCATGGGCTATTCCTAACTCCTCATCAACCTCTGGATTCATATAAATAGGTTCAGAACCACTTAATATGATACCAGCAGAAACTGATTTATGTACATTTCTTGGTACTAATATCTTATCTCCAGCTTTCATTACAGACATAATCATTGCTTGAATAGCACCAGAAGTTCCATTCACTGCAAAAAAGCTTTTCTTAACACCATAAGCATCTGCTGCTAATTCCTGAGCTTCTTTTATACAGCTTTTCGGCTGATGTAGTCCATCTACCATTTTAAAAATAGTTACATCTATGGAGAAAGGTCCATTCCCCATGAAATCATAAAATTCTTTGTCTACTCCTTTTCCTCTCTTGTGACCAGGCACATGAAATGGAAGAATATCCCTTCCAACATATTCGTCTTTCAATACAGAGAATAGTGGAGTCTTATTTTGGTCTAGCTTTGACATCTTACCTCCTTTAATAATTTTTTTGTTATGGATATTTATTTCTTTTTATAATATAATTGAGTAAAATAACATATTTATATAAAAAGTTAAATACGATGTATTGTAAAGCTTTTTATCTAATTAGTCAATAAAATTTATTTTTTTAGGAGAAAATTATGAAAAACATATTGGTGCTCATTTCACAAGGCGTTGAAATCCTTGAAGTATCTCCATTTATCGATGTTTTTGGCTGGAATATGGTTGTAGGAAAAAAGGACACTCTTGTTACCACTTGCAGCTTCCACGATATAATTAATTGTACATGGAATATTAAAATTTTACCAGAAATAAATTTAAAAAATACAAAATTAAATTTAGAAATATACGATGCTTTAGTTATCCCCGGCGGATTCGGCAAAGCAGGATTTTTCAACGATATGAAAACTGAAGAATTTCAAAGTATTATCCAGCACTTTCATAACAACAATAAAATAATACTTGGAGTCTGTACTGGCGTCATCTCTCTAGGAGAAAGCGGCATTCTTAAAAACAAGAGAGCTACTACCTACCTTTTAGATAATGACAGATACTTTAAACAGCTTTCAAATTATGGAGCAATCCCTGTGAGAGAAGAAATTGTAATTGATGATAATATCATTACATCCTCTGCTCCCAAAAATGCTTTGGAAACAGCATTTATTCTGCTCGAAAAATTAACTTCCAAAGAGAATATGGAAAATGTAAAATATAACATGGGATTTTAAATCCTTCATTACTTGTAACCTACTAAATTATAAATAGAAATCCTTTAAATATTTTTTATTTTAATATATTTTTCATGTATTTTTGGTTCTAATACTATTCTGTTCTATATTATTTTATTATTTTAAAAAAAATTGATGAAATTTATCAGAAATTATGGTATTCTTATTTATATGAAGATTTTTAGAAAAAACTATTTTAAAGAGGTGAATTTTTTATGAAAATTGCTGAAAGCAATGTAGTAACATTAGAATTTAAAGTTTATGATAACGATACAAATGAACTTTTAGAGGATACAAAGGAAGTTGGACCATTTTTCTACATCCACGGATTAGGAAACTTTGTTCCAAAAATCGAAGAAACTTTAGAAGGACAAGAAAAAGGGTTTAAAACTGTTATGACTCTTACTCCTGAAGAAGGATATGGAGATTATGATGAAGAGCTTGTTGAAGAAATGGCTAAAGCTGATTTCGAAGAGTTCGAAGATATCTATGAAGGACTTGAGTTCATAGCTGATATGGATGATGGAACTGAGCAGCAATATGTTATTACAGCTATTGAAGATGATGTTGTAACTGCTGATGGAAACCATCCATTTGCTGGTAAAAATATCAGATTTGAAGTTGAAGTAACTGGTGTAAGAGAAGCTACTGAAAAAGAATTAGAGCACGGACACCCTCACTTTGAAGGTTTTGAAGATTAATCAATAGCAATACCACAGGCTGACTAAAAGTGAGATTTTTGCCAGCCTGTTCTTTTGTATTTTAATTTTAAAATTTGGAGGCGTAATAATTATGAAAATTGCTTTAGGTGCAGATCATGGTGGATTTGAGCTAAAAGAAAAAGTAAAAACTCATCTTATTGAAAAAGGATATGAAGTATTGGATTTGGGAACTAATTCAACTGACTCTGTAGATTATCCTGAATTTGGTCATGCAGTAGGACATGCTGTTGCTGATAAAAAAGCTGAATTTGGAATTGTTATCTGTGGAACTGGAATAGGTATCTCTATTGCTGCCAATAAAGTTCCCGGTGTAAGAGCAGCTCTTTGCACAAACACTACTATGGCTAGATTGACTAGAGAACATAACAATGCCAATATTCTTGCAATGGGTGGAAGAATCGTCGGAGACGTTCTTGCTCTTGAAATGGTAGATACTTTCCTTGGTACTGAATTCCAAGGTGGAAGACATGAAAAAAGAATCAACAAAATAGAAAGTATCTAAGTTTTATTTTATAAGACTTATATTTAATTAGGAGATGATTTTATGGCTACTATTTTTACAAAAATAATAAATAGAGAAATTCCAGCAACTATTGTCTATGAAACAGATAATGTTCTAGCTTTCAAAGATATCAATCCTGCTGCACCTATACATATTTTGGTAGTACCTAAAAAAGAAATTCCTACAGTAAATGATATAACTCCTGAAGATAGAGAGATAATAGGAGATATGTATCTGGCTATTGGCAAGATAGCTAAAGACTTAGGAATAGCAGAGGAAGGTTACAGAGTTATAACTAACTGTAACGAATATGGTGGTCAGGAAGTATTCCATCTTCACTTCCATCTTCTTGGAGGAAAAAAATTAGGTCCTCTAGTTTCATAAATATTAATTTTAAATACATTAAGGTTGTTTCCATTTGTGAAACAGCCTTTTTATTTTTAACTTTTTTGGAAAAAAACGTATCATTTATATAAAATTTTATTTTTATTTTTCATATAAATAACATTATGGTTTTTATTTGATATATTTTCTATAAAATTTCCACTTTAGCAATTGACTTTATATATATTTTGTAGTAGTATTATACAAAAGAATTGTATACAATGCAATTTATTCTACAAAAGGGGGAAGTTTTATGGCAACAACTGTAAAAAAAACTGGCATTGCTGCTAAGTGCATTAAATTTATTGAGAGGGCTGGTAACAAATTACCTCATCCTTTTATACTATTTGGAATCTTTATCTTATTTACTCTTTTAGTTTCTTTTGTTTTATCTAAACTAGGTTTTGAAGCTACTTATCTCGATGAAGGTAAAAAAGTCGGAGATGCTGCTAAAATGGTCACTGTAAAGGTAGTAAATCTCCTTACTTTTGATAACATGAGAAAACTTATTGTTAATCTTCCAGATACTTATGTTAGATTTCCATCTTTAAAAATAGTATTAATTGTTATGATGGCAATCGGAGTAGTTGAAGAGACTGGATTCTTTAATGTACTTATGAGAAAATATCTGCTGAAAGCTCCTAAAAGTCTTATTACAGCTGTTCTTATCTTTGTATGTGTAAACTCAAATATAATGTCAGGGGCTGGAGTAATTCTTGCCTTCACTATTGGAGGAGTACTTTATGCTTCTATAGGAAGAAATCCTAAACTAGGTATCATTCTTGGATTTGCTGCTTGCAGTGGAGGATATACTTCAAATATACTTATCTCTGGTACTGATGCTCTTCTTGCTGGAATTACAGAACAGGCTGCTTCAAGTGTTGGAGTAAATATTACTGTTACACCTCTCTGTAATTATTATTTCATGGCTGTGTCTACAATTTTTCTAACTCTGTCACTTACATGGGTAACAGAAAAATTCATGGTAAAAATAACTGGTGGTGAAAATTTTGGTTTAGGTGACACTGAAGCTCTTGACCAATACAAGCTGACTGAAGATGAAGAAAAAGGGTTAAAATATTCATTTTATGGATTCCTGTTTTTCGCAGTGATAATGGCTGCTCTTACTCTTCCGCCAAATGCTTTCTTTAAAAATGCCAATGGAGCTTTTCTTCCTAATTCTCCATTACTTTCTTCTCTTGTACCAATAATCTTTTTCCTGTTTGTTTCAGTTGGAATAGGATTTGGAATAGGAGTTAAAAAAATAACATCATCAAGAGATGTACCTAAATATCTTCAAAAAGGAGTTGCTAAAGCAGTTCCATTACTGGTTACAATTCTAAGTTCATCTCTATTCATTGAACTTCTAAATAAAAGCAACATCTTTAAAATTATGGCTATAAAAGGTTCTTTTGTACTAAAAAATGCAAATGTTGGATCTCTGCCTTTACTTATACTGGTAGCTCTTATTACTGCCTTTATAAATCCTTTCATGGTATCTGGTTCTACTAAATGGGTTCTTCTTTCTCCTATGATAGTTCCAATGCTGGCATTTTTAAATATTTCTCCTGCTTTTGCACAGCTTGCATTCAGAATAGGGGATTCAGCTACTAATATAATTTCACCTTTGAGATCTGACATTCCTGTTATTTTGGGATTGATGGCTCAATATGATGAAGAGAGAAGAAAAAGAGGAATTGTAGTTTCAAAGGAAGAAGAGGCAGGATTTGGTACAATTTTCTCCCTTACACTTCCATATTCAATAGTTATCTTTGTTACACTGGTTGGATTAATGATAATCTGGTATTTCTTAGGTCTTCCTATTGGACCTGGAGAATATCTATTTATAAAATAAAAATTAAATCAAATGGAGGAATAAAATGGAAACTAATGGAATCTTATTAATTAAAAATGCAACTATCTTAGACATAGAAGAAAAAAGAGAAGTAGAAGCTGATATTTTAGTAAAGGATGGAAAAATAGCTGCAATAGAAACAACTATTGATGTTCCTGCTGATAAAGTTATTGATGCTGGTAAAAGATATGTAACTTCTGGATTAGTAGACTGCCATACACATTTAGGATTAAAAGGAGACAGCCAAGGTTTTGAAGGTATCGACCACAATGAGAAAAATGATCCTGTTACTCCTCAAATGAGAGGTCTAGATGGAATAAATCCTCTTGATGTAACTGTCAACGAAGCTCTTGCTCATGGTGTAACTACTGTTGGAAGTGGTCCCGGTTCTACAAATGTATTCGGTGGAACTTTTGCATGTATCAAAACATATGGAGAATGCGTTGATGATATGCTTTTAAGTGAATCTGTAGCTATGAAGTCTGCCTTTGGAGAGAATGTAAAAAGAACATATAACGATAAAAAGAAAACTCCAATGACAAGAATGGGAATTGCTGCTTTATTCAGAGAATATATTTTTAAAGCAAAAGAATATTTAAGAGATAAAGAAAGCGGAAAGAACCCTAAATTTGATATGAAACTGGAAGCTCTTATTCCAGTAATTAAAAAAGAAATTCCTGTAAAAGCTCACGTTCACAGAGCTGATGATATTATGACAGCTGTAAGACTTGCTAAGGAATTAGATTTGGATATGACTCTTGATCACTGTACTTGTGCTAAAGATGTATTTAATTCTCTTATGAAAGTTGACTATCCAATGATAATGGGTCCTTCACTTGGACACAGAGGAAAAATCGAATTACAAGGAAAAGGATTTGAATCTGTCGCTTTATTCAGCAACGCTGGAAAGAAAATAGCTATCACTACTGATGCTCCTGTAGTTCCATTACAATACCTAAATGTTTGTGCTGGGCTTGCAGTGAGAGCTGGGATGGAAAAATGGGAAGCATTAAGAGCAATATCTCTATACCCTGCTTCATTTATGAAACAAGATCATAGAGTTGGAAGTATTAAAGTCGGAAAAGATGCTGATATAGTTGTATGGAGCGACTATCCTCTATCTAATTTTGCTCTTCCTACTCATGTAGTAGTTAATGGTGATGTTGTAGAAGGAACAGATAAATAATTTTATTGATAAAGAGTAGAAATATAATTTTTACTCTTTATTTTTTTGCTATTTTTCCAATTTTATAGATTTTTATAAAACATATTGACATTTTTTTTCATTTTAGTGTATAACTTTAAAACAAGACAACAATGTCTGAAAATATGTCTTAAAACTTTTAAAGGGGGATTTATATGTCAAATTCAGCAACAAAAAAGAGTGGATTTATCAATGTTTTTATTGAAATAATTGAAGGGCTTGGAAACAAACTACCTCATCCTTTTTGGCTATTTGTTTTTTTATGTATTATCACTTTAGTAACTTCTACTATCTTTTCTCATTTTGGTGTTTCTGTAGAATATATGTCTGCACAATCTACAGGAGCTGCTATGACTACAGTCAAAGTTGAAAATCTTTTATCTTATCCTGAAATGAGAAACTTTCTTTCTAATCTTGTAAAAACTTATATCACCTTTCCACCATTAGGATTAGTTTTAGTTATGATGATGGGAGTTGGACTTATTGAACAAACAGGTCTTCTTTCTTCTCTAATAAGAAAAATGATTTTATAAGCACCACCTTTTGTAGTAACTGCTGTTTTAATGTTTGTTGGAATCAATTCAAGTATTGCTTCTGATGCTGGAATTCTTTTTACTCCGACTATTGGAGCAGCTGTTTTTAAAGCTCTTGGAAGAAATCCATGGTTAGGAGTTATTGCTGGTTATGCTGCTGCTTCTGGAGGTCTTAGTGCAAGTCTTTTTATATCAGGTAGTGATGTTGTATTAGCTGGTATTACTGAAAGTGCTGCTAAATCTATGAATATAGCAGGTTCTACATCTCCAGTTATAAACTGGTATTTCATGTCTGCTATGACTCTTATACTTACAGTTGTTCTTACAGTTGTTACTGAAAAAGTTTTAGCAAAATTAGTTGATGACAATAAAATAGAAATGAAAGAACATGAAAAATCACAATATGAATTGACTCAAGATGAAAAAAGAGGTCTTTTATATTCTGGAATCGCTGTAGTAATAGTCATAGCTGTTATCTTATATTTATCTCTTCCAGAAAATTCTTTTTTCAGAAATGACAGTGGGCAATTTCTTCCAAAATCTCCACTTATGTCTTCTGTTCTTCCAATAATATTTTCAGTATTCTTTGTAACTGGTACTGCTTATGGAGTTGGAGCTAAAGTAATTACAAAGCTTGAAGATATTCCTAAACTTATGCAAAAAGAATTATTAGGTATGACTTCAATATTTGTTACTATGTTTCCTGCTTCTATGTTTGTTTATCTTTTTGGAAGAAGTAAACTTGCTACTATAGTTGCAGTAAAAGGTGCTGACACGATAAAAGATCTAGATATTGGAGGTATTCCTCTTTTGATTTTATTAATATGCCTTTGTACAGTTTTAAATCTTCTTATGGGAAGTTCTTCTGCTAAATGGCTGATATTAGCTCCTATATTTATTCCTATGTTTTCAATGGTTGGTTTCTCTCCAGCACTTACTCAGGCTGCATATCGTATAGGAGATGGATCTACTAATATTATTTCCCCTATAGCTGGAGCTGTCCCTGTTATTTTAGGACTTTTAGAACAATACAAGCCTGATAATTATGAGAAAAAAATTGGAGTTGGAACTATAATTTCTCTTGAACTTCCATTTACCATTACTCTTCTGATTGTCCAGACTGTTGCTATCATCATTTGGTTTACATTTAATATTCCATTAGGACCTGGAGCTAGTGTTTTTGTTTAACTAATAATTAGGAGGATATCATGTTGAATTTAGATATTATAAAAAATGAAATTAAAAACTTTGAAAGTGAACTTATAAAAATTAGAAGACACATACATCAAAATCCAGAATTATCTATGGTTGAATATCAAACTTCTGAATTTGTAATTGAAAAATTAAAATCTTTTGGAATAACAGATATAAAAAAAGTTGGAGAAACTGGTGTTGTTGCTTTAATCGAAGGAAATAGCAGTCGTTGTTTAGCAATTAGAGCTGATATGGATGCTCTTCCATTTCAAGAAAACACTCCTGTTCCTTTTATATCAAAAAATGATGGAGCTGCCCATGCATGTGGGCATGATATACACACAACTTGCCTATTAGGTTGTGCTTATATTTTAAATAAATATAAGGATAGCTTTGATGGTACAGTTAAACTTTTATTTCAACCTGGAGAAGAAAAGGGATTAGGAGCTAAATCAATGATAGAAAATGGTGCTTTGGAGAACCCTGCTCCTGAAGCTATATTTGGTCTTCACTGCTGGCCTGATACAAAAGCAGGAACTATATTTCATCGTTCTGGAAAAATGAGTGCTTCTTCTGATACTTTTAAGATTATTATTGAAGGAAGTCAAGGACACGCTGCTCATCCATATAAGGCTGTAGACCCTATAATGATTGCTGGAAATATTATTTGTGGAGTTCAAAATATTCTCTCAAGAGAAGTATCTCCTCTAGAATCTGGAGTTATAACTTTGGCTGCTATTAATGGTGGAAATGCTGCAAATGTTATCCCTAAATCAGTTGAAATAATAGGAAGTATTAGAGCTCTTTCTCCAGAAGTAAGAACTTTTCTTCATACAAGATTAACAGAAATAGCTGAAGGAACAGCTAAAACTTTTAGAGGAAATGCTGTTGTTGAAATTAACAAGGGAACCCCTGTAGTTACAAATGACGAAAATATATCTAATTTAATAAAAAATACATGTGAAAATATTTTAGGAAAAGAAAATGTTATCTATAATCCTTATCCTTCTATGGGATCAGAAGATTTTGCCTGTTATCTTGAAAAAATACCAGGAGCAATGTACAGATTAGGATGTGGATTTGAAAATGAAAAAAACTATCCTCTTCATTCAAACTGCTTCAACCCTGATGAAAATTCTATAGTTACTGGTGTTTTAACTTTAGTTGCAATAGCAGATAATTTTTTCAAAAAATAACTTATTTTCGCCAAAATCAGTACCTACCTATATTTCTATTTTCTTCCTTTTGTATATATCTTATTGATGTATATGTAAATTTTTTATATATAGTTTTAATATAAAAAAGTTGCTTTTTTTAAAATAAGATATATAATAAGATATCACATCGATGTCTGAAAAGGCGTCTGAAAATATTGAAACGCTTTTATATAAGGGAGGTTTTATTATGGCAGATGTAAATGCAAAAAAACATGGTTTTCTGGATTGGGTAGAGAGAGTGGGAAACAAAATACCTCATCCATTTATTCTTTTCTGTTGTCTGGCTGCTGCTATTGTTATTATTTCAGCAGTATGTACAATATTTAAGATACAGGTAGTTGACCCTGTTACTAGCAAGGTAGTAGTAGCAAAAAGTCTATTATCAGCAGAAGGAATAAACTTTATGCTTCAAAGCATGGTTAAGAACTTTACTGGGTTCTCTCCATTAGGTCTTGTACTGGTTATGACACTTGGTATTGGACTGGCTGAACATGTTGGACTTGTTTCATCTTTCATGAGAAACAGTATCCTTACATTAAAAGATTATCCTAGAATAATAACTTTCATGATAATGATAATTGGTATATGCGGAAACTTAGCTTCTGATGCTGCTATCGTTGTTATCCCGGTTATATCAGCTTTTATTTTCCTTTCTTTAGGAAAACATCCTCTGGCAGGTATTGCAGTAGGTTATGCTGCCACTACAGCAGGATTTAGCGCTAACCTTTTAGTTGCTGGTACAGATGCACTTTTAGCAGGTATCACTACAGAAGCTGTTAAGATAGTAAATCCTAATTTTCAAGTTTCAGTAGTATGTAACTGGTACTTTATGGCTGTTTCTACTTTCCTTCTTGCAATAGTAGGTACTATTGTCACAGAAAGAATAATTGAACCAAGACTTGGAAAATATACTGGTAAAAAAATAATAACTCAAGAAGAAGTTTCACCTTTAGAGAAAAGAGCATTGAGAAACTCTGGAATAGCTACTGCTATTTATTTAATCATTCTATTTGTAGCAGTTTTCCCTCAAAATAGTTTTCTTAGAAATGCAAAAACTGGTTCTTTACTGGATTCTCCACTTTTAAAAGCTATCATTCCTATACTTTTAATACTTTTCCTAGTAGCTGGTATCACTTATGGTATCACTATGGGAAAAATCAAAGTAGCTGGAGATGTTCCTAAATATATGACTATTGCAATGAGAGATATGTCTTCATATATCGTACTGGTATTTATCATTGGGCAATTCGTTGCATACTTCAACTGGAGTAAACTTGGATATATACTTGCTGTTAATGGAGCTGAAATGCTTACTTCAATGAACTTGAAAGGAATTCCTCTTTTCATAATGTTTATTCTATTAACTGCATTTATCAACCTATTCATAGGAAGTGGATCTGCAAAATGGGCTTTACTTGCTCCTATATTTGTTCCTATGTTCTATATGCTTGGATATGCTCCATCTCTTACTCAAATGCTTTATAGAATAGGAGATTCAACTACTAACATAATCTCTCCTCTATTCCCATATATGCCTATCATTTTAGGATTAGCTCAGGAATATGATGAGGAATATGGAATGGGTACTGTTATCTCTACAATGATTCCATATACAGTAGCAATGCTTATTATGTGGATAATCATGGCTATTATCTGGATATCTTTAGGTATTCCTTTAGGACCAGGAGAAGTACTTTATCTTTAATTAATTCAACAAAAAATTTTTGATTGGAGGCTCATTACATGAAATTTTCTGATATAGAAAATGTAATAGATAAACATATAGATGAAATAATAGCTTTTAGAAGAGATCTTCATGAACATCCTGAACTTGGCGGAAATGAAGTCAGAACTTCTGCTAAAGTTACTGAACAATTAAAAAAGCTACCTGTAAAGATAAGAGAAAATGTGGGAGGACATGGAGTAATAGCTGACCTTACAGGAAGTGAAGAAGGAAAAACTATTTTATTGAGAGGAGATATGGATGCTCTTCCTATCAATGAAATTAATAATCTTTCGTTTTCTTCAAAAGTTCCAGATACAATGCACGCCTGTGGACATGACATGCATACTTCTATAGTTCTTGGTACTGCAATTGTGCTGAGTGAACTAAAAGATAAAATAAAAGGAAATGTAAAATTCATGTTTCAGCCTAATGAAGAGTCTGCTCCTATAGGTGGTTCAAGAGCTATGATGGCTGATGGACTTTTAGAAAATCCTAAGGTCGATGAAGCTTTTGCTCTTCATGTATTTGGAAACCCTACTGGTACTGTTGCTTTCAGACCTGGTGTGGCAAATTCCAGATCAGACAGAATAACTATAGAAATCAAAGGAAAAAGCAGTCATGGTTCTCTCCCAGGAGAAGGAAGAGACGCCATAGTTACAGCTACAAATATCATTTCTTCAATACAGACAATTATCAGTAGAAATATGGGACCTGGTGAAAATGCTGTGGTTACCATTGGAAAAATAACTGGTGGAAGCAGATACAATGTTGTTTCTGATCATGTAAAATTAGAAGGTACAGTAAGAACTTTTGATACTGGTACTGCTGATCTTATAAAAAAGAGGCTTAACAAGATAGTTACAGATATATCTGAGGCTTATGAGTGTACAGGAATATTAGATTATCAAGATGGATATGATTTTATGTTTAATGATTTAGCTCTTTCTGAAGAAGTTATAAAGTCATTAAATCCTCTATTAGGAAAAGATAATATCATCATTCAGCCCAATCCTTTACCAGCTGGAGAAGATTTCTCATTTGTAACTAAAAAAGTTCCTTCTGTTTTCCTATGGCTTGGAACAGAGACTGATTTTAACAAAGGAAAATGTATTCTTCACAATCCTGAATTTATGGCTGATGAAAATTCAATAAAGATAGGAATAAAAGTTTTATGCAAACTTGTATTAGATAGATTGAACTCTTTGGAATAAGTGATACCTATAAAAAGAAAAGGACTATCCTGTTATGGCAGATAGTCCTTTTTGATATTTTGGCTATTTTATTTTTTTAGATGCTCTGAATTTTATTATTTTCTTGGGATAAATCGTCATCAGCTCTCTTGTTACAGGATTAGATACTTTTCTCGGCTGTCTTGTGAGTATTTCAAATGTTCCTATTTTTGGAAATTTCACCTTGCCATCTATAACTATAGCTTCTTTCAATGTTTCAAAAAATTCTTCTATTTCCTCTTTTGCCTTATTTTGTGAAATAGGGCATAGACTCAATTTAATATATAGTTTTGTCAGTTCTCTCTTATTCATCTGTATCACCATTAGCTATTTCTATGAAACTTTTTCCTGCTCTGAATTTTATTGATTCCTTAGGTTTAATATACTGTGCTTTTTCCCATGTTGGAACTAATACTTTTCTAACTTTCATCTCTCTTTTTTCAAATGCTCCCCAGTTTTTGAATATTACTTTTTTATCTTCTTCCAGTGCTTTCAGCAATACATTCCAGAATAAATCTATCTTTTCTTTTACAACCTTAAGATTTTTACTATTATTTCTTTTCTTATAGAATCTTAAAAACTCTCCCTCTGTCATAATTTTCTCCTTGTTATTTATATTTATACCCTATTTCTTCAAAGAATTCCTTAGGTCTCTCACTCCAAAAATATTCACTAAAAATTACTGTATTATCTACTCTCCAAATAGTTCCAAGAGTTCCATTGTTTCCTACTTGATCATAATATTGAGTATTTCCAAACACCTTACTTTTATTATCCCATTGAAATATATAAGTTCCTCTAGGCATTGTTTCAGGTGCTGAATAGATACTTTTTAAAAGAAAGAAAAAATCATATGCTTGATCATCATTTTCAAATAAAAAATACCATATATATGTCTTTACTTTATCTTTGGTATAAGTTTCACTAGTTTTTATAGCAATAAGTGAGTCTTTTTGACCATGAAATATATCTTCAACTTCTGATCTTAATTTTTTATAGTCATCTACACTATAACCAAGTTTTTCTGCTGCTATTCTAAATTCTTGTGGAGATAATGAAGTATTTTGAGGGACAATCTTACTTATAAAAAAAGATAATCCTCCTAAAATTATTCCAGCTATAAAAATCAGTATAATTTTTTTCATAAATCTCTCCTTAAAGCATAATTTTATTTTTTTACTGCTGTTAGATTTTACCTTACTTTTAATCTATCATTTTTATCCATTAGTAATAGCCATTCCTAAAACAAACATCATAATCAAGAAATAAATAACAATAAATATAAAACCTATTATTACACCTACAAGAGCTCCTATTCCCAATGATTTTGCTGTTTTAGGTTTTTCATCTCTCCATACTAGCCATAATATAAAGCCTACTATTGGAATAAAAAAACCTAAAAATCCCCATGCAAATCCACCTCTATCTAAATTTACTGGTGGTTTATTTTCAACTGATTCAATATTTTTACCTTCTTTCAACTCTTCCATTCTTCCTCCAAATTTATACCAATATACTATTTTGCTTTGTTGTAGATATCTATTTTTTGATAAGGAATCTCTATTCTTTCTCTTTCAAAATATTTTGCTACCTTTTCTGTTAAAGAAAAATATACTTCCCAATAATTTTCTTTTTTTGTCCATACTCTATATACATAATCTAATGAACTTGAATTGTGTTTGTTCATTCTTATTGTATATCCTTTGTCATGAAGAATATTAGAGTTTTCTTCAGCTATTTCAGTCAGTATTTTTTTTATTTTTTCCTCTTGGGTTCCATATGCTACTGATACTGTTAGATCTACTCTTCTTTCATCATTTCTTGATATATTTATTATTGCTGCATTTGCAAGTTGGCTATTAGGTATTATTATTCTTGAATTATCAAGAGTGGTAAGAATCGTATATAGAATATGAATGCTCTCTACTGTTCCTTCTCCTGAATTACTTTTTATATATTCTCCTTTTAAAAAAGGTTTAAAAAACAGTATTAAGACTCCTCCAGCAAGATTTGATAAACTTCCTTGCAATGCTAATCCAACTGCTAACCCTGCTGTTCCTAATAATGTTATTAAGGAAGTAGCTTTTACCCCTAAACCGCCTATTACCAAAAAGAAAAATCCTATATATATTATCGTTTTAGTCAAAGAGAGAATAAAAGATGATAAGAGTTCATCCACATGACTTTTTTCCATTAATAGTTTTAATGCCTGGATAATTATATTAACAACATGTTTCATTATAATTATTAAGAAAATTATCCATATTATTCTTAAAATTGTTCCTGGAAGTACTCTAATTAGATCTTCTCCCCATTTTTTCATTAAATTTTCTATATTACTCTGCATATTATCTGATACCTTCTTTTATTTATTTCCTATTTTTATTTTAATTTTTTCTGGGTGGCTCGAATCATCTAAGATAACTTCTACTCTATCCATTTTAGGAGTTATTTGAGATACTACCTGATACAAGTAAGTTTTTTTATTATATCCAGTATAGCCTAATAAAATAGTTCCTGTTTTCTTAGTATCTATTTTATGTTTATATTTAGACTCTCTTTTTATCTCTCCTACTTCTATTATTTCATTATCATTTGCATATATTATTTTTACATTATTAATTCTTGATGTTGTTTTATTATTTATTGCAAGTACAGATTTTTCAAAATATCTTTCTTTTAATGTTGTTACTCCTAAAATTACCAAACATATTGCTACAAATATTAATCCAAATCCTAAACTTCCTTTACTTTTCTTAATTTTTATCATTTTTCAATTCTCCCTACAAGTTATTTCTGATTATTTATCTGTTTTAAATCTATATATTTTCATCTTCTTCAAAAACAAATTTTTTTTCTTCAGTATTATATTTTAAACTATAACATTTTTTAGCTTCTACTTCTATTTCCAGCTTTTTATGCCCTGTAGATGTATGAACTGTTTTAAATACTTTTTTCCTTGTCCATGAGGCTTCTGCCTCTACCACATGTTTTCCTGGTAAAACTAGTATCCCTCTTTTCATTTTTTCACAAAATATATTTGGCTTTTTCCCATCTACTTTTACTACATCTAAATTATCTGAAAAGTCTCCTAAAAATGTACTTGTAAGAATTATTATTTTAGAAGCAGTTGGATTTTCTTCAAGATATTTCTTTGTTTTATTCTTCATTTTTTTTCTATAAATTAAAGTAAGTGGTAATCCTATTACAAGGTAGATTATCATTATATATTTTACTGGTCCACTAAAAATATTTTCTAATATTTCTCTCATTTAAAATTCCCCTTTTTCTTTCTTTGTAGTTTCTAATACTACTTCATCATTAAATCCTAAGATATTCAATAGTTCTAAGTAATTTTTTTCTCCAAGCATACTACAATCTATATATTCTCCAATTTCATCTTCTGGTGTTTTTACAACAAGGGTGCATGTATCAATTCCACTGCTATATTCAATTGATGAACTGAAGGAACATTGACTTATTGCATAATGATATTTTTTCTTTTTTCCATTATAAAAGATGAGGTCATCTCCATCTATTATGACTTTGATATTATCGCTTACTATTGCAAAATAAGAAAATAATAGAAAAGCTAATATTCCAATTATTAATGCTAGATCACCTCTTAAAAATATGCTGAATACATAAGATAAGAATATTGCTCCAACAAAAGCGTAAATTATTTCTTTAAAAATTCTTGTTTTTTTACTTTTTAATTCTACCATGATTTTCCTTCTTCTTTCCATTTAAGTGGCTTTGAAGTTCTAAATCTAACAGTTCTTCGAGGCTTTATTCTCATAATTTCCCATGTAGAAGGATTAGCTATATTTCTAGCTTTTTTATCTACAACCTCAAAAATTCCTCTTTTAGCAAAAGATACCTTTCCACTTATTTTTAGTCCTTCTTTTATTGTTTCTAATAATACATTTATATCCTTTGCTGCTTCCTTTAAACTTACCTTTGTCCTATCCATTTTTCCATATATTTTTGTAAAATCTCCCTTATTCATTTTCAATCACCATACTTTCCTTTAGTTCTTTTCCTGCCCTGAATTTTATTACAGTTTTAGGAGTGGTATAGATAGTTTTTTTATTTTTAGGTAGGATTACCTTTCTTGAATTCATTTCTTTTTTTCTAAATATTCCCCAGCCTTTAAATGTAACTTTTTCTTCTTCCTCTAAGACAATAAACAGTGTAGTCCAGAATGTTTCTATTTTTTCTTTTGCTTCTTCTAAATTTTTTAAACCCCTATTATTTTTGTATAATTTTATAAAGTCTTTTTCCTTCATAATTCCCCCTTAATATCTTTTTTTATTTTATAAAAAGTATTAAAGTTCTATTCTCACTCCAACACTTGCCTGCCAGTTTGTTTCAAAATCACTTCCAAATGTTTTCTCTACATCATAATATAAATGTGTAGTTCCTGTTTTACCAACTTTGAACTGTCCACCTATTCCTACTTCTACCCATGTATCTCTTCCGCTATATTTCTTATTTAGACTTGTATCTTCTCCAGTTATTTTAGCGCCATATTCTCCTGCAAATTCATGTAATACACCGGCTTTTACAAAATGGCTGCTCTTTTTAAAGTCATGTCCTGCATATATTCCTGCTCTTCCTATCAAGCTTTTAATATCTCTTTGTTCTACTCTTACTCCACTGTTCATTGAATAATCTGCACCTTTTACATATGTATAATTCATTTGTACATGAGGAGTTACATACCAAGCATTCTTTTCATATTTTTTCCCATGTTCTAAGCTAAGACTTCCTGCCCAAGTATTATAATCTGCTTCCAGTTTTTGATTATTCTCAGTATAACTTTTATAGTCATTATCAAGATGGCTGTATTTAAGAATTATATCAGTATAGCTATTATCATTATATGCAAATGATTTATACATAGAAATTCCTATATTATGGTTTTTTCCATCACCATTTCTAAAGTCTGTTTTCCCATCTCTTTTATGTACTGCAAATCCAGTAAATACACTTCCTTTTTCTGTTTCTTTTCTTTTGTCATATCCTACTTGAAGCATATTATAGTCATTCTTAAATTTTCCAGATGATTTATCATGTTCCATTTCCCCAGATACTATTCTTGCCCATACTCCATCTTCTGAAGTATAATCACGTATTTCTCCAAGTCTTTTATGAATAGTATCTAATTCTAAACGTGATAATGCTGCATTCATATAGTTTAAAGTAAGATCTTCTTCTACTTTCTCAACTACTTCTCCCTCTTTCTTATTTATCCCAGTTACATACCAAATATTTTCTGTCTCTTCCTCACCGTGTACATTTTCTTCAATTGACAGTGTATAATCATACACATTTGATATATCAGAAAATTCCTTTCCTTCAAAAGTTACATTTTTATCAGAAGCACCTATCATGATAGAAGAATTTTCTTTATCTGAAAAATCATGATTTACCAAGCCATTAATAGAAGTTTTTCCTGCTTGTACATAATTATTTTGTGGAACATCAGCTTTTGTTATATATATACCATCTGTTTTAGTCATACTTTGATCTTTATCCTCTGGAGAGATATCCAGAATATATGTTCCTCCACTTCCAGTTGCATTATCTATGAGTACATACTGGCTTTCATCTACAGTTTCTCCTTTATGGTTCTGTGTCATATCTACTATCCCATTTTCCATGTCAAGCTTTGATACTCCACTTGCTGATAATACATACCATACTGCTTTATTTTTTAATCCTAAATCAAATATCCCTCCATTACTTTTATATGTTGCCCCTTCTAAATATGAATCATTAGTATCTAATAGAATACTTGTTACCCCTTTTGAATTTATTGTTCCTTGTATTTTTTTGGTATATCCTTCATCTTGAATTAATACATTTCCACCAGTGTTAAATATTGCATATTTATCTGAATATATATTAGTTCCACCATTAAAAGTAGTATTTCCATTATTTAGATTATATATAGCTATTGTGAAGTTATTGTTTTTTCCAAAAGCATTTATATTACTTCCATTCCCAATAGTAGTCTTTGCATCAGATGTATATATACTACTTGCAGTAGAAATATTATCTCCATCAACCGTTATTGTAGCTCCTTCTCCGATAGTTAAAGTAGAGTTATTTCCATTATAGAGAGTTGTTGTTGTTGCTGAATTTTTTCCTCTTGCCTCTATATAGGCATTATCTCCTATAGTCAATTCAGAATTTTTATTATTTACAATAGCATAATTACTAAATTTTCTAGCTTCAGAAGTAAAATCAGAAGTAATAATTGAATTATTCCCAATTTTAATCTTTCCTCTATCTAAATTATTTATTGCTTCACTAGAAACTTCTTTACTTTCTTTTGTACCAATTGCAGTTACTCCTAATACTAATCCATTTCCAGCAGTTATTGTCTCCCCATTTTGATTATTTATCGCTATTGCCCAGCTCTTACTTGTATGTATATTATTTACATCTAATAATTCTGCTTTAATTTTTACATTATCTCCTATTGTAATTTTACTTGTATTTTCATACATAGTTGCTGTACCAATACCATTTATTCGCCCTATAGATGAGCTTATATTTATTTCGCTATTACTTCCAATTTCAGTATTAGTATTAGCAGATACATTTATTCCATCTAGTACTAAGTATTCAAAATTTCCTAGAGCTTCTACATTTATTTCTGTTCTTTCCCCTATTTTTAAATCTCCCCTTGTTGTATTATTTATTCCAACTATCCTTCCTGTATCAAAATCCCCTTCTATTTTTGCATTTACTTTTAAACCACTTGATAAATTAGTTTTATTGGCAAAATTTGTTAATCCATATACTATAGCTTTTTCTGTCAAAACTGTTTCAGTCCCCCTTTTTACTGTTGTTGTTATAGAATCGATTTCTACTGTTATATTTTCAGAGGTTTCTATTCCTAATCCTAAAACTACTTGTGAGGATTCTTTTTCTATATTTTCTATTTTTAAAACTGTATCTTTATCCTTACCTGTTATCATTTTCTCATACTCATAGTCTTCTCCAAAAGCAAAATTATTTAATAGAAAAGTAATTATTGCTATTAGAGTTATATTTTTCCCCCTTTTTTTATTAGTTCTTTTCACCATTTTCATTAATTTTTCCATTAAATTATCTCCCCTTAATTTTATTTTTATTATATTTTTTAACGCAGAAAAAATAAGTGTTCTTGTTTATGTATAAAAGCGAATAGTAATGGCTTTACTTTAGGCAATTTTTCCAATCTCATTTTTTTAATCTCTATTTTTTTAATCATTTTTTTTCTTGACTTTTTTAAATTTAAAGATTATAATCGTAGAATAAAAAAGTTCGCTTTTATACATAAATGCGAACAATAATGAGTTGTTTAGTTTTATAGATATTTTTCAGAGCACTTCAAACTATGCTCCTTTGCTATCTTTTATCAGTTGATTTAAAAAAAGATTTTTCTAAATCAGTTTTCAAAATAAAAATCCCCAGCAAATTTATACTGAGGATTTTTTTGTTTTTTGTAGGTTTAAATTTATTCCAGTAAAAAAATCAAGCTCCTTGTGTAGATTAGAATACTTGTTCCCATTTTTCTGTGGAGAATGTCTCCCTCTTCCACTTTGTTGTAAATAGTATTTTTATGCTTTTTAAAATACTTTGCCACCTCGTTTATTGTGGTCCACTCTCCCAGTTCTTTCACTATTTCATCTGCTAAAGTTTTATTCATTGGGGATAGATTTCCAAGTTTTTTAAAAATATATTCCTCTCTCTCCATACATCAGTCTCCCTTTTTAGTTTTAATACATAAATTCAAAAAACTTCTGCTTTGTCATCCCTCTTTTGCTCTTCCCTGTTACCTGTACAGGAAAGCACATGTCAATTATCCTGTCTCTTATTCTGTTCTGTCCATGACTTGAGAACTTCTCGCTTATCTCGCACTTTTCCTCATCTTTGCTGAAATTCAAATTTGTAGATATTATCAAAGGTTTTTCACTTCTGTATCTTGCGTCTATGAGATTATATATTTTTTCTCCTCTCCATCCAGTTTGATTTTTGTCCAGCCCCTTTTCTCCACCAAAATCATCTATCACCAGAAGATCGCATTTTTCCACCTGTTCCAGAATATCTCTTTCAGCTGCTCCCCACTCTATTGTGAGCTTATTGAGATACAGCCCCAGATTCATTACCAGTACTGTCTTTCCTCTCTCCATGAGGTAGTTTGCTATACAGGCAGTGGTGAAAGTCTTTCCTGTTCCCACTCCACCATAGAACAACAGTCCTTCCTGCTTCTCTTTTTTCATAAAGCTTTTTACATACTGCTGTGCCAGCTGCATTTGTTCGCACTTTATATCAGCATTTTCAAATCTGCTGTTTTGAAATTTCTTGTCTATTACAGAGATATCCTTGCATTTCTGCATTTTTTTCTCTATATTTTCTCTGGTTCTTTTTCTTTCCAACTCTTCCAGTTCTCTTTCTTTTTTCTTTTCCAGACAGTTGCATGTTGGAAGATACTCTAAATTTTTTCTAAAAGTTTCAGAAAGGTTTTTAAGATAATCACTCTCATTCTTCACATATTCTTTTCCGCAGTATTCACACTTCTTCATCTTCAATTCCATCCTCTTTTGCTATTTTATTTAAAAGCTCCTTGATAAAGTTCCCTGTAGAATCCTCATATACCGGTCTCACGAATTTTTTCTTAGGTTCCTTTTTCTCTTTGCTCTTTTTTTCTTTGTCTTTGAAGTTTCCATTCAAGGCTTTCTTTAGGTTCTCTATCTTGAATATGCTGTTGATGCTCATATTGTTTTTAACAAACTCTGACTTTGACATCAGCGTCAGTGCTTCAAAAAGTTTTACAGCGCCAAGTTCTCTCCACACTCCCAAGAGTACATAGTTGTCTGGGCGATAGTTATATTCTGGAAGTCCCAGCTCCTTATATTTTTTTAATATATCCTGTATCTCCATAGGTGCATCACTGAGTTTTTCTTTTTCCTCTTCCCCTGTGTGTGTATTATTTATATCTTTTACTCTTTTAATATCTTCTAAATAAGAACTATCTTCTGATGGCTCTAAAAATTCAGTAATGGTTTTATCAGGAATGATATTTTCAGGAGTGAATATTAATCTTTTCCCTTTAAACTTTCCCTTGCTTCTTTCCTCCACCAGCTGTATCACTTTTAATTTTTCAAATATTTTTAATCCTTTAGGGATCCAATCCTTGCTTAAACTACTGTATTTGGCTATTGTCTGAGTGTAGTATTTGATATCTCTCCCATTAAAATCACTGTAGATTTCAGTAAGAGTTAAATACAAGTTTCTAAGCTTGTCATGTTCCTTTCCATCATATTGACATCTCAATAATCGCAGTATCTTTTTTTCCTGCCAGCAGAATGGTTGATTCTTTGTGTTTCTTTTGTTCTCCATTGTTCACTCCTTTAATTTCATAGTAATATATACTAACTTATTTATATCTAATACCTTTTTTTTAATATTTTTTAAAGCTATTTAAAATTTTTATAAATATAACGATTCATATACTAGCATAACATTCTATTTTTGTATATCAAAAAAATAAAATCTGGAATAAATACACAAATAAAAAAAATTTTGAAATTCTTCTAACATTGCTCTTAATCAATTTATTCTTTTAGTGTTTTTCAAGGCAATTTTTTAATAAATTTTTTTTGTTTTTTTCATTTCAAAAAGTTTATCATTTTCATCACAATTTCAAGAAATAAACTACCAAAACAAAAAATCACCCACAAGGTAAAACTACCTCACGGGTGATGATTTTTTTAAAATTTCTTAACACATGAAAAAATTACAAAGCAATTTTAATTGGTGAATGGTTTACGAAAGTTTCATATACATATCAATATGAGGGATTCCATCTTCATCATATACATCAGATACAGCTGTAAATCCTACAGAAGAATAAAAATCTTTTAAATAAGATTGGGCACCAATAGTAATTTCATTTTTTCCCATAATATTTTTTACACAATCTATACATTGCAGTACTAATTTTCTGGCATATCCATATTTTCTGTAATTGCTTAAAACCATAACTCTACCGATAGATGCAGTATCATAAGATAATCCTGGGGCTAAAACTCTGGCATAACATATGATCTTATCAGTATCCTCATCTTTTGAATAGACATGGAGAGAATCAAAGTCTTTTTCATCAAAATCTAAATAAGGGCAGTTTTGCTCCACTACAAATACTTCTTGTCTGATTTTTCCAATTTCATAGAGCTCTCTTGCAGTTAATTCATCAAATGATTTTATAGAAAATTTCATAGGTTGTTTCCTCCTGTTATTATTTAATATTTCTCCTTAGATTATACCTGTGAACTTAGAGAAATTCAAATTCTTTTTTACAGCAGACTAGAGCAGATAAAATAAATTTACTTATTTGGTATATTATCTTTTGAGTGTTATGATAAATTATCTCTAGAGAAAATAAATATTATAGGAGGAAATCTTATGCATACAGTTATTAGAAACAATTTACTTCCAGCTCGTTTTGGTCAAAATATAAAAAACAGTGAGATTCAAGAAATGATAGATATGGTTACTGCACAGAAAATAAGCAATGTCTTTAGAGAAAAGAATGATATTTTCGAAGGCCACAATCATACTTTACACATTGATGTGAGAATTATTGCTAATAATTCTAATCTTCCGGGAGCTAATCTGTATAAGGTAGATGTTCAGCGTAAAACAGGAGAAGTTACCACTATTGGAGAAGCTTTTATCACACTAGGAGCAGAAGCTGAATATTTAGCAAACCCTTTTAGCAGCCAAAATTTAGCAGACAATTTAGTAAATGCCTTAAAGCGTTCTATGGAAGAAGTTAAACAAAGTGCAAACTCACGATATTATTTTGTAGCAGCTGATAATGAAAATTAAGAGAGCAGAGATTATTCCCTGCTTTCTTAATTAGCTTTAGTTTTAAAATAATTAACCAGATAGGGAATTTATTGTATCGCTTGTATGGGAAGAACCGCCTCTTATCTAATGAACCAAATACAAAATATTTCATAAATTTATTTGACAATATTTGGGTGATATGTTATCTTATTTGTAGAGATTACAAAAATGTAAAAAGAAAAATAAGGAGATGGTTTTAATGGAATTAAAAGGATCTAAAACAGAAAAAAACTTAATGACTGCATTTGCTGGGGAATCAGAAGCAAGAAATAAATATACATATTATGCATCAAAAGCTAAAAAAGATGGATTTGAGCAAGTGTCAAAATTATTTGAAGCAACTGCTAACAATGAGAAAGAACATGCAAAACTTTGGTTTAAACTTTTAAAAGGTGGAAATATTCCTTCAACTATTGATAATCTTTTAGATGCTGCTGAGGGAGAAAACTATGAGTGGACTGATATGTATGCTGAATTTGCAAAAGTAGCAAAAGAAGAAGGGTTCACTGAAATTGCTAGATTATTTGAAGGTGTAGCAAAAGTAGAAAAAGAACATGAAGAAAGATATAGAAAATTATTAGCTAATATCAAAGAAGAAATGGTATTCGCAAGAGAAGAAGAAGTAGCATGGGAATGTATGAACTGTGGACATATTCACTATGGAAAGAAAGCTCCAGAAGTTTGTCCAGTATGTGCTCATCCACAAGCTTACTTCATGATTCAGCCTAAAAATTTCTAATTAAATAAAAAAATCAGACCAGCCTGTTAATTTCAAGCTGGTCTTTTTATATTACCATGCAGCCTTTTCTATAGCTTTCAGCAGTGCATAAATATCATCTGGATATACTTCACCAATATTTCCTATTCTAAAACTTTCCATGTCAGTAACTTTTCCGGGATAGATGACGAATCCTTCTTTCTTTAACTTATAATAGAATTTCTCAAAATTATAATCTGGATTTTCAGGTGCAAAGAAAGTAGTTATTATTGGGGATTGATACTCTTCAGGAATAAGTGATTTGAAGCCTAGATTTTTCATTCCCTCTCTCAAAATAGTATTATTTTTTCTGTATCTTTTTTCTCTTTCTATCACGCCTCCTTCCTTTTCTAATTCCAAAAGAGCCTGATAAAAAGCTCTTACAGTATGAGTAGGAGAAGTGAATCTCCATTTTCCATTATTTTCCTCCATGACTTTCCATTGACTGTATAGATCAAGAGAAAGAGAACGAGCCCGCCCTGAACAGTTTTCTAAAACTTCTTTTCTGCATATGATGAAAGAAAAACCCGGAACACCTTGTATACATTTATTTGAAGAACTGATTATAAAATCTGCTTTTACCTCTTCAATATCTATTTCAATGCCCCCAAAACTTGACATAGCATCAACAATATATATCTTATTAAATTCTTTAACTAATTCTCCTATCTTTTCAATAGGATTTAAAATTCCGCTTGTAGTTTCACTATGTACTACAGATACATGAGTGATATCTGGATTAGATTCAAGGATTTCTCTCACTCTGTTGATATCTATAATATCTTTATCGCCAAATTTTTCTATGATATTATTTATTTTTAAAACCTGAGCAATTTCTCCCATTCTGTTTCCATAAGCACCATTTGATAAAATTAATAACTTCCCATTTTCAGGAAGAGCAGTTCCTATAACAGATTCTACTCCAAAAGAACCGCTTCCCTGCATAAGAACAGAAGTATATTTATGATAATTTCCTGATGGAACAGCTAATCTTACTAATTTTTCTCTTATTTCCTGAACTATATTATTATATTCTTTATCCCATGTGCACCAGTCTTTAAGCATAGCCATTCTCACTCCGTTGCTTGTAGTTAATGGTCCTGGTGTTAAAAGCAGATATGGTTTTTCTAAATATTCTTCTAAAGTATGCATGTTTAATTCCTCCAGCTTAACTGTTTTAGGCTCTTTCGCCGTTTTTTAATTTGTTGTTGATAATATCTATAATATATGGAACTTTTGAAATGTCTTTTATTACAAAATGAGCTCCTGCTGAAAGCATTTTTTCAGCTGTTTTTTCCATCTTTTTTTTCAATTCTTTTTCAGAAAGAGAGTTTACTTCTTCAAGGGATAATCCTAGTTCACTGCTTCCTTTTAATATTCCAACTGTCCACACTTTCGCATTCCTTCCCTCTTTAATGTCAGATATGGTATCTCCAATTTTTATAATGCAGTCTGTGTCCTCTTCTCCAAGAGTAAGCATATTCTGATATATCATATATGGAGCAGGTCTTCCAGCTGGAACAGCATTAGGAGTAGTATAGTAATCTGGAGAATATCCCTGAGATTTTGCCCCAGCAGTGACAATGTCCATCATTTCCTGTGTGTATCCTGTTGTTGAACCTATTTTCAATCCTCTTTCCCTCAAAATATTTACAGTTTCTATGCAGTGTGGAACAGGTTCAGTATAGTCAGCAAGTATTTTAAAAAGCTTGTTTTCAAAATTTTTGTAAAGCTCTTCTATGTCATTTTCATTCCACATTCTATTATATTTTTCATTCCATAGAGCAGTAACTCTGTCAAGTGACAGCATAGCTTTGATATGATCTATTTTCAGCATTCCCATAGGGCCTCTTGCTTCTTCCAGTGTTACATCTATATTTTTTTCTTTGAATATTTCAAGGAAAACCTGTACAGGAGCAAAGCACCCATAATCAACAGCAGTTCCAGCCCAGTCAAAAATTACAAGATTTATTTTTTTCATAATTAAACATTCTCCTCTTTCAATTTATTTTTTCTTTTTTGTAAAAACTTTAAAATTATCTGATATATTATTTTAATTATTATATTTGTAAGAAGTATTACTATGGACATTGCAGAAGCTTTTGCTATCTCCCCTGTATCATCCAGATTGATTACTGCTATGGAAAGGAGATTCAGACTTGATATATAAAGGAATACAAGAGCTGAAATAGTTACCATAGAATTTACAAAGTAATAGAAGAATATCTCTAATATTGATTCGAGACACATTGGGAAGGTTACATTGGAAAATGTTTTGTACCAAGGTATTCCCATTGAGAGAGAAACTCTTTCAAATTCTTTGTCCAGCTTCTTCAAAGCTGTGTTGGCAGTTAAAAAAGATATTGAGTAAAAATGTATCACATTTGCCAGTACCATTATCCAGATAGTCTTATACAATGAATTGAAAGGATTCATTATACTTATATTTAAAAAAGGTATTGTGAAATAGCTTTTATTAAAAAAGAAGATATATGAAATACCTATTACCATTCCCGGAAGTGCTAGAGGAACAAGAGAAAGAAAATATATCACTTTATCTTTTAAGGTTTTCTTTTCTTTTTTCTCAATAAGGTAAGCACTCATAAATGTCATAAAAGTTCCAAATATTCCAGAAAGAACTGCAAGAATAAAAGAGTTTTTAAAGAATATCTCAATACCGCCGTTATAGTCATAAAATTTAAAATTATTCAAACTGAAACTAAGGTCATAGGGCCATAGTTTAGAAAAAGCTGAAACTAATATTGTGACAAAAATTGATATGATAAATAAACAAATCAATATAGTATAAATGTAGAAAAATATATCTCTTGCCTTATTTTCCTTTGCAGTATAGGGAATAGATTTTGCATTGAGGACTACCCCCTGTTTTTTCTGTATCTTCTGATCAATAAAGAATGCTGCTACAGAAGGAATCAATAGAATGATACTGACAACAGCTCCCATAGACATATTATTCTGTCCAACTACTTTAATATATACATCTGTAGCCAGAACACTGAAATTTCCTCCTACTACTTTCGGAGCACCAAAATCTGTAAATGAAAGTATGAATGCTATAATAAAAGAGGATATCATTCCATATTTCATATTTGGAAGAGTGATAGTAAAAAACTTTCTGAAATTACTTGTTCCCAGCATATCTGCTGCTTCATAAAGTCTGTAGTCAGTTGTAGAAAGAGCAATATTCAATACCAGAAATATCTGTGGGAAAATATATAAAACCTCAGCTATTATTATTCCAGTAGCACCATAGAGATTGATATCAAAGGCAAACTGAGGAAGTTTATCAAAAAAACCAGTAGTTACAGCCCCTTTTCTCCCGAAGAGATACACAAGAGATATTCCATGCATCATTGTAGGAGCAAAGAGAGGCATGAGGGCTATATATTTGAATATATTTTTAAATCTGATTGTAGTTCTCTGTACACCATAGGCATAGACGAAAGCTAGTACCAGAGATATGATGCTTGAAGCTATTGAAATAGTAAATGTATTTTTTAATGAGATAAGAAGATTTTTATTTGAGAAATATTCTTTGAAGTTGCTGAGTCCAATAAATTCTCCAGAGTTGTTTTCAAAGGATTTCGTCAGTAAAAGCCCCAGAGGAAAAACTATGGCAACTATCAAAAAAATAAGGATAAACCAAGTGAGTATTTCTCTGATTACTTCATCTTTAGTTTTTTCCATTATGATACCTCATCTCTGAAATCGAGATAGAAGCTTTCATCAAATTCAAGAAAAAATTTATTTCCCTGTTTCAAAGTTTGTTCATTTATAAAATTACAAGGAACTTCAACTTTCAATATTCTATCTCTATTTTTGAAAAAAAGCCTGTAAGATGGGCCTAAGTATTCCCAGCTTTCTATTTCTCTCATTATAAATTTATTTTTATTACTCAATACATCAGACACTATTTTTACATGTTCTGGACGTATAGCCTTTCCATTTTCCAGAAAATTTATTTTACCTATAAAATCTGCTGTGAAAAATGAGTTGGGATTCTCATATATCTCTCTTGGACTTCCCCCCTGCATTATTTCTCCATCTTTCATGACCATAATTTTATCTGACATAGATAACGCTTCCTCTTGATCATGAGTTACCATAATAGTAGTAAGTCCAAGCCTCTTTTGCAGGGACTTGATATCATTTCTTAATTTTTCTCTTACCTTTGCATCCAGTGCAGAAAGAGGCTCATCTAACAGAAGTATATCTGGTTCAAGGGCAACTGCTCTGGCAAGAGCCACTCTCTGCTGCTGTCCTCCGCTCATTTCATTGGGATATTTATTGCTGATAGAAAAAAGTCCTACCATCTCCAATACACTTTTAACTTTCTTTTCTATTAAATCTTTAGGCATTTTTTTATTTTTTAGTCCATAGGCTATATTTTCCCATGTTGTCATATTGGGGAAAAGGGCATATGACTGAAAAACTATAGAGAAGTTTCTTTTAGATGGATGAAGGGAAGAGATATCTTTTCCCTTTAGAAAAAGATTTCCAGAATTAAGTTCTTCCAGTCCAGATATAACTCTCAGCAAAGTAGTTTTTCCACAGCCGCTGGGGCCGAGAAAGGAGATAAACTCCCCTTTCTCAATAGACAAGCTTATATTTTTTAAAGCATGAAATTTTCCATAATATTTATTTACATTTTTTACTTCTAAATAACTCATATTTCCTCCAGAATCAGGATATTTCTATTTTTGTTCAGCTTTTGCACCAAATTTTTCACTCCATTTATCTAAAATAGTATTTTTATTTTCTGCAAGCCATTTAAAATCATTTTTTACCAGATGGCTTACAGGGTCAGAAGGGTAGCCATTTGGAATAGGGTTGTTGATATCAATGCTTGTTATAGCATATTGAGTACCATAGAGCTTCATCATCTCTTCTGAGATAGCCCAGTCCAGAAATATTTTTGATTCCTCTTTTATATCTTTTTTGTTGATAAGGGCATTGGCTTCTGAATCCCAACCAGAACCCTCAGCTGGAAAGACTACTTCAATAGGATTTCCTTCATTCATAAGTTTTACGCTAGGATAATCATAAGATATTCCAATTGGATATTCTCCGCTGGCAGCCTGTTTAGCAGGCTTTGAACCAGAATGAGTATATACCCCCATATTTTCATGAAGTTTTTCCATATACTCCCATGCTTCTTTTTCTCCCATTACCTGCATAAATCCTGCTATGGCAAGAAATCCGGTACCTGATGAAGCAGGGTGGGGCATAGAAATTAGCCCTTTATATCCTGGATTCAGAAGATCTTCATAAGTTCTGGGAATAGGAAGCCCAAGTTTTTCAAGTTCAGTTTTATTTACTGCAAAAGTTGCCATCCAAGCATTATTTCCTACCCATACAGGTTCTTCAGCAGAGTCTTTAAATTTAGGATCAACTTTTTCAAGTCCTTTTGGAGCATAAGGTTTTAAAAGATTTTCTTTGTCCAGCATTAGAAGTCCAGTAGCAGCAGTTCCCCATACTACATCTGCTTGAGGATTATCCTTTTCAGCCAAGATTTTTGTGATAAGGACACCAGTTGAATCACGAGTTATATTTAATTTGATATCAGGATGATGTTTTTTAAAATTTTCAAGGAATACAGGTATTTGTTCATTTTCAAGAGCAGTGTAGACATTGATTTCTTTTGGTTTTTGAGAAGAACTGCTTTCTTTAGACTGGCAGCTTGTCAATAAAAGTCCTGCAAAGAGAATAGTTAAAAATTTTTTCATTATTTTCCTCCATATGTTTAATTTGTGTTTTTATGTTTTTTCTAGTTTAAGACAGAGATGTTAATAAAGTTTTAATTTGAAGTAAAAAGAAAGTGAAAAGAGAATTAACACTGTATTTACACAAAACTATTGATTTTTTTATATATAAAGAATAGAATTAAAAGGTATATTAAAAAATTATACAGGAGGAAAGGAAATGTGGTTTATATTTGCATTGCTGTCAGCAGTATTTGCAGCACTTACATCTATTTTTGCAAAGATAGGGATAGAGGGAATAAATTCTAATCTGGCAACAGCTATAAGGACAGTTGTGGTATTAATTATGGCATGGGGAATGGTATTTGTTACTGGGACTCAAAATCAGATAGGAAATATAGGACAGAAAAGCTGGATATTTTTGGTATTGTCAGGAATGGCAACAGGATTTTCATGGCTGTTTTATTACAAGGCTCTACAGATAGGGGAAGCTTCAAAAGTTGTTCCAGTGGATAAATTCAGTGTGGTCATAACTATGATAATGGCTTTTGTGATATTAAAAGAGGCTGTTACATTGAAAACTGTTTTAGGTGGAGTGTTTATAACAATAGGAACATTTATTATGATATTGTAATAGAAAAAGAGGGTGACTAAGTAAAAAGTTAAAATTATACTTTTTTTAATGAGTCAGCCTCTTTATTATTTTATAATATATTGTTTAATTTATAATCTGTAACTATACTTTCAGATTCATTAATAAATTCATCTAGGAATTTTATATGTGCATTGATGCTCTCTTTTCCAGGTCCTCCAAGAGTATAACGTTTTTCCACACAGTTTTTGATAGAAATCATTTCATAGATATCTTTGTCAAATAAAGGAGAAAATTCTTTGTAAGTTTCTATTGAAATTTCTTCGAAAGTAGTATTGTTGTCAATACAGTAAGCAACCATACCTCCAACTATTTTATAGGCATCTCTGAAGCTCATTCCCTTTTCAGTCAGATAATCAGCTACATCTGTTGCATTGATAAATCCTTGAGCAGCAGCTGCCAGAAGTCTCTCTTTTTTTACAGTCATAGTGTGAATCATTCCATTGAATACAGCCAGACACCCTTTTACTGTATCAAGACTGTCAAAGAAGTTTTCTTTGTCTTCCTGCATATCTTTATTATATGCAAGAGGGATTCCTTTCATAGTTGTAAGTAGAGCCATTAAATCTCCAAAAACTCTTCCGCTTTTTCCTCTTATAAGTTCAGCAGCATCAGGATTTTTCTTTTGAGGCATTATACTGCTTCCAGTAGAGAAAGAATCACTTAATTCTATATATCCAAAGTCGTTAGAACTATAGATTATTATTTCTTCACAGAAACGAGAAAGATGTACCATAATAAGTGCAAAAGCATTCATTATTTCAATAAGATAATCTCTGTCGCTTACACTGTCCATGCTGTTCCAAGTAGGAGAAGAGAACCCAAGTATAGAACTTGTGAAATTTCTGTCCAAAGGATAAGTAGTTCCAGCCAGAGCAGCAGATCCAAGTGGTGATGTATCAGCTAAAGTAGCAGCATTTTTAAGTCTGATAAAATCTCTTCTGAACATTTCAGCATAAGCTAAAATATAGTGAGAAAAAGAAACTGGCTGAGCTTTTTGCAGATGAGTGAATCCGGGCATATATGTAGATATATTTTCTTTAGCAATTCCATTTATTATTTCAAGCAGATCAAGAAGCTGTGCCTGTACTTTTACTATTTCATCTTTTGTAAATAATTTCATATCTAAAGCAACTTGGTCGTTTCTGCTTCTTCCAGTATGAAGTTTTTTTCCTACATCTCCAATTCTATCTATAAGGATTTTTTCAATATTCATATGAATATCTTCATATTCTATTGAGAAAGTAATTTTTCCCTCTTCAATGTCATTTAATATTTCTCTAAGTGTTTTTTCTATAAGTTCACAGTCTGAAACAGGTATTATTCCTTGTTTACCAAGCCCTCTCACATGAGCAATGCTTCCCATAATATCATATTTGTAAAGTCTCTTATCAAAGTTTATTGATGAATGAAAGTCAAGAATAAGATGACTTGCCTTTTCTTTAAATCTTCCTGAAAAAAATTGCATTATAACATCTCCTTAAAAATTATTTATTTCAAAATTATTTATTTCCCTGTTTTATTTTTATAACTGTTAAAATTGTAAGCTGTAAAACAATAGCAGCTGCAAGAACCAGATAACTCTGGAAGAATCCACCTATAAGGAAAGTTCCCATAGAGATAACTCCATTGATAGATGCATAGTAGAACTGAGTTTTTACGTGTTCAATATGACTGCATCCAGAACCAGCAGAAGCCAGTATAGTAGTATCTGATATTGGTGAAACATGATCTCCAAATAATCCTCCAGAAAGTATAGAACCAATAGTAACATACAAAGGAGCGTTAAGAGCTACTGCCATAGGAATAACTATTGGAATCATTATACTGTATGTTCCCCAAGAACTTCCAGTAGAAAATGATATTATACATCCAAGTAAGAAAGCTATCATTGGGATAAATCCAGAATTAAGATTTATACTTTTTATAAAGTGGACTATGTAATCAGCAGAACCAAGATTTTTATTAATAGTTCCTAAAGACCATGCAAGTATAAGGATTATAGATATTTGAGTCATTTTATTTATACCATTTAGGTATATTGAAAATATCTCATTAAAAGTTTTGCTCTTATTTATCAACATCATGACAGAAAGAACAATAGCTGCATATAAATATCCACTGCTCAATGCTGCTCTGAATTCACTTCCAGAAAATCTTCTGAACATGAAATCAAATCCAAGCATAGAGAATAATGTGATTAAAAGAACCAAAATTGGAAGCCATACATAGATAGGCTTGGCATTTTCTACAATATACTCTTTTTTCTCTAAAACTTCAAGTTCTGTATCGTTGAATATATCATCTTCAACTTTTTTCATAGGTCCAAAATCCAGCTTCATAATTGCTAAAGTAGGAACAATAGTAAGGGCAAGAAGTGGATACGTATTAAATGGTATTGCTTTTACAAAACTTTCATAGTCAGAAAGATTTAGATTTAAATTTTCAAATTCTTTTTGAAGAAGTCCAATGATGAAAACTCCCCATCCAATAAATGGAACTAATACTGCTACTGGTGATGAAGTAGTATCAAGAATAAAAGCAAGCTTCTCTTTAGATATTTTTAATTTTTTGAAAAATGGAGCAAAGATTGGTCCTACAATCAATGGAGTACCTAAGTCAGAGAAAAAAATAACTATTCCTGCAAGGTAGGCTGAAAGCTGGGCCTTAGTTTTAGAGTTGATATATTTACCAACACTTTGAGCAAAGGCATAAGCTCCTCCTGATCTCATCATCAGTTCTATAAATCCACCTATGAATACCATCAAAACAATAACACCAGCATTATAGCTGTCAGTAAGCTGTTTTACAAAATAATCTGTCATCAATGTTTTTGTAGTAAGAAGAGGATTATAATTCAGCAGTATAAGAGCCCCTAGAAATACACTTGTGAAAAGTGACAAAATTACATTTTTAGTTTTTATTGCCATAGCAACTGCTATTATGATAGGCAATATAGACAAAAACCCATAGTTTTCCATAAAAAATTCCCCCTTAAAATTAATTTTTAATATAAAAAGCCAGCCATATAAATGACCAGCTTGATTTTAAATAAAAAAGCCAATAGACGTACTATTGGCTAAACAAAAACTTTTTTATGCTCATAAAGATATAAATGCCATCTTTAATCTTTTCCAAAAGAAATATAATCAATCAGCCATTGAAAGTGGAATATTAGTTTTATAATTTAGATATACCTTGCCTTTCACGCCTCAATAACATTTTATTTCCCCCAGTTTTATTTTTTATCTAAGTTATACTACTAAAAAAAAACTCATATGTCAATAAAAAATTTATTTTAGAATGTTGTATATTGCATCTATATCTAAATTATTTCTAAGTAAATCAGCTAATTTGTTATATTCATTTTCTTTAAATTCAGAAAAATTAAAAAGTTCTTCAACTGGTTTCAACCCTTTTTTCTTTCTGATGTTATTTAAAAATATTCTGGTGAATTTGCTGTTGTCAAAGATTCCATGAATGTATGTTCCAAAGGCATTATCTTTTGCAAGGACAGTGTAGTCGCTTTCTAAAGTAAGATTTTTTTCACTTCCATGTGTAATTCCCTGATGAATTTCATAACCTTTTATATGAAGCCCTTCACAATCAGCTAGTAGATCACACTTAGAATCAGAAAGAGTTTTTTCTACCTGTTTTGTATATTTCATTTTTTCCATTGTAGTAACAGTATCCATTATTCCAAAACCTTCAGTTTTCTTGATGTCGCTTTCAATATGGTGAGGATCAAATATCTCTTTTCCCATCATTTGAAATCCACCACATATACCTACTACAGTAGTTCCAGCAGAATATAGTTTTTTTATTTTATCAAAAATACCATTAGCTTTCAGCAGTTCAAGATCAGAAAGAGTATTTTTACTTCCCGGAAGAATAATTATATCCTCGTCTCCCAGTTGTTCAGGACTATATACATAATTCAGAGCTACATCAGTATATTGACTTAAAGCATCAAAGTCAGTGTAGTTAGACATTTTATTAGTTCTTATTACACTGATGTTTATATCTCTTTTTTCATTTGTATTAGTAGTTAATTTTTTAGCCAGAACATCCTCTTCTTCAATATCCAGCTTTTCATATGGAACTACGCCTAATACTTTTATATCCAACCCTTCATCTTTTAATTTTTTTTCAAACATATCTATACCAGGTTTTAAAAGTTCCAGATCACCTCTGAATTTATTTATTATAACCCCTTTTATTCTTTTTCTGTCATTTTCATCAAGAAGAGCTATGTTTCCATAAAGAGAAGCAAAGACTCCTCCAGTCTCAATATTTCCTACCAGCACAACAGGAGCATCTACAAGTTCAGCCATTCCCATATTCACCAGATCCCATTCTCTGAGATTAATTTCGGCAGGACTTCCTCCACCCTCTAACACTCCAATATCAAAATTATTTTCTATTATGTCATAATTTCTTTTTGCTATAACTTTCAATTCTTTAGAGTTTGAAAAATAGTCTACAGCATTCATATTTGTATTTGGGATTCCTTCAATAATAATTTGAGAATTATTATCTGAGTTTGGTTTTAAAAGTATAGGATTCATAAAAACTCTCGGAAGTTCCATAGCAGCTTCAGCTTGTACTACCTGAGCTCTTCCCATTTCTAATCCGTCTATATCTACAAATGAGTTGAGAGCCATATTTTGAGATTTAAAAGGAGAAACTCTGTATCCGTCTTGGGCAAATATTCTGCATAATCCAGCAGTTATAATGCTCTTTCCAACAGAAGAACCAGTTCCTTGTATCATAATTTTTTTATGCATAATACACCTCTATTATTATTTTCTTTCAATTAGATGGTATCATAGTTTTGTGTATAATTTCAACAGCTAAAAAATATATAGATTCGAAATAAAACTTTTATTATTTGAATGTATATCTAAAATTATTGACAAAAATGTCTAAAAATTATATCATAAAGTTGATAAACAAACAGAAAAGTGAAAGTAAGGTGCTTGTTTAAGCTTAATAGAGGAAGATGGGTGCGAACCCCACACAGCGAAAGCTACTGTATAGAGGACGAAATCACGTATGCCACTGGGAAACTGGGAAGGTGTGAAAGTAGAAAGATTCTGAGTCAGGAGACTTACCAATAGATAAAAGTATATTTTGATATATTTATCCAGTAAGGTAGGTAGACTATTTTATTGGATTTTTTATTTGGAGGTTTTTGATGAGGAAAATTCTTAATATAACAGATTTTTATACTAATGAAGAAAATGAAAAAATGATGAAATATTATTGTGATAAGTATAATTTTAATGGCTTTGAGCTTATAAAATTTGATCTAGAAAAGGGCAATGCTCCATTGAAAAAATTGATAAGAGGTTATCATATGAGATTTTTTCCAATGTGGCTGGATCTATACCAGGGAAAATATGAGATGCTCAAAGAGAAATTCAAAGAGAATCAGGAAATATTTTACTGGTGTGGTGGAACTACCAGAGAGGAATTAATTGAATACTATAAAAAAGAACTAGAAACAGCAGATAAACTTGAAGCAGAATATGTTGTATTTCATGCATGTTATGTAGATGATGAAGGAAGTTTAATATATGAATTTCAATATTCAGATAAAGAGGTTCTTCAAAATGTTGTTGAGTTAGTGAATGAAGTTTTTGGAGAGAAAAAATATAAGTTTAAACTTCTATTAGAAAATTTATGGTGGCCAGGACTTAGATTGACTTCAAAAGAAGAGATAGAATTTCTGGTTGAAAATATAAACTATGAAAATATTGGCTTCATGCTTGATACAGGGCATATGCTGAATAATGAACCTAAGCTTAGAACAGTTGATGAAGGAATAGAGTATATTGAGAAAAATATTGCTGAAATGGGAGAATTGAAAAAGTATATAAAGGGAGTTCATCTGAATTTTTCTCTTTCAGGAAAATATCTTACAGAAGCAGTAGAAAAGCATAAAAATTCAGAAGCTGAGAGAGAGAGAACTTTAAAAAATATATACAGTCATGTAAGCCAGATAGATCAACATCTTCCTTTTGAAGATGAAAGAATAATAGGAATATTAGAAAGTTTGCCATTGGATTGGGTGGTATATGAGTTTATATATTATGACACTGATGATTTGGAAAAAAAGGTAAAACGTCAGGATAGGATATTAAAGAAATTAAATTTTAAATAAACTTTGGGAGGAGAAATGAAAAAAGCTTTAATGATAGCAGCAATACTAACAGTGAGTACAACAATAATGGCAGAGGAAAATATCGCCAGTCGAAGATTAACTGAATCAGTTATTTCTACAGAGAATTTTGAAACAAGTGTGTTGGATACTGCTAAAAATGTAACTATTGTAACTCAGGAGGATATCCAGAATAAAGGAGCCAGCACAGTGGCAGAAGCTCTTAGAGGAGTTCCGGGGTTAACAGTAAATTCTATGGAAGGATCAGATCCTGTATTTGATTTAAGAGGTTCAGGAGCTACAGCAAAAAGCAATACATTAGTATTACTTGATGGTATCCCTTTAAATGCTGTAGATGGAACATATAATACAAGTGGAATACCTGTTGATCAAATAGACAAAATAGAGATAATTCCTTCAGGTGGAGCTGTAATGTATGGAGATGGAGCTGTTGGTGGAGTGATAAATATTATTACAAAACTTCCTCAAGATAAGAAAAATTATGGTAGTGTAAATATGGAAGCAGGGTCGTGGAATACAAGAAAAGGAACTGTAAATTATGGAACTAAAATAGGGAATAAATTTCTATTGGATACTTCATATACATATACTGAAGGGGATGGATATAGAACTCCACATCCTGACTATAAAGATGGAGATACCAAAAAATCACTTTGGTTAAGAGGTAGATATCTGCTTGATGATGGATATTTAGAAGCAAAATACAATTATGATAAAACCATAGATAGTTATACAGGACCATTATTAAAAGAAGAGTTTGATGAAAATAAAAAACAACATGGACTATCAGGAGGAAAACTAACTAATAGTTCAGATGCATATTCTTTAGCATATAGTAAAAAATTAAAGGAAAATATACATTTTTTAACATATGGGGGATATTCAAAATCAGATAAGAAATATAAGACTTCTTGGCCAATGAATGATGAAATTACTCAATATTATGTAAAACCACAATTAAAATATACTTATGGAAAAGATAGCTATGTAATTTTTGGAGGGGATTATAAAAATAACGAGATAATAAGAAAAAGCTCTTATGGAAAAACAAATATAGAGAAAGAATCAGTTGCAGGATATATAACTAATAAAACTAGTATTGGAAATTTTCAATTAACACAAGGTTACAGAAGAGAAAGAGATGAATTTAAAGATAAAATAAATTCTTCTAACAAACCAACTAATAAAAAATTTGATAATGATTCTTTTGAACTAGCTGCTAATTATTTGTATTCTGATACTGGAAGTGTTTATTTAAGTTTTACACAAGGTTTTAGAACACCAAATGCAGATGAATTAGTATTATGGCATGGAGATATTGAGGTTCAAGAAACGAAAGCTTATGAACTAGGAATAAAAGATATGTATAAAAATACTTTTATTTCATCATCAATATTTTTAATAGATACAGATAACGAAATTTACTATAACAAATATGAATATTTTGGAGTTAATAGAAATTTTGATGGAAAAGTAAGAAGAATAGGAGGACAAGTTTCATTACAACATTACTTTGAAAAATTGACTTTAAGAGAAAATATTTCATATATTCAACCTAAAGTTACAAGTGGAGAATATGATGGAAAAGAATTTGCAGGAGTACCAAGATGGAATATCAACGTAGGAACAACATATAACTTTACTGATAATTTATTAGGAAATTTAGATATGTATTATTCAGGCAAAGTTTATGCAGCTGATGATTTTAAAAATCAAAAAGGAAGAGATAATGATTACATTACTTTTAATGCAAATGTGAGATACAAATTTGATAACGGATTAGAATTATATGCAGGAATTAAAAATTTATTCGATAAAGATTATGCAACAGTAACAGTAATAGATTATATAACTCAAGAAAAAGCATATCATCCAGCAGATGGAAGAAGTTATTATGCAGGATTCAAATATAGTTTTTAGAATGATATAATAGATAGACAGAGATTTCTCTGTCTATTTTAAAATAAGAGGATAAGTGATAGTAATGATAAAAAAAATTTCAATAATAATTTTCTTCCTTTTTTCTGTTGTATCTTTTTCTAAAGAATATAATAGAATAGCTTCTGGAAGTCCAGCAATAACTGAAATACTTTATGAGTTAGGGCTGAAAGATAAAATAATAGCTATGGATAAAAATTCTGATGTTAAAGAATTGGATGAAATGAAAATACCTAAAATCAGTTTTTATCAAATGAATACTGAAAGTATTTTTTCTTTGAAAGCAGACTTAATAATTTTATCAACTTTTAATAAAGCAGATAGAGAAGATTTTATTCAGTTTATGAAGGAGAAAGGAACTGATGTAATTTATATTTCAGATATAAAAACTGTAGAAGATATCTACAAATGCATCATGGAAATAGGAGAAAAAACAGAGAGAAAATCTGAAGCAGAAAAAGTAATTTCTAAAATGGAAAAGGAGATAAATGAAGTAAGAGAAATAAGTAAAAATATAAAAAATAAGAAAAAAGTATATTTTGAAATTTCACCATTTCCCTCTATGTATACATTTGGTAAAAATGTATTTATGAATGAGATGTTGGAGATTGCAGGGGTAGAAAATATATTTAATGATAAAAGCGGATGGTTTATACCAAGTCTGGAAGTTATAGCAGCAAGGAATCCAGATATAATATTTACCAGCACTTATCAAGTGGATGATCCAGTAAAAGAAATTATAGACAGAGGAAATTGGAATATAATAAAAGCTGTAAGAGAAGGAAAAATTTATCCAATAAGCAAAGAAGCAGTGAGGCCATCAATTAAAATAATTGAAGTAATAAAAAAAATAGCTGAAATCAGTTACCCAGAATATTATAAAGAAATAGAAAAAATAGCTGTAGATTAAAAATAGGAGCAAAGAAATTGTTGGTTTATGGTATAATAAAAAAATAATGTTTATGGAGGGAAGATTCTATGAAAAAAATTGCAGTGATTTTTATTTTAATTATGTTTTCTTTAAATATTTATGCTTCTACTAAAGGAATAACATTAAATGGATATCTTTTTGCGAGAACCAAAGAACAAATGGTTAAGCTTGTGGAATATGTAAAAAATAACAATAAAAAAGAATTTATTACGTATATTAAAGAGTTGCAGACAACAGGTGAAGGTGGAGCATTAGACGATGGCTTAGAAGTTGAAATTGTAGACAGCAGTCAAGGACTAGTTCAAATAAGGTTAGTTGGAAGAACAGAAACAGTTTGGACTGTAACAGAAGCAATAAGAAGAGAATAATTAAAAAATTATTTTATATAAAATATCTGTAAATTAGAAATAGGATCTAAGACATTGGGAGTCTCAGATCCTATTTCTAAATTTGGTTAAATTTAAAATACAGTAACACTTCAAGGAAAGGGTCATCTTTATAATATCATTACTTTAATATTTTGTCAACAAATATTTTGATAATCAAAAATAATTTTTTATAAAGCTTTTTCTGTTGTGTTTAAAACATCCTTTAAAATAAAATTTTAATATTTTCTTTGATAGAATTGGAATATGAAATAATTGTTATAAAACCTATGGATTATTTGAATGTGATTTTATTTTTAAAAATTGATATATAAAAGAGGTTATAAGGGTATTTGTAGTACCAATGACAAGTGTTAATAATATATTTCTGAATAGATCAGAAATACTAAAAAATTCTAAAAATGTTCTTGTAAATACCACAGAAAAAGGTGTTGTAAGAGAAAAATTGAAATAAAAACTAATTAAGAGTATATATCAAAAAATATTTAAACTTAAAGTTTTTATCTTTTAACCAATAAATAAAAAT
>ENA-ORTP01000206-ORTP01000206.1-human-gut-metagenome-genome-assembly--contig:-NODE-206-length-77553-cov-4.916991_pt1 | contig 77553 bp, 62 predicted proteins | sample MGYA00241913_ERZ509190 | MGnify/ENA primary metagenome ERZ509190 (study PRJEB26280, sample SAMEA2338839) | human gut metagenome | biome: human gut; feature: human-associated habitat; material: faeces...
GTCGCACCGTCGCCTTTGTCTCTATAATATACTCCGCAATTTCCACTGCTCTTTCTTCGATATAATCTTTCACAAAAATTCCCCTGGATACATCTTTTTACAATGTATGCAGGGGAAATAAAGATTATGTTAGAACAGTTCAAACAGGGATGGTGCATCAAAAAATATATCATTGGGCAAACACAAACCATATATTTTTGCAAATTCATTTATAAATTGATTTGACGGTTCTTTATTTTCTTCATAATCTTTTTCAAGAACTCTCTTAATTTCCTCAAATTTTTCATAAGCTTCTTCCTGACTGCAATAAATAATTCCATACATGATTCCATAGGAAACATAAATTTCATACTGATTATTATCTGCCGAAAATATACTCACTTCAACAGCTTCATCATAAACTTCACATATTTCTAAATATGTATTTGAATAATGTCTTCTTTCTTCCGAAAAAGTATCAGTCACATTTCTCCAAATTCCCATACCATTCTAGCTCCTTCCTATATTTTTTCTTCTTGAATTTTTCTCATTAGAAAATCATCTTATCTATACCGAAATCCATATTCTTTTTTCAGTCTCTCATATATCTCAAACGCTACCGGACAGACTTCCACCGCATTCAGCACACTATACAGACTCTGCAATCTATCCGATTGATCCGTATAAGGATATTTTTTACAACTCTCCGGTCTGCATTCTCCTAATTTGCAATTACCGTCCTCTTGCAGAAAATCGCACGGCTTATTCTTTGTCTCATATGTATCTTCTACTTCATTTTTAATCAAATACCTCTCAACAAATTGCTCTTTTGTCAAATCCAAAATTTCCGCATCTCTTTCCAAATCTTCACTTGGAATACTTCCATGATACATTTTACAACAGTTTCTACATCTGCTACAATCATAAGTTGAAAACAATTCATCGTGAAGTCTTTTAAACTGTTTGTCCAATTCCTTTTCATCCGCATGGCATTTTAAAAATGTACGAAATTCCAAATTCTCATTTTCTTTTTTCTTTGCTTCAAATCTTACTTTTCTCGGTGCAATCATCAATTTTCTCCTTCCTTTTTCTCTTCTGTAATACAAAATGCAATCTCCAACAGTTCCGCCGCCACCTGATGGTTTTTAATACGCATCAAATTATCCCAAGCATCTTCCTTTCCCAGCAGATTCATACCTCCATGCCACACCAGCTCCTCATCTATGACTGCAAATCGTTCCTCTACTTCTTCTTTTGTTACAACATTGATAGCCACATTCTGCATCTCCCGGATCAGCTCATAACACATATCTGCATTGCCATATATAACTTTCTCTGGAGCCGTTGTAATGACTGTAACACTCACACCATTTTCCTGGCGTTCTTTTACCAATACTAACAACCTATCAATCTTCTCCTGCCGGATATTGGGACTGGAAATCACGATTGATTTTTCTGCCTCCACCAAATCCTGCTCAAATTTTTCCGTATAATTGCCAGAATCAAATATCGCATGAACAACCTGTTTCTCTTGCAAGTCTCCTGTCCAAACAGAAAATCCTGTTTTCTTATAAGTTCGAAGTCTCTTTCCATACATTTTATTAAATTTTCTCATATGCGTATCAATATAATCATACACATAAACCGCTTCTTTTCCCTCGTAATCACGATTCAGTCTTCCTATATACTGTTCCAAACGCCCTTCAAAAGATACCGGTGCCGCAAGCATCAGTACATCCAATCTCGGGAAATCAAATCCTTCCCCTATCTTTTGACCAGTCGCAATCAATATAAGATTTTCTGTACGTGGAACCTTTTTTAATCGTATCCGTATTTCTGCATTTTCCTTATCCGAATTATCGCCATACAAGAGAAATACATGGTCTGCTTCGTCTTTTAACATATCATACAGGATTTTTGCATGTTCTTTGTATCGAGTTAATATAACCGGAGTCTGACTCTGTGAAATACTTTGTTTTACATCATTTGCAATCATTTCATTTCTCTCTTTGCTAGTGCTGATTAAACTATAGGCTTTATTGATATCATTCCTACTATCCACAGTATCGATCACTCTTGTATATCTTGGAACAAAATAATGTCCTATTCCCTGCTCTTTGGCTCTTTCCAATGCTGTGAAGCGATGCCTTAATGGTCCCAGCATCATATATATAATTTTATCCAGATGATCACCACGTTTCGGTGTTGCTGATACCCCATAAACATATTTGGCATTAATTTTCTGCAACACTTCCATATATGTATGTGATGCTGCATGATGACATTCATCCACAATAATCATTCCATAAGCATGTTTTAAATTTTGAAACTTTCCTTTGCTGTACATGGAACCAACCATTGCAACATCTACAATACCCGTCAAAGTATTCTTAGTTCCATGCAGAACACCAATTGCACTGTCTCTTTTTTTCTTTCGTCCCGTCTTCGTTTCATACTCCGGCGGTTCTTCCCTGATATCAAGAAATTTATTCAGTTCATCTACCCATTGACTAAGCAAATCTTTACTCTGTAATAAAATCAGTGTATTCACCTTTCGTTCCGCAATCAGGTAACTGCACACAACTGTTTTACCAAATGCGGTTGCGGCCTCTAGCACACCATCTGAATCCTTTAGCAACTTCTCCGCCGCAAGTTCCTGTTGCAACCGCAAATCACCTTTAAATGAGACTCTAATTGGGAGACCGATTTCCCTTTGATCAGATATCTCGATTGGAATTTCTGCTTTCGTACATTCCTCAGTAATTCGTTCTCTTAATCCTCGTGGCACTCGGATATAGCCATCAATATCTTTCCCTAAATAAACAGCACTAAAATTATAGTAGTTCGAATATCCTAATCTCTTGTTCTTATAATACTCCGGATTATCAAACGCCGCCAGACTACGAATTTGATTTTGTATTCTTGGCATAAGATTCAGCGTATCGACATAAACACCATTACTGAGTACCATATGAAGTTTTCCAACCACATCCGTTTTCACAAACTCGCACTTCTTTTTCCATGGCTTTGGTCTGCTATTTATATCAATACTTGCAATCTTTCCTTTGCTTTCCGCTAATTCTGCCTGCCACTTTGCCATATATTTTTCAATATCCTCTATACTGAGTTTTTCTGTCCTATTAAGCAAAATGTCCCATTGATCAGGATAAGCATTCCAATTTCCATCTACAAATGCGCTGTTTCCATTTTTAAGCGCCTGTCCCTGCAATGGCAGTGCAATCAGATTGCCAATACTGCTTGCCACATCCTGAGACGGATACATACGGTCATAGTAATGAAAGGACTTTAAATTGACAGAAGCCGCCCCTTTATCTAACAGTAAAAATCCAAAGTTTCTGGCAACGGAAGCCGCTATTGCTTTTTGAAAAAATATCCATACATGAGCGCCTCTCCCTGAGCGTGATCGTTCCACTAACGGTTTAATTCCATTTATCTTACACATCTTTCTAAGAGCATCCACTTCTTTATGCCACTCATTATCCATGTTGGCAAAATCTGTTGTTTCTGCACCTTTTTCGTGATTATCAAAATCAAACACGAGAAATCTGCATGTTCCATCTGGCAGCAGTGGATATACACCGATTACGTCCGAACCATCTTCCTTATATCCCAGCAAATGCGAAACGATTTTCTTCACGTCCAGTTTTGTCCATTTTTTATTTTCACACTCATCGCAAAATATCTTTTCTCCACGCTGTTTCGGACAAAGTTTAACATCCCATCTATTATCACATTGTGGAAAATAACCGCCATTTTTGCTGCGCCTGGCATAGACATCCTCTCTTCCCCAAAACATAGAAAAGAAGCGTATCGCCATCTTCTCCGTAATAAACGTAGGATGGACAATACGCGCTCCCTGATCGAGATCATACTCTTCTGCATTTTCTATTGTCTCTTCAAAAGGATTAGTCTCATCATATGGAATATTTTCTTTTTTCAATTTATCTTTTAATAATCTATTTTCATATTCAAGTAACCGAACAATCTTCCTCAAAGTTTCCGTATCATATGCTTCTATATTCATACCGCCACCTGCAATTCTCAACACACAAGTTCCACTTTATATATACGGTTTTATCGTAAACACCGTCTGCTCTCCGACCTTTTCACTTGCCAATTCAAATAGATTTTCTTTCGTTGCGAACAGATTTTTAGGATTTCTTCCGATAATCAGATACTGATTTTTATCATCTAACGAAATATACTTCCGTGTATCGTCATTCAACAAAATATCTGCATTATCAATGACAATCAGTTTTCCCTCTGTCTGGCTGAGTATTTCTTTTATATCTTTTTGATAGTCATAATTATCCAAACACAAAATCTGAGGATTAATCGCCATACATTCTCTGATAAACGAAAATGTTGCTGTTTTCCCTGTCCCAGAATCCCCCATTAAAATTGTTATATTATTGGTAAATGTAAAATCCACCATAAACGAAGTATGCACTGTTGAAAAGTGTTCCATTACAACCGGTTTACTCTTCATTTTCCCACCACTCCTTTAGTTCTTCGTAATCCTCGATCACTTGACATTCTCTACTAGTCTGAGCCTTCACACGTTTCATGTTAAACGGAATCATTGCATATTCACTATATACATATCCCTCTTCGAAACTATACAATGTTTCCAAAGCATTATTTCCACATTCTTTTAAGCAAAACACCTTGTCCGGAAAATACAATACATTCAATACTGTTTTACATCCCGTAGAAAGTTGATCTATATTCAGCGTAATATCTTCAAAACGTGATCGAATTTTATATTTGCTGATAAGTTCCGAAACATCTATCAGTTGAATATACTTTGCCGCTTTATCATCTAGTCTCGTTGCCGTATTTTGATTAAAAAAGATATCATTCAATTCTATATATTCTTTATCTTGAGGTATATCTTTCTTGTGCTTAAAAATCGTTATCATGTCACTACCTCCAATCCAACTTTCGAAAACTGTAGTTTCAATGAACTTCCCATATAAATTCGTTTCATTTTATCAAATACAGATAATCTGCTATTATCTAACCCACAGATGTCGTCTTCCTGCCGTTCTTTCCATTCACAACATGACTTTATCCAACATTCGCCAATCACACCTTTTGACACTTCAAATCCAGTATTTCTTGTCAAATCGAATAGTAACTTTGCCGATAATTGCTCAATATTATGTTCTTCAATATTTTTATCATATTCCACAATTTCTCGTATTCCTTTATAATCGAAATTATCATCCTGCAAGAATTTTACAAGTTTGTGTCTTGCTGTGATTGTTCCGGCTCTTTTTTCTAAAAACTCATCTTTTGGAGCATAAATCCATTCTATCAATTCTTTAAACTCTAAAAGAATATACTCAAAGCAAATAATATCCAACAGAAAAACATTTTTCTTCTCACTCACATATCTCTTCAAACGCTTCTGTTCCATTACAACCTGAAGATTATCAAAAGAATTATCAAAAACAATAATATATTTATTCTCTATATCCTGCAATGCCTTTACCGATTTCACCAATTCACTATTATTCTTTTTACTTTCAACTATTACATCCGGATAGAGTTGTTTCATGAAATTTTCCCAAAATATATAACTTGCTTTTCCTTTCCGATCTTCTATCCATAAAAAAGTTTTAGCCATGATTCTTCCACCTGCTTTCTATATTCTATTTTAACCGATTTTCATCCATAACACAATAAATTCACCTAAAAGAAAAAGACCGCATTTCTGCGATCTTTCCCTACTCTATCCCCTCTCTTTATCTCACCTCATAAACAACCTTCACAAAAACATCTCTTTTGTTACGTCTATATGTACCGTACTCTTACTAACTCCAAATTTCTTCGCTGTCTGTCTTACCGTAGCCTTCTCTTCAATAATATAGTTTGCTATGTCAACTGCCCGTTCCTCAATATAATCTTTCAAGGAAAAATCCCCCGAAAACATTGTTTTTACAATGTATGCGGGGGATTTAGAGGGTATGAGTTGCTTTTTCGCTTACTCTGCCAAAACCTGCTTCCAGACTTCTGAGTCCTTGTTCACTACATATCCGCTTCCGCCTCTGCCTTTCACATCTTCTACCATGTTCAGCATCAGCACGGTTTCGTTGTTCATTCCTTCTGTATTATAGACTGCAAACCAGCCAAGCTCGGTTCCGGTTGTATCTTCCTGAGATTCCTTAATTTCTGCAGTTCCGGTTTTGCCTGCAAGAGCTACACCGGGTACCTGCGCAGCAGCGTGTCCGGTTCCCTCCGGATTGCTTACCACTTCTTTTAAATCTTCATAGATTGTTGTCGCTGCCTCTGGGGTAAATGCATGCTCTACCCAATAGGACGGCGCTTTTCCTTCCTCAAGCTCCAGATAAGGCAGAATCATATTTCCTTCATTAAAGAATGCAGAATAGATACAGGATAAATGAAGGGGATTTACCAGCATCTGTCCCTGTCCGTAGCCGCTGTCTGCAAGCTGTACTTCTGTTGCAAAGGTTTCTCCATTGGAATACTGCGAAGGAGTCATACCAATGTCAAAGGGAATATCCTGTCCAAAGCCCAGCTTTTCAAGCTGCTCTCCAAAAGTATCTGCACCGATTTTTAAAGCCGCTTTCGCAAAATAAATATTGTCAGAGTAAATCAGCGCGTTTTTCAGCACTGCTCCATTGTATTCATGAAGGGTTGTCACCTTATAGCTGCCCCAGCTTTCGTCCTTTTGCCAGGACAATCCGCTTGCACCAAAATCTTCCTCTGGGGTAAATGCCCCTGTGGTAAGACCGATTCCTGCAGTCACTGGTTTAAAGGAAGAACCTGGCGCCCAGGTTTCTCTCACCCTGTTGTACATGGGCTTATCAGGATTGTTGTTCAGAACGTCCCACTTCTCCTGTGAGATTCCCAGTACAAAATCCATACTGTTAAAAGAAGGCGTAGACACCAGAGCCAGAACCTCTCCGGACTTGGGCTTCATCACTACAGAACAGCTTTTATCCTCTTTATATGCCTCATATAACTTTTGCTGCCACTTGGCATCAATGGTCAAATGGATTTCCTCTCCGTCCTCAGCCGGCTTCATGGCAAGCGCAGTCTTTTCCTTGCCTTCTGCATCCACGATGGCAATTTTGTATCCTTCTTTAGCTCTTAACCGCTCTTCGTAGAGCTTTTCCAGACCGCTTTTTCCTATTACACTCTGCTCATCGTATCCCTTATCCTTCATTTTCTCCAGCTCTTCTGCGTTAATCTGCTGTACATAGCCCAGCAAATGTGCAGTGCTTTCCCCATATGGATAAACTCTGCTTTCTGCTTCTGTAATCAAAACTCCCGGATAGCCCAGAAGCTTGTCCTGAATACTGGCTCCTGCTGACGTTCCGTCCGGGCTGACATAAGGCTCGTTAAGCTGGGTCTGGGTCATTTTCTTTAAAGGCACAAAACTGTCCTCTTTTACCCAAGATGCCTGTAGCTGAGCTTCTATATTTTCCGGTGAGGTTCCCAGAACCTCTGCAATTCCTTTGATGTCTGCTTCTGCCTGCACATTCATTTTTCCCGGTACAAGTCCTACAGACTGTACAGTTCCCTGTCCTGCCAGAAGCGTACCATTTCGGTCATAGATACTTCCTCTTTTTGCTTCCAGAGAAGTCACACTTACTTTATCGTCCTTTCCCAGATCCGGAAAAATCATGGAATCCTGCCATACAATGCGCCACTTTCCCTTTTCCTTCTCAAAAAAGGTGTTGGCATCATAAACAATTTCCCCTGCCAGAGTTTCCATGGTGACACGATAAGATAAGGGCTGGCTTACGTCCTGCTTTTCAGGAATATCCAAGGAAATTTTTTCTGCCTCAATTCCCTCATAAATATTTTTATTTCTGGTTACAAAATCCTCTTTCTCTATACTGTCTTTTGATGTTGTATCTAAAAGCGCGTACATTTTATCATATTCCTGCTTCTCGATATATCCCATGTACTCCTCTAAAACAGTATCTCTTGTATCAGAAAAAATATTTTTATACAGAACAATGCCTGCAGCAAGAGCTGCTAAAACCGCAACTCCTCCGATTTCCAACAGTAGCAGACGCCTTCTCTTTTTGGATTTTGTTCCTTTCTTTTTTTCCATGGATTATTCATCTCCTGTTTCTACAGCCTTCTCTTTAATCGTGGCTGTAGAACGGATAATCTCACATGCACGATTCCAGAGTACACTGTCTTTAATCACGTTTTTATCTGTGTAATAGGTTTCCAGAGTTTTTACATCCGGAAAACCGCTGGTCTTTGCAAATTTTTCCAGCTCCTTGTTATAATCCTCTTCTGTCAGTTCAATTCCCTCTGCATTGAAAATCCCCTGTACCACCAGATTCTGCTGCAAAAATTTCTGCGCCTGGTCGGTAAGCGCCTTGTCCTCTTCTTTCTCAGAAATATTCTGTTGTTTGATGTAATCGTCCAGCGTAATGCCCTGTTGTGCCTGATACATGGCATCAAGCTGTTCTCTGACTTCTTTTTTAGCAGTTTCCAGCATATCCTCCGGATATTTTTCAAATTTGGTGTCATTTACTACAAGAGTAAACAAATCTGAATTTATCTGACTTTCATAATCTAGATCCGCGCTGTTCTGCATAAGCTCTTTTTGTTTTTTCTTATATTCTTCTACGGTCTTATACTGTGTGTTTTCAGCCACCCATTCATCTGTAAGCTCAGGCGCCTCTGAAATACTGTTGATTTTTACCTTAAACTGCACCGCTTTTCCCTGCATTTCCGTTGCCTTATAATCTTGAGGAAAAGTCAAATCAAGCGTAACCTCCTCACCCTTCTTATGTCCGATGAGCCCGTCTTCAAAGCCGCTGATAAACTGTCCGGAACCAATGAGCAGATTTTCACCTTTCGCAGAACCGCCTTCAAATTCTTTGCCGTCCATATATCCCGTATAGTCAATGTTTACCGTATCTTCATTCTTTACAGGTCTGTCCTGGGTGACTTCTACCTGCTTAACCGCTCTTAACATGTTATAGTGAATACTGTTCTCAACATCTTCGTCTGTGATTTTCTGCTTTGGAAACTTCTCCTCTACCTCCAGATTTTTATATTCTCCCAGAGTAATGTAATCCGCCAGGTTTTCCACGTCTGCAGCAACTACTTTTCCCTCTTGATTGGTCAGCACAAACTCTTCCTCTGCTGCCTGTTCTGTCTTTGTGGTTTCTTTTTTATCCTCTTCACTCTTTTTTTCTCCGCAGCCTGCTGCCAGTCCCAGAATCGTCAGGGTCAGCAAAAGCGTTACGATTCTTTTCTTCATATCTATAAATTCCTCTCTGTTCTGTTTACATTTCTAAGAGCAATTATGCCACAAAGTCCCTGCAACCGTCAACTTTTCAGTTGCCTTTTCCCTGAAACAATGCTAGAATAATTGAAGTATGAATTTAGCGAAATAGTAGGAGGGTCAACACAAATGCTTACAAAAGTGTTACTGATAATTTTGATTATTTTAATTATCGGACTTGTTGTCCTGTATTTTCTGGGAAAAAAAGCGCAGAAAAAACAGGAAGCACAACAGGAACAAATGGAGGCAGCAAAACAGACGGTTTCCATGCTGATTATTGACAAAAAACGGCTTCCCATTAAGGAGTCCGGTCTTCCCCAGATGGTCATTGACCAGACACCAAAACTTATGAGGCGTTCCAAACTGCCTATCGTAAAGGCAAAAATCGGACCAAAAATTATGACATTAGTTGCAGACGAATCTATTTATGACTTAATTCCGGTAAAAAAGGAAGTAAAAGCTGATGTGAGCGGTATCTATATTATCGGCGTCAGAGGTCTGCGTGGTTCTCTTACACCGCCTGAAAAGAAAAAGGGCTGGTTCAAGAGAATGAAAGAAAAGGCTACAAATATGAGCAAAGAAAAATAATAAGGATATGCAGAAACCCCTTTCAGAGAATTTACGCTTCTGATGAAAGGGGTTTTATTTGCGCGAAACAGTAAACCAGATTTCACATCTCACACAACTCTGTATAACATAATTTGCTGCTTTCCTGTTCTCACAGGGAAAATTCTCCTGCGTCCTTTTGCCTTACATTCACGGAAATCCGGCAGTCTGCCGCATGCTCTGCATTAATCTCCAATGCATAATCAATGGAAATATCCAGGCCTTCCGGCTGTTCCTTCACATCAATCTTTGTGGCAGCAATCCCCATCTGCAGATTGCCGAAAGGGGTTGCATAATAGGTGAGATTCTTCTTATTTTCTTCAAAAATCATCTGCACATTAGTAAGCCCCTTTCTCTTTACTTCCACGCTGTTTTCAGAAACCTTAATGCTGTTTCTGGTGCTTTCCGTAAAGCCTTCCACTGCCTCGTCAAAGAAAATATAGTGATGCCCGTTCTTATAATAATAATCTCCCTTAGACACCAGCTCCACTTCCTCCGGTTCTCCTGCATCTATGCTCTGCAGTCCTTTCACTGTTACTAATACATCTTTTGTCATGATTAATACTCCTCAATATTTATCTGCTTCGTCATCTTCACATCATATGGCAGAATCGAATTGGCAAATGCCTGAAAATACTCCTCCTCATCACTGACAAAGAAACGGTAAGGAAATTCCTCTTCTGTCTGCTCTTCATTTTCCAGTCCCTGTTCTTTTAACAAACGCCCCAGTGCTCTGGCTGTTTCATAGGCAGGGTTTACCAATGTTACCTTATCGCCCACCAGCTCTCTTAACATAGAACGCAGGAGAGGATAATGGGTACAGCCTAAAATCAGGGTATCAATGTCCTGCTCTAAAAGAGGTTGCAAATACCTTTCTGCAACTTCTATGGTTACCGGATCTTTTAGCCAACCTTCCTCCACCAGAGGAACAAATAAGGGACAGGCCTGACCAATCACCTGTATTTCCGGGTCTGATTTCTGAATCAACATCCGATACAGGTCTGATTTCACAGTTGCTCTTGTGCCAATCAGACCGATTTTTTTGTTTACCGTAGTCTGGGCTGCCACCTTTGCCCCCGGTTCTACCACCCCCAACATGGGAATATCTATTTCCTGCTGAATGGTTTCCAGAGCCAGTGCACTTGCTGTATTGCAGGCAACTACAATAGCCTTTACTTCCTGTGTCTTTAAAAAACGGACAATCTGTCTGGAATACCGGATAACCGTTTCTTTTGACTTACTGCCGTATGGTACTCTTGCCGTATCTCCAAAATATACAATTCTCTCACCCGGAAGATTCCGCATAATCTCCCGTGCCACTGTTAATCCGCCCACTCCTGAGTCAAAAACACCGATAGGCGCAGTTTTTCTCTGATTCATAGGATAACCTCTTACCTGTCATTTTCTCGTTTGACTCTCATTGTACCCTTTACAGAGATAGATTGCAAGATTAAAACCAACGAAATCCTATGCGTACCTTCTCCTTTTCTTCCGGATTTTTCAGGATTTCCAGAAATTCCTCCTTTGTCAGCACTTCTTCCAGCTCTTCCTTTTTATCCTCTGTAACTACGCCGTAAGTTTCATCTATAAAGCAAAGAGAAGGATACAGCATACACCACCAGTTCTGTCCCTCTGCCTTTCCAAGCTTCAGCTTCAGAGCCTCATACTCGCCTTCCGGAAAGGTACAGTCCCCATACGTCTTTTCCGGAAACCAGGTCTTTTCCACCACAGCCTGAGCCTGATAAGCAAAACCCTTTTTTCTCATAACCTGCTCTGCTCTTTCCTCTATTTCCGGCAAATGGGTCAGCACTGCTTCCTTTGTTTTCTCCAAATCACTGTCCCCCGGAAGCAGCTCCTTCAGATATTCCGTAATTTCTGACTTTACCTCCAGTTTTATCTCCTGGTCCTCCTGCCGGTCACTGTTGGCAATTACATGAAAACGAAAGACCTCTCCTGCAATCCCCTGCTGAATTTCTCTGTCTAACCTCTGCCTGATTTCTCTGTTTTCCTGTTTCAAGTGTATCAGATAAATTCCTGTACAAAACAGGAGTGCTGCCAATGCTGTAAGCCCTGCCCGCAGTGCAAAGCTTTTCTTTTCCTCTTCCTTCATTTCTATGTACCTCCCGGTTTTTTCTTTACCGGGAGTATTGACGGATTCGCGGTCTTTTATTCACAGCCTCTGCAATGGGAAGTTTGGGCATTTCTTCCCCCCTGTGCCATGCATTATATAAATCCTGTAAGGTGACTGCGTCCTTTGGTTTTCCCTCCAGATTGTTTTCCAGGATTCCCGTCAGATATTCGCCTACGGAAACCTCATTTTCACTGTCCAGACTCATCAACGCTTTATTGTCCCCACAGACAAAAACGTAGAGATTTCCTGCCACAGCCGGCTTTTCCTCCAGATACGCCAAAAGTCCTGTAAGCGCCTCTTCCTCCTCTAACACCTCTTCTCCCAGAATCAGCGCCTTTAAATGCCCCATATCCAGATATTTTTCCTGATTCTGATTAAAACGTTCCTCTGCTTCCTCTATGGTTCTTCCCCTGTAGGAAACTGCCTGCGCCTGACTTTCTGATTCTGACTCCTTTTCCTGGCCCGTAATCCGGGAGAGTCCCGGAATCCCATAAATGATTTCATATTCTCTGTTTCGATAATCCACACTCATAGAAAGAGGAAAGATTCTGTTTTCCAAAGACACGCCGCAGCCGGACAGGAAAAACGCACATAAAATCAGAGCAGCAAGAACTCTCTTTTTTCTCCCTGCACACATACTGTAAAAAAGCAAAAAGAAAAACAGCGGTCCATAGATGCTGGCAGTAATTTTTAAAAACACCTGAGGAGAAATGTCCTGATTCAGGCATACCAATGCCCCCAGCACAATTCCTCCAGCTGCAAACCGGGCAGTTTTTTCCATTTTTATCCGCACCAGTAGCTCATGATTATAAAAGAATACACTACCAAGGGAAAAAAGAACACTGAACATCACTGCCGCCAGCCAGAAGATATCCACACGCTCCAAAAAGTCCCCGGGGATACGGATACCGGACATAAAATCCACCACCGGATATGCCTTATGCTCGTATCCTCCCAACCCGAAGCTGCCCTGCAAAAGCAAAAGCACCAGTATCTGAATGCCGGTCAGCAGCACTGCAGCGCCCCCGATGACTCTGCCTGTTTCCTGAGGTTTTCGTACATTTCCCAGAGTAACCGGTAAAAAAACAAAGGGAAGAAATAGGCAAAGCACCTGATACGTTCCCATGAGCCAGCCTTTTACACTCAATTCCCCAGTTTCATTCAGATATTCCGGTTTCATGCGGAGGATTCCGAGAAGCAGCATTCCCACCAGAATCACGAAAATCGCGGGAAAGCAAAGCTCCGCCATTCTGCCCCGCCTTTCCAGACCCTGACGACTTCCCAGATACGCCGCTGCGGCTGCCAGCAGAAGCACAGCCCAGGATACGCTCCCTTCTATAAAGAAGCGATCCGTAATACCAACAATCAAAAGAAGCAGATAGATTCCCATAAGCCACAGCCAGGACAGATAGACCAGGATAAAAATTCTCCCCATGATTTTTCCCATATACTGTATGGGATTTTTAAAAACCGTTTTCAGACGAATAAAGTAAATACACAAAAACAGATAGATTCCCATTCCGGTTAAAAGGGATAAAATCCCTTGTCTGCCCCGAAGCTGACTGCACACCGGAACAGCCAGAAAATAAATTCCCATAAGCCCTAAAAGTAATTGCCTGAAAAGCTGTCTGTGAGAAATCTGTGCATTGTCTGCAAACATTTATTTTCCTCCCTTCTTTTCCCGCTGCCTGATTCTCCCTTCCGCAGAAGATGCTTCCATACGCAGACGCACTTTCTGGTCTTTCTGTGCATACAGGGGTCTTCGTGTGAGAAAGCGAAAAGGCGCCCGAATCACACTGTCCCTTTCTCCCCTGTAGCCTGCCTTTATCCGGGCAGCAAAAGGCGTCAGATAAGGAATTCCAAAGCTTTTCAGCCCTGCCAGATGGCTGGCAGTCAGGTACAACCCCAGAAGGATTCCAAACACCCCAAGGGTTCCTCCCAGAAGAAGAAATCCAAACTTCAAAAGCCGAAAGGGCGCGGAAAATTCTTCGTTTGGAATGGCAAGGGAGCAAAGGGCTGTCACTGCCACCACCACCACCACAATGGGACTTACCAGATTTGCCTCCACTGCTGCCTGCCCTACAATCAGTCCGCCTACAATCCCAATGGTTCCCCCCAGAGGACCGGGCATACGCACGCCCGCCTCCCGAATGGTTTCAAAGGCAAGTTCCATAAAGAGTATCTCCAGCACACCGGGAAAGGGAACGCCCTGACGCGCCTCTGAAAAGGAAAGTATCAGGCTGGCAGGAAGCACCTGAGTGTGAAAGTTTGTCACTGCCAGATAAGTACCGGAAAACAGCATGGTGAACAAAACAGCCGCATAGCGAATCAGACGCTGAAGGGACACAATCTCAAACCGGTTGTAATGGTCTTCACTGACCTGCAGAAAATCACTGAAAGCTGCCGGAAGCAGCATGCCGATGGGGGAATGGTCGCACAAAAGCAGGATTCTGCCGTTTAAAATCTCTGCCGCACACTTATCCGGACGTTCGGTGGTCTGAAACTGGGGAAAGGGGGACAGCCAGCTGTCTTCTGTCAACTGTTCCAGAATCCCCGAGTCCAGCACGCCGTCAATGACAAAGGAATCCAGCCTATCCTCTATGTCCTGCAAAAGTTCCGGGCGTATTAAATCTTCCATATATAAAAGCTGCACCACGGTCTGGCTTCTCTCCCCAAGAGTTTTCTGCTTCACCTTTAATCTGGTATCCCGAATCCGCTTCCGCACCAGGGCAGAATTGGTCTTTACCGCATCTGTAAAGCCCTCCTTTGATCCCCGCAGAACCTTTTCTCTGGACGCCTCGGCCACAGAGAGATTGGGATACCCCTTGCTGGACACCTTAATTGCCTTTGCATAGCCGTCCAGAAAAAACACCGCATTTCCTGCCAGCATGGAAGCGAATGCTGCGTCCATGGTATCCAGAGGCTGTACATCAGAAATTCCCATACCATTATCCTTTACAAACTGGAGAATCTCCCCTGCAGGCATTTCCCACATATGATTCACCAGCTTGCCGATTACTGAATCCTCCAGCATCATATTGCTGACTGCCACCTCTATATAGACCACCAGACATCGAATCTTCTTCTCTTCTCCCAAAAGCATAGGGCGTATAATGCAGTCATCACAATTTTTCAGTCTGTTTCTGATGTATGTTTCATTTTCTTCTATATGAATTGAAATCTTACTGTCCATAAATTTCCTCCTGATTATGAAAGGATTTCCTATGCATCTAAAAAGAATCTCGCTTGCGAGATTCTCCGCGCGCGAGCGGTGCCGTTCTCGGCTAAGTTCCTTTCCGCGAGCTGTGCCTCTTCACACGAAGTGTGCTTTTTTCTTGCATAGGATTCCGAAGGCTTTCTTATGCAAGAAAAAAGAGAGGCTTTCACCTCTCCTTTAGTATCCCGCGATTTTTCCATTCTATTCCTCTGCTGCCTGCTATTCCTGATTCAGGCTGCGGATAATGGCTTTCTGCTGATTATCAATATGCACTTTGATATATTCCAGGGCTTTCTTTTCGTCCCTCTCTCTTAATGCCTCACAGATAGAACGGTGTTCCTCTGCAAGAGTTCTTCTCACTGCAATATCTTTCAGATATTCCATGCGGTAGCGATACATCTGCTCTCTTAAATTATTCAAAAGCTGCACCAGTCTTTTGTTATTAGTGGCATTGTAAATGGTATCGTGAAACTCCACGTCTACCTCTGCCAGTTCTGTGAGATTGCCGTCTTCAATAAGCTTTTGAAAACGCCCTTCAATTTCCTGCAGCTTCTCCAAATCCTCTCTGGTAATCCGCTCACAGGCAAGAGAAATTGCCAGCACCTCCATGCCCTTACGCACTTCCAACACATCGTTTAAATCTCTCTCTGTAATAGACGCCACCTTTGCCCCTTTTCTGGGCGCCATGACTACCAGGCCTTCCAGCTCCAGCTTACGGATTGCTTCCCGAATGGGGGTTCTGCTGACTCCCAACTGGTCTGCCAGTGTAATTTCCATTAATCTTTCACCTGGCTTTAATTCTCCCTTTAAAATTGCTCTTCTCAGCGTATTAAAGACAACATCTCGCAAAGGGAGATATTCGTCCATCTGCATTTCTAACTCCATGCTATTTCCTCCTTCCGCCGTTGTTAAATACTGTTGTCAGGAAAACGGTTCGTGCAAGACGGCTTTCTCTCAATGCCTCACAGGCATGTTCCGCCAGCTTTTTATCGTCAAATAATCCGAATACCGTAGGACCGCTGCCGCTCATCATGGCATTTAAGGCGCCATGGTCTTTCATATGATTTTTAATCTGCTCAATAATCGGATAATTGGGAATGGTCACGGTTTCCAGAACATTTCCCATAAGGTCAGCAATTTTATTCAGATTATGCCACTGGATTGCCTCCAGCATTTCATCAATGGGCGGGTGATATTTCAGCTCATTTGCATGAAGGTTTTCATAGACAAATTTGGTTGATACACTAATGCCCGGCTTTCCTATGAGTACATAGCAGTCCGGACAGGCAGGAAGAGGACGCAGCTTATCTCCGATTCCCTCTGCAAGCGCGGTTCCCCGAAGCAGACAATAGGGTACGTCGGCTCCGATTTTTACACCTCTTTCCATTAAATCCTTTACAGACAATCCCAGATGAAACAAACGGTTGACTCCAATCATGGCAGCGGCAGCATCTGAACTTCCTCCTGCCATACCTGCTGCCACAGGAATAAATTTCTGCAAATCCACAGTCAGTCCTTCCTGAATCTCAAACTCGTCCATCAAAAGCTTTGCCGCCTTATGTACCAGATTGTTTTCATTCACCGGCACAAAGGGCAGATTCGTGGTAATTCTGATACCCGGTCTGCGGCTGATTTCCATATCTAACTGGTCATACATATTAATGGTCTGCATAATCATACGCAGCTCGTGATATCCGTCTTCTCTTCTGCGTAAGACATCCAGACCCAGATTAATCTTTGCAAGTGCTCTTAATCTCATGTGTGTTCCTCCCGCAATCTTGTATTTCGTATACAATATGCCGAAGCAAAATAACGATATTGTATATTGTATCCGTTTTAGTACACTCTATTCTATCCGAAAAAGGGGAATTTTTCAACCGGTAATGGGAAATAATCTTTCATGCCAATATCCAACCTGATATACCCTCCTTTGTTCATGGAACACACTTTCCTATAACTCAAAACAGAAAACCCCGTACGGGAACAAAAATTTCCACATACAGGGCTTCTTTTCTATTGTATAATCAGGTCTGTAATCCTTCCATTTTTCACATCAATCAATCCCTTATCCGTTATTTTGAGGGCAGGACTTACCGGAAGCCCAAGCGTTCCCAAAGACATAATCGGATTGTTGTGCTCATATCCTAATTCTTCCAGTGATTCCCGCACTCTTTTTAAAGAACAGGCAATTTCTTCTACACTTTTTTCTGAAAGAATCCCGCAAACAGGCAACTCCAGTTCTGAAAGAACTGTCCCGTCTTTTACTGTAAGTATTCCGCCTTGTAACTCACGAAGACGGTTTACAGCAAAAAACATATCCGAAGGATTATCTCCTACAACAAACAGATTGTGGTGATCATGAAAATAAGTTGTCGCAGCGGTTCCTGTTTTCAGTCCGGCTCCTGTCATAAATCCATAACCGATATTTCCATTTTTTCCGTGCCGCTCGATTACCATTGCAAGAAGGCAACCGCTCTCCTGCCACTGAAGCTTTCCCCGTTTTACAGGCATTGTCACCAGCTTTTCTGTGGTTTGCGTTCTGTCTGAATGAATTTCCATCACGCGAACTGTCACTTCTGTACAGTCAGGGCTCAAAGCCGCAGGAAGGGGTACCTGAAAATCTTTTAAAGTAATTGCAGGAAGCTGCACACTGCGATAAAAATCCTCCGGAAAAGCATAGGAAACAAATTCTTTTTCCGCAAAGTCCTCAGAAAATATTTCCAACCCGTTTTTATACACATAAGCCGGTTTTAACACAGATGGATCACGAAGTAACTGGAAATCTGCCAACTTTCCTGGAGCAATGACACCACGGTCATATAAATGCATACGCTGACAGGGTGTATAGGTGGCGCAATAAATTGCGTATTCCAAAGGAAATCCAACACTAAGCGCACGCTCCACAACATAGTTGAGCTGCCCTTTTTCATGCAGCACGTCCGCCATTGTATCGTCTGTCACAAAACAGCAATACTCATACAGATGATTCTCGCAAATATATTTCAGGATTTCCGGCTTCACCATTTTATTCTGGATTTCAAAGAACATTCCATTTTCCATACGCTGCCGTACTTCCTCAAGGGCATGTTCCGTATGGTCACCGTTAATCCCCAGGTATAAAAATTTTGCAAGTTCCAGGTCAACGAGAGATGGACAGTGGCCTTCTATCACATATCCCGGATATTCCTCATGGAGGTATTCAAGAAATTTTGTTATTTCTAATTCATTTTCCTGAATAATTTTTCGATAATTCATGATTTCGCCTACACAAACCACGTCTTTTTCTGAAAGCAAATGCTTCATATCCTGATAGTTAATACTGCCCCCGGTTGTTTCCAGCATTTCATTGGTAGAAGGTACACTGCTTGGAATACCATAAAAAATATCAATAGGCGCGTTTTTAGCTGCAGATATCATTTCCAGGATACCGCGAACCCCTTTTACATTTGCTATTTCATGTGGTTCTGATACAAGGGTTGTCACACCATACTGCGCCACACAGTTTCCAAACGGAACCGGTGTTGTCATAGAACTTTCAATGTGCATATGAATGTCTACAAATCCCGGTATCATATACATACCGTCAGCGTCCACAACTTTGTCTGCCTGGAATGGCGTGTTCTGCTTTCGGTCAATATAATAAAATTTTCCATTTAAAACAGATACATCTGCCTTCACAAATTTTTTAAGATAAGAATTAAATACGTTTACATTTTTTATAAATAAAGAAACGTGTTCCATAACACTTCACCTCTAAACAAGTGTGTAGAAATAGAGCAGACAAACCGCTACTAATACATACATAACTGGTTCGATTTTTTTCATTTTTCCGGCTGCGATTTTCATGAGTAAATAAGCTGGAAGCGCTACACAAATACCATTTGCAATATTATTTGCAAAAATAGTGAAGGTCACACAGATAAATGCAGGAATATATTCTGTAATATCTGAATAATCAATATTTCTCATTCCGCTTAACATATTAATTCCGATAAAAATCAAAACCGGACTGGTTGCTGCTGATGGAATAATAAGAGCCAGCGGCGCAAGAAACAGAGCAAGTCCAAAACAGATGCTTGTGAAAATCACAGTAAGACCTGTCTTACCGCCTGCCTCTACTCCGGCAGAGGATTCCAGATAAGTTGTCATACTTGGCATACCGAATAATGCGCCAAAGCTTGTAGCTATCGCATCAACTTTAAAACATTTGTCGATTCCGGGAAGGTTTCCATTCTCGTCCAAATATCCTGCTGTTGCCCCAACGCCTAATACAGTTCCAAATGTTGAGAAAAAATCCGGTACAAACAAGGCAATTAAGAATGGAATATAGGCAAAATCTAAAGCTCCTATAAAATCAATGTTTAAAAACTGTTCTCCGATATTTGCCGGAAGGGAAAAAATACTCTCCGGTAATTTCGTTACACCAAAAGGAATTCCGATTACGGTTGTAATAAGAATCGCCAAAATCATACCACCAGGTACATTTCTGACTTTGATGACAAGAAGAAGGAAAAATCCAATGACAGCAACCAGTACAGAAGGAGAAGTCAGCTCTCCAAAAGCAAGATTGTTTTTGTCTGCATTTGCAATAATAAGACCACAGTTTTTAGCGCCTAATAATGCGATAAAAAGGCCGATTCCGGCACTGACTGCGTGTTTTAAGCTGACCGGAATCACACGGACAACTGCTTCTCTAAGCCCCAGGAAAGAAATCAGTATAAATAAAACTCCACTCCAGAAAATAACTCCTGCCGCAACAGGCGCACTGATTCCTTCGTTTGAAATCATAGAGGCTACAATCCCAACACTTCCCAGTCCCGGTGCAAGAGCAAACGGACGATTTGTATAAAGAGCCATGGCGCAGCTTGTAAGAATAATAAGCAGTACCATAACAGTCAGCATCACATGTTTGTCAAAACCAGCACCGCTTAAGATGTTCGGAACAGTTGCTAAAACATAGGCCATTGTGACAAACGTGGTAATTCCTGCCAGCAATTCTGTTTTCACATTCGTGTGAAATTCTGAAAGTTTAAATTGTTTTTCAAACCAATTTTTCATTTGAGAAACTCTCCTTTTCTTTTATTAATCTCTTGATAATCCGAATGTATCTATTGTATGATAGAAAAAATGGGAAGTCCAATTCATATTTTCCATAAAAACTATGCCAAAATGGAATAGGAGGTTGTTATGAATTTTACAGAATTAAACTATATCCTATGTATTGCAAAGCATCAAAATTTAACGAAAGCCGCACAGGAGCTATATGTTTCCCAGCCAACACTTACGAAATATTTACAAAAACTAGAGCGAGAAATGGACGGAAAATTATTCAGTCGAAGCGGTAACAGTTATACGCCTACCTATCTCGGAAGAAGATACATGGAATATGCAAAAAAGGTGCTGGCAGTGAATCAGGACTGGGAAAAAGAATTACAGGATTTAACTTCTCACAGCGAAGGAGAACTGAATATTGCCTTTCCACTTATGCGAAGTTCCTGTATGGTTCCCCAGATTATGCAGATTTTTCATGAAAAATATCCGGGAGTAAAAGTAAATCTTCTTGAAGAAGCTTATGCAATACAAGAAAGGCTGCTCCTGGACGATCAGCTGGATTTTGCGATTTTCAATGAAGTAAAGCCTCATTCTAAATTGGAATACGAAACCCTGTTTCATGAAGAAATCTTGCTGGTCATGCCGGAAGACCACCCACTGGCTTCTATGGGAAATGAAAAAGAAGGCTATCCGTGGATAGATTTAAAACTACTGAAAGATGAGCCCTTTGTCCTGCATTTTCCGGAACAGAATACAGGACAGATAGCATTGGAGCTGTTTGCAAAATACCATATCCAACCGCCGGTTTCAATCAGAAGCCGAAATACTGTAACTTGTGTAAAATTGTGTCAACGTGGATTTGGAATGTGTTTCATACCTGAAAATTATATGAAAAACCTGGAATTGAAAAAGAGTCCGGCCTGCTTCTCTATCGGAGAACAGGGAGTATTTAGTACATTGTCCATTGCATACCGCAAAGGCGCATATCTTCCGGTATATGCAAAGGATTTTATTAATATTGCGCGGGAATATATGTGAGATTTTTCTTATAGAAGCAATAATCTTTCGAGGAGCTTTCCTCCTGAAATAAGGAACGGGGCTGCCTCACGAAAATTCGTGCAGCACCCCCTGAAATGAAAGGTTTAACAATTTAATTTTTCCAGCCCTCAGGCAGATATTTTAGGGTTCCCTGAATCATATCGTCTACCAGATCCCTTACCTGTGCTTCTGTGCATTTCTTGCCTTTTACCAAAGGGTCATTCAAAAATGCCTGTACAACCAGCTCTTTATCGCAGGTCAGCGCTGCCTTTAAGGTTGTTTCATGATTCTCCACATGAGGCATCATCAGTGCTCTTACCTTTTCCGGAATTTTTCCTGCCACCACCGGACGGATTGCATCTCTTTCAAAGACCGCATTGGTTTCCACCACAGCAGAAGCAGGGAGGTTTGGAATCTGCAGCGCTGTATTGGGAATATTTACATTGCTCACAACCCGTTCCAGACCGCAGAGAGCTTTTATTAAAAGGATTCCCTCTTCTCCTGTAGGCTTCAGTTCTACTTCTTCTTCGCCTTTTAACAACCTGCTGCTCTTTTCCAGGCGTTCCTTTAAGTCCTTTTTTCTCCAATCCACAGTTGTCAGACCGAATTTCCAGCCTGTCACTGTTTCCGGGTCATTTAAGTATTCATCTCCAGGCATAAACTCAGCCAGGTGTCGGTCGCCTGCTGCCGCAATCAGTCCATATCGCTTAAATAAATCAAATTTTACTCTGTGCGCGCAGTTAAAAGCGCTGTTCGCCCAGTTTTTATCTGGCTCATTGTAGCCTTCCTCATAATGTTCGTCAATGTATTCTCTGTAAATCGGGAACAAATCAACGCCTTTGTAAGATGCATAGTCAAACCAGGTAAAATGATTAATACCCAGTACATTGACATGAATATCTCTTCTGTCTATGTTTTCTACCTGCAATTTTTCTTCTGCAATGGCTTTTAAAACCTTCTGCGTTCCAAAAACCTCATGGCAGCAGCCAAAAGCCTTAATCTCAGGGAAGGTGTGATACAGTGTCTTTACACACAGGCTCATAGGGTTGGTATAATTGATAACCCAGGCAGAAGGCGCATATTTCTTAATGTCCTCTGCAATTTTTACAAACATGGGAATAGTACGCAAAGCACGTATGATACCACCCGGTCCGGCCGTATCCCCTACAGACTGATAAATACCAAGGCGTTCCGGCGTATGTACGTCAACTGCCATTTCATCAAAGCTACCAGGCAAAATAGAAATCACAATAAAATCCGCCCCGGTCAAAGCCTGTTCCATATCCGTGCAGGTTTCGTACTTCCATTTGCCCACAGCCTCTTCTCTTTCGGAAACACGATTTCCAATCTCCTCATTAGCCTTTGCCGCTTTCTCATTTAAATCATACAGGCGAATGGTTCCGCTCATATCTTTTTCCAACGCCAAATCAGTCATAAAGGTCCACGCCCAACCGCGGGAACCGCCTCCTATATAAGCAATCTGTACATCAGACACTTTTCCATTTCTGTAAATCATAAGACATTCTCCTTTTCTTTCCATTTCATTGTTATACTTATCCCTTTAAGCCCGAGGTGCTGATACCCTCTACAATATACTTCTGCAGGAAAATAAATATCAGCATAATCGGCAATACCGACAGAGTTGCCATGGCAAACATGGCTCCGTAATCCGAAGAGGAACCCGGGTCACTGAACAGCTTCAGCGCAAGGCTCACCGGATATTTTGCTGAATCATTAATGTAAAGAAGGGCGGACAGGAAGTCGTCCCATCTCCACATAAAGGAAAAAATACCGGAAGTAATCAACACAGGCAGCATCAGCGGGAAAATAATTCTTCCGAAAATCCCGTAATAAGAACAGCCGTCAATCTTTGCTGCTTCGTCAAGCTCTCTGGGAATTCCCTGAATAAAGTTCATCATCAGGTAGGTAAAGAATCCCTGGACAGCAAAGCAATAAGGAATAATCAAAGGCATATAGGAATTTACCCAGCCAAGCTTCTGATACCAGAGATACTGAGGAATCATCAATACCTGTGCAGGAAGCATCATGGAAAGCAACATGGCAACCACTAAAATCTTCTTTCCTCTGAATCGGCATCTGGCAAGTCCATAAGCCACAATAGAGGAAGAAAAAACAGTTCCTACAGTTGCCACTACCGAAATAAACAGGGAGTTTTTGAAAAAGGTTCCAAAGCCTACTCCGGCAAAGCCTTTCCAGCCGTTAATATAATTGTCCAGCGTAAATTCTTCAGGAATCAGCTGTCCTGCTGTAGTAAAAATAGTATTTGTATCTTTAAAGGAACTCATAATCATCCATACCAGCGGATAGATCATAATCAGGCCGAATATGGTAACGATGACATGATAAATAATTTTTCTGTGCATTTTTTTCTTCTTCATAGCCCTTAATTCCCTTCATCGTAAACCCAAAATTTCTTTGTTGCAAACAGCACCAGTGTAATCAGCCCAATAAGCAGCAGCATAACCCAGGCAAGGGCTGCGCCGTATCCTGTGTTGTAGAATTTAAAGGACTGGAAATAGGTGTATACGGTGTAAAACAAAGTGGAATCCATAGGTTTTCCCTGTGTAATAATAAAGCACTGGGTAAAGGCAAGGAATCCGTTTATCATCTGCATAACCAGGTTAAAGAAAATGGTTGGTGTCAAAAGAGGCAGGGTAATCTTGAAAAACTTGTTAAATTTATTTGCCCCGTCTACATCTGCGGCTTCATACAATTCTGACGGAATCTGCTTTAATGCAGAAAGGAAAATCAGCATGGAAGAACCAAACTGCCAGACCGCCAGAATAATCAGCGTCCAGATGGCTGTCTTGGTATTTCCCAGCCAGGCAAAATCTGCGGGAAAACCAAACACAGACAAAATCTTGTTTACCACCCCGTCTGCCGCAAACATTCTCTTCCACAAAATTGCCACTGCTACAGAACCACCGATAATGGAAGGCAGATAATACACAGCCCTGTAAAAAGCAGAAGCCTTACTGCTTTTTACCAGAATCATAGCAACAATCAAGGCAAAAATCAGCCTCAGCGGCACAGAAACCAGGGCAAAATAAAAGGTTACGCCAATGGATTTCCAAAATTTCGGGTCATCGGTAAACATCTTAATGTAGTTATCCAGACCGCACCACTGAGGTGCGGAAAGGATATCATAATTACAAAAAGAATAATAAAGGGAAATTCCCATGGGAACGATCATAAATAACAGGAAGCCGATAATAAAGGGCATGGTGCAGATAACGCCTGCTGCACTCTCGGTATTCAGCTTTTTCCGTATGGACATCTGCTTTGTCTTCTTCATACTTTTCTCGACTCCTTTTCTTTATTGTGCGCCTGCCTCCATAAAGGCATTTCCTTCTTCAAATAATTGTTTTGCAGCATCGTCAGCGCTAATCTGACCGTAAAGCACCTGTTCTTCCAGGTTCTTCAATAAATCGTAAACCTCATTTGCTCCGTTTGGTGCAGCTGGATTAATTGTCGTACAGGAAGGAGTTACCACTTCATTGATATAACGGACAATCTTCTGATTTGTTTCATCTAATTCCGGTGTGATTGCCTCAGATACCTTCTGAGAAATAGGCACCCCTCGTTCTCCCAGCAATACCTTGTTACATTCTACAGAGTTTGTAATATAATCCAGTACCTTCACTGCTTCTTCCGGGTTCTTGCAGTCTGTGGTTACGGCAAAGAACTGGCTTGGTTTCAGATAATTGGATTTTGTCAAATCATCAGACGGCCAGGTTGTAATCCCGATTTCCACACCTTCCGGCGCTGCCTGCTGAATGGCTGCCAACTGATTAGAATAAGCAAAGGCACACCAGGACATGCTGTCTTCGCTGCTTCCGTAAACCATGGGATCCTGTTCTGCAGAACCTATGGTAATCTCTGTAAACACGCTTGGATCTACATGCCAGCCCTCTTTTACTGCCTGCTCTTCCAATGCAAAAATGGTATTGATGTCTTCCGGACTTTTGGCTCCCAGCTTTCCTTCTTCAAAGAAAATCTGATCTTTTGCTCTCAGCCAGTATTCGGGCAAAGTTTCATGGTTGTATCCGATATTGGTACGAAGCCCTGTTTTTTCCTTTATTTCTTTAGACAGTTCTACAAACTCATCCATGGTCATTCCGTCCTTTACTTCAATTCCTGCTTTATCCAAAGCCGTTTTGTTATAAAGAAGCGCCGGCGCATTGACGCCATTACATACTGCATAGGTTTTTCCATCTACTTTTGCTGATTCCAGAATGCTTTCGTCCGCATCTTCCAGATTCAGAGTTCCGTCCTCAATATACGGTGTCAGATCCAGAAGCAGTCCGTTCTTTACATACTGGTCATAATACTGCAAATCCATCTGTACAATATCCGGCATGGTATGTCCTGCTGACGCAGTTGCCAGCTTGTTCCAGTAATCATTCCATTCAGAAAACTGTCCGTCAAAAGTCACGCCCGGATTTTCCTCGGAATACATTTCCAGAATCTTGCTGGTACGCTCATTTCTCACCTGATTTCCCCACCAGGCAAAGGTCATTTTCCCGGAATCCTCTTTTTTTGCATCATTGCTTTCCTTCTCACCGCTGCTTCCGCCGCAGGCTGCCATGCTGCACACCATAGCCATACCTAAAACCACTGCTAATATTCTTCTTTTCATAATCTCTTCAACCTCTTTTCCTCACATTTTCTCACGACGTCGTTTTGTGATTTTTATTATAGACAATCTTTTCTTTAGAAGAAAGAAACAAAACCTAGTTCTTTTTAGACGAAACCGTGCATTTTTTGCTCTCAGATTGGTTTTTTTCGTATTTATTGCTATAATAACAACACCGTTAGTTAAGAAAGATGAGGCAAATTTTATGTTTTGTAAAATAAGAGAAAAAGTTGCAAATGCACCTTTATCAAAGAAATTTTTAATGATGCTGCTTCCGGGTATTCTTTTGTTTGCATTTTTTATCCTTGCAGGCTTTCTCCTGATTATCCGCTCCGGCAACCATATGCTGTACCAGACTTCCGGAGAACTGCTCTCCTATTCTGCTAAAGATATTTCCCGGAATCTTCAGTCCGTACAGGGTATGGCAAACTTTATTCTGGAAGACTCTACCATGCAGACCGCTCTTTCAGAAAGCAAAGACCAGAAAGAAAATAAGATTCCTTCTGATGCGTATAACCGGATTCACGCAACATTAAATACCTACTATCAGAAATATAAGTCCCACTATGTGGACTATGTACAGGTAGTCAACAATAAATTTTCCGTCCTGTCCTCTGGTATTGACTCTCACGTTCTTCCTCCTGAACTGCAGAAAGAACTAATCGAAACTGCCCGGGTACAAGACGGACGACTTTGCTGGATTACGGATTACTGCGATACTTATGGAATTTTTCTGGTGAGAAGTCTTAGAAGGATTGAGCATCTGAAACTGGACGAACTGGGGGTACTGATTATTAATGTCAACATCAAAAATATGATAGAAGATATTTCTGCTCCAAACCGGACACAGGATTCTGTTTCTTATATTTTATGTGAGGACAGCCAAACCCTCTATGCGCCGCCTGCCTTAAAGGATTATCAAAAATCTGCCCTGGAGCAGATTCCAGACGGAGAATACTCTATTCAAAAAATAGCCGAAAAACGCTACTTTACCATACGAGGACGTATTGCAGCTACCGGTTGGGATTACTTTTGTCTTTCTCCTTATGAAAGCATGTACAAAAATTTCCGGTTTTTCCAACAGCTTTTTATTTTTCTTTTGTTTTGCAGCCTTCTGCTCTGTATTTTGCTCACCAAAGCGCTTCTAAAACCTCTGGTGGCACACTTTGATTTATTAATCACAAAAATTAAGGCATTTGGCAATGAAAAATTTGAAATTATCCACTGTCCTTATTCTTATGAAAATCGTTATGATGAAATCGGTCTGCTTCACCAGCAGTTTGATTCCATGGCACTGAAAATACAAACCCTTATCCGGGAAAATTATGAAAACAAGCTGCTGGCGAAGGAATCTCAGTTAAAAGCTCTGGAAATGCAGATTAACCCTCATTTTCTGTATAACACTCTGCAGACCATAAACTGGAGAGGCAAGCTGTTAAAAGATGAACCCATTTCCCTGATGACCGAATCACTGGGCAAACTGCTGCGGATTACTCTCAGCCGGAAAAACAAGGACTCCACCCTGGCGCAGGAACTGGAACTGGTAAGATACTATATGAACATTCAGGGAATCCGGTTTGAGGACACCCTCCAATACAAGGTAAACATACCGCCTGAGCTTTTGGATACTTATCTGCCCAAGTTTACCCTGCAGCCTCTGATTGAAAACGCCATTCACTATACCCTGGAAGATGACAGCGATGAATGCTTTATTTCCATTCAGGCTCATCAGGAACTCTGCGGTATTGTCATCACTGTTTCCAACACGGAATCCCGTTTTGAAGAGCATCTTTTAGAAAAACTGCTTTCAAAGGAAATCCTTCCAAACGGATTTGGCATTGGTATTTTAAATGTTCACAAACGACTGGAACTTGCATTTGGAGATGCCTGCAGTCTGGAATTTATCAACGAAGAAAATTTTGCAACTGTAAAAATAACCGTACCTGACAGGAACGGAGGAAAAAAGGAGAAACGGACATGCTTCGATTACTGATTGCTGACGATGAAAAAATCATTCGGGAAACCATGTGCAGTATTATAGACTGGAAAAGTCTGAATATAGAAGTGGTGGGCGTATGCAAAAACGGACTGGAGGCCTATGACGCCATTTTAGACGAGTATCCGGACATTGTGCTTACAGATATTAATATGCCGAAATTATCCGGGCTGGAACTGATACAGAAAATCACCCAAAATCGGGACAATATCCAATTTATTATTCTTTCCGGATATCACGATTTTTCTTATGCCAGAGAAGCTATGCGGTATGGTATCAAACATTATATTTTAAAACCCTGTAATGAACAGGAAATCATAGAGGCAGTGCAGGACGCTATAAAAGAGCATTACAGACAGCTTCCCTCTCAAAATATAGGACAAAATCCTCTGTTTTCCGGAGAATATCTGCAAAAAAATCTGATGTATAATATTTTACTTCAGCTTTTATCCTCAGATTTGCCAACAGAAAAGCTGCCGCCTCTTTATGAATCTTACCTGGACTTTTACCATACGCCCTATCATTTATGCTATGTGTTTTTCCTGGAAGAGGTCTTTGTCAGCTCCTGTATCTCCCTGATACAATCCTTTTTCAAATCCTACGGGATTACGGCTTCCTTTGCCTATATTTATGTGAAAAATACTCTTGTATTTTTCTTTGCAGAACCTCCCGAAGGCGCTTCCTTCTTACCAGAGCTTGGCTCCTTTCTGGAAGAAAAAATGCCCCAAACGCCCTGTTCCTTTCTGGAAGAAACCTATGACGCCCTTCTTCCTCTTCTGGAAACTCTGCGTCGGAAGGTAAAACGTTATGAAACCATTTATCTGTATTCCGGGACTCACCCCATTACTATCTGTAATTATAATTATGTATTTCAGAAAACCCTGGAAATTTCTGACTGTCTGGCAAAAGAAACCGAGGAAACCGCACACAAAAATCTTCTTGAAGAATTGAAGCAACTTTTGCTTTCTGTAAAGGATTTAGACTTTCTCCGCTCTCTGGTAAACAGTCTTTTGCTGAGAGCCATGCAGACTTTCACTTCCCTGCCTGCTGCCGAATTAACGAACTTTATGAAATTCGCTGCTTCCGTATCCTCTAATCAGGAAATCTGCGACTTTCTTTTTGAAAAACTGGAAGTATTGTATCCGGCTCCGGTTATCAGCGGGGGGAATCTAAAACCCTTTATCCAGGAGATTCTGGACTATACCAACGAACATATCGGCGACTGTAATCTGACCCTGAAATGGATTGTAGAAAACCAGCTCTTTATGAATGTGGACTATGTCAGCCGTCAGTTTGTCCTGCAGACAGGAATTAAATTTTCTGCCTATCTCAATGAACTGCGTATCAAAAAGGCAAAACAGCTTCTGATTAACTGCGACGCTGAGAAAATTTATACTATTGCAGAACAGGTTGGGTGCGGAAATAATCCCCAGTATTTCAGCCATCTGTTTAAAAAATATACAAAAATGACACCAAAAGAATATATCCAGAAAATGAAAGGAGAAGAGGGAGCTTCTTAAGGCTCCGGAAAGTCAAAAGCTGCTGCCAAAACTACTTCTTTGACAGTTTTAGCAACAGCTTTTCCCATTCCTATTTTATTCCAAACAAGTTCTCTGCATTCTTCCGTGTCACTTCTATGACCTTTTCCGCGGAAACGCCTTTTATCTCTCCTATCATCTCTGCCACATAGGTCAAATAAGCAGAACAGTTCCGCTCCCCTCTGTGTGGTTCCGGCGCCAGATAAGGCGCGTCTGTTTCCAGCAGAAGATAATCAAGGGGTGCATACTCCACTACTTCCTTTAGCTTCTTTCCATTCTTGAAAGTCACCACGCCGCCAATGCCAAGAAAATATCCCATGTTCATGTATTCTCTTGCCTGTTCTTTCGAGTAGGAATAACAATGAATCACGCCTCTTAAATAATCTGCCCGCTCTGCCTTCATAATGTCCAGGGTGTCCTTTGCCGCGTCCCGACTGTGTACAATAACAGGCAAGTCTGTTTCCTTGGCAAGGTCCATCTGACGCACAAACCACTTCTTTTGCACGTCCCGTCCTTCCTTGTCCCAGTAATAATCCAGACCGATTTCGCCGATTGCCACGATTTTTTCCAAATCGCAGAAACCACGCAGCGCCTTCATTTTTTCTTCGTCCAGCACGCCTACCTCGTCCGGGTGAATACCCACAGCTCCGTACACAAAGGGATACTGCTCTGTCAGCTTTACGGTATCCAGAACTCCCTGAAAAGACGCGCCAACATTTAAAATAGTTCCCACGCCTTCTGCATGCATGGATTTCAGAAGTAAGTCCCGGTCTTTTTCAAAAGCTTCGTCATCATAATGTGCGTGTGTTTCAAATATCATGGATTCCTCTCTCCTTCAGTCTTTTGTATACCATTTCCCTGAATAAAGCGTAGACCACGGAAGACAGCGGGATAAAAATCAGCATGCCCACGACTCCCATAAGGCTTCCGCCCACGGTAACGGCAACCAGCACCCAGATAGAAGGAAGTCCTACCGAACCGCCCACTACATGAGGATAAATCAGATTTCCTTCTATCTGTTGCAGCATCAGGAATAAAATCACAAAACCAATTGCCTGCATGGGGTTGGAAACAAAAATCAGAAAAGTTCCCAGCACACAGCCGATAAACGCTCCGAAAATCGGTATCAGCGCAGTAAAGGCAATGACAACGCCGACCAAAAGCGCATACGGGAATTTCAGAAGGCTCATGGCAATAAAAAACATAGTTCCCAGAATCACGGCTTCCAGACACTGTCCTGTCACAAAATTGGCAAAGGTTTTATAGCTTAAAGAAGCCACCTTTAAAGTTTTCTTTACAAATTTTACAGGCACAAACGCATACAGCACCTTTTTCACCTGCACAGACAGCTTTTCTTTCTGAAGCAGAATATAGCAGGCAAAAACAAATGCCACACAGAAATTCATCAGAGAATTAATCACGGTTTTTGCCACTGTAAAGGTAGAATTTAATACATTTCCGGCTCCGTTTTTCAGGAAATCAATGGCTGTCTGAATAATTTTATCCCAGTTAAATTCAAGGCTCTGAATCCACAGTGAGATTTCCTCACTGTCCGGGAAGGTACTTACCGCCCATTTCTGCAATTCCGGAAGAAGCGCTTCGATGTTGTTGCTGATGCTGGCAACCGTTGTTCCAACCTCCGGAATCACTACCAGAAGCACAATCTGAACCACCACCAGCACGAACAGAATGGAAAGCACCAGACTTGCCAGTCTTACCAGTTTTCTCTTCTTGACTTTTCCAAACAGCCTTTTTTCCAGAAAACTCATAGGCAGATTTAAAATAAATGCCATAGCGCCGCCCAGAATAAAAGGAAAGACAATTCTGCCCACAAACACAAATCCTGCCGCCAGATTTTCAATTCTCTGCACTCCTACATAAAACAAGACTGCAAAAACAATCAGAAACATCATATTCTTCATGTTTTTCTTATTAAATTCCATAAATACCCTCCCCGGAATCTTTTATTTTCCGATTTTCTTACGAACCCATTTAATAAACTGGATAATCGGAAGGTTGGCAAGAGATAAACCGTACATAATCAAAAGCTGTGTAAGGTTCAGAGTCTGTACCTGGAAAATGCTGTGCAGCCACGGAACTGTCATAACAGCTGTAATGAGCAGCACACCGATTCCAAAAGCTCCTGCCAGGTAAACGTTATTGAAAAATCTCTTTGTAAATAATACAGGTTCGTCTGCTTTACAGTTAAATCCATGTACCAGACGGGAAGTACACAGAGTTCCGAATGCCAGGGTAGACGCCAGAAGCGGACTTTCCTGATATCCGATATAGAAACCAATCATAGTCATAATACCAATTACCAGACCTTCGATTCCAATCTTGGAAAGGAAATTTTTTGTCAGAATGGACTCATTCATTGGTCTTGGCTTTTCGTTCATAACCGTTTTGCTGTGAGGCTCCAGTCCCAGGGCAATTGCCGGAAGACTGTCTGTCAAAAGGTTGATAAACAACAGATGCACAGGTGCAAACGGTACCGGAAGACCTGCTATAGAAGCGTAAAGCACTGCCAGAATACCTGCAAAGTTTCCGGAAAGCAGGAACTGAATGGCGCTTTTAATGTTTTTATAAACATTACGTCCATTCTCTACTGCTTTCACAATAGTCGCAAAATTATCATCTGTCAATATCATAGATGCAGCATCTTTGGAAACCTCTGTTCCTGTGATACCCATTGCCACACCAATATCAGCCTGTTTCAGAGCAGGAGCATCATTTACACCGTCGCCGGTCATGGATACAATATTTCCCTTATCCTGCCATGCCTTGACAATACGAATTTTGTGTTCCGGTGAAACACGGGCATAGACAGAAATTCCTTCTACGAAATCTTTCAGTTCTTCGTCTGTCATGTTTTCAATCACAGCGCCTTCACAGGCCTCGGATTCATCTTTCAAAATACCGATACGCTTTGCAATGGCTGCTGCTGTTACCTTATGGTCACCTGTAATCATAATCGGTTTAATGCCGGCTTTGATACATTCTTCAACTGCAGCCTTGGATTCCTCTCTCGGCGGGTCCATCATGGCAATCAATCCAAGGAAGGTCATATCCTTTTCATCATCTACGGTAAGGGTGGTACCTTCCGGTACGCTCTTATAGGCAAATGCCAGTACACGCAGACCATTTCTGGAGAATTTCTGGTTCTGCTCTTCGATCTCCTGAATATCTGCCTGAGAAACAGGTTCTGCCTTGCCGTTTTTCTGAATGGTAGTTACTCTGCCTAAAAGCACGTCTACCGCACCTTTTGTCACCATGGTAGAGCCTGTTTTTAAGGTATGCAGGGTAGACATCAACTTTCGGTCACTGTCAAAAGGAACTTCGCTGAAACGCGGATATTTTTCCCTTACGGTTTCTGCCGGAACACCCAGCTTATCTCCCTGATTAATCAGGGCTGTTTCTGTGGGATCACCGATTTCCTCACCGTTTTTGTTGGTAGAGTCGTTACATAAAATACTGTGGCGCAGAAGCTGTTTCTGAGCATCGTCTTCCAGGTCAATGGCTTCTGCCGGAATTTCTTTTCCATCTACATAGTAGTATTCCACTGTCATCTTGTTCTGTGTCAATGTTCCTGTCTTATCTGAACAGATAATGGACACGCTTCCCAGACCTTCTACTGCCTGCAGCTTACGGACAATGGCATGCTCTTTCGCCATTTTCTGTGTACCAAAGGACAACACAATGGTTACAATAGAGCTTAACGCTTCCGGAATTGCCGCTACTGCAAGGGCAACTGCAAAGAGGAAGGCATCTCCAATGGATTCTCCTCTGAATACGCTGATTCCAAACAGGATTGCACAGAACACAAGGATTAAAATAGAAAGCTTCTGTCCGAAGTTGTCCAGGTTCATCTGCAGCGGAGTCTTCTTCTCAGAAGTGCTCTTCAAAAGTTTGGCAATCTTACCAACCTCGGTTTCCATACCAATAGCTGTTACCAGGAAAGAACCTCTTCCGTAGGAAACAAAGCTGCCGGAATATACCATATTGGTTCTGTCGCCAAGAGGCACTTCTCCGCTGATGGCTTCTTCTGTCTTCTCTACGCCAAGACTTTCCCCCGTCAGGGCGCTTTCATCAATCTTCAGACTGGCGTTTTCCAGAATACGTCCGTCTGCCGGAACGTAATCACCTGCCTCCAGCATAACAATATCACCAATGGTAACTTCTGAAGACGGCACTTTTATCACATCGCCGTTTCTGAATACCTTTGCTTCCGGTCCCGACATGGCCTTTAAACTGTCTAAGGACTGTTCTGCCTTTACCGTCTGAACAGTTCCCAAAATTGCGTTCATGGTGATAACCACCAGAATAACAATGGCGCTTTCTGTTTCGCCCAGCAGTCCGGATACAATGGCTGCCACAATCAGGATAATAACCAGAAAGTCCTTGTACTGCTCCAGAAAAATCTGAAGTATAGATTTTTTCTTTTCCTCTACGAGGGCATTCGGACCATATTTCTGCTGATTTTTCTTAATCTGGTCCTCGCTTAAAGGGTGGGTGCTGCCATTCACAGTTTTCTGGGCTTCTGCTCGTGACATCTGATAATACTCTTTCATGCTTTTTCCTCCGTTCGTTTTGAGCCTTCTCAGGACTCTGTTTTTATAGTGTGCTTCGTAAAGGTCTTTTTTATCGCAGGAAAGAACACGCTTTCCTGTGAAATAAAAAACAGCAAGACCTTTACTGCACAGTCTGCTATGCAATAAAAGTCTCGCTGTTTCATCACGACACGGACGAGAATACTCTCATCGAGATTGACGACGCCGTAAACACCTTGCGGTGCCAGCTACTCCCTTTCATTAAAGAGAATAATAAACGATAAAGGCGGGGTTGTCAATGGGGAAAATTCGATACAGGCACAAATCCTTTGCTTTATCACTCCTATTTCCCTTACGGCAGCACCTTCCCCGCCGCCATATACAGCGCATACCACTCTTCACGGCTCAGTTTCACCTCTGATGCCTTACAGATATCTGTCAGCCGCTGCTGATTGGTTGTTCCCACAATGGTCTGAATCCTTGCCGGGTGTCTTAAAATCCACGCCACAGCAATGGCATTATTCGTCACCTGATACTTTTCTGCCAGTTCGTCAATAAGCTGATTCAATTTCGGGAATTTCTCATTTCCCAGAAAAACGCCCTCAAACATGCCGTACTGAAACGGGGACCATGCCTGAATGGTGATGTCCTTTAAGCGGCAGTATTCCAGAACACTTCCGTCCCGGTTTATCCCGGCTTCCTCATGCACATTTACGTTCAGCCCGGAATCAATGATATCGCAGTGTGCAATGCTAAACTGCAGCTGATTTACTTTTATCCGGTTTCCACAGTATTTATTCAGCAATTCCATCTGCATGGAATTCTCATTGCTCACGCCAAAATATCGAACCTTACCGGATTTTTCCAGTTCTTCAAAAGCCTCTGCAACCTCCTCAGGTTCCATTAAAGTATCCGGGCGATGTAAAAGAAGAAGATCCAGGTAATCGGTTTTCAGTCTTTTCAGACTCTTTTCTACAGATTCCACAATGTGCTCTTTTGAGAAATCATATGCCTTACCGGGAATGATTCCGCATTTGCTCTGTATAATCATTTTTTGACGCATGGCGGGTTCCACAACCTCACCGAATACCTCTTCCGCATGACCGCTGTCATAAATATCCGCATGGTCAAAAAAATTCACTCCACAGTCCATTGCTGTATCAATCAGGCTTCTTACCTCTTTTTTGTCTTTCAGCCCAGTAATCCGCATACAGCCAAGCCCGATTTCCGGTGCTTCTAAATTTGTATTTCCAATAACTAATTTCCTCATTGTGTTCCTCCTGTTTCATTACTTTCTGTTTATCCAGACCTGCATTTCTCCCAGCCCCCTGTTGTTCCACAGGAAATAAGGCACTGCTTTAATATCCACCGGTTCTTCCTCTATAGCACAGAGCGCATATAATTCTTCACCCTCTGTTCCGTTTTTCCTCCGAATACCTTTTCCTTCCAGCACCACGCAGGTTCCCAGTTCATCACTTTCCTTTTCTGTAAGTCCTTTTTGAATATCTACAGAAAGCTCGGACAGGTATTTCCCATTGTCTGCTTCCTCAATGCAATATACCAGCGGTCCCCTGATAATTGCCACTTTTCCTGCATTGTAATGCACTCTCCGATTGGACTGTACAAATCTGGGTTCCATATCCAACTCCACTTCCAGAACAACTCCGTCTTTGAAATTTCTTTCTATATAAATATATCCATTGTCCTGTATAACTGCCTCTGTTTCCTGTCCGTCTGTCTTTAACGTCCATGTCTTACTCCATGCAGGGATACGGATTGCCAGAGTAAGCGGTTTTTCCGTATCGGAAGATGCCTGGAAGCAAACAGTTCCTCTCCACGGATATTCTGTGGTCTGAACAATCTTTAAAGTACCGCTTTCCAGCTGTATCTTTGCTTCGCTTCCCATAAACAGATGGGCATAAACCGTATCTTCTTCTGCTGTGTAGAGATATTCCCACAAATCCGGCAAGGTTCTAGCAATGTTGGGAGGACAGCAGGCACAGGCAAACCATTTCTGCCGTTCCGGCTTCACATGAAATCTCTCCGGATTTCCCAGGCAGGTTTCCGGTACCACCTGCAGTGGATTTACATAAAAGAAACGGTTTCCTTCCCGGTTCATACCTCCCAGTACAGTATTATATAACGCCTGCTCCATCGTATCTGCATAGGAACGGTTTACCTCTGCCTTTAACATTCTCTGGGCAAAAAACAGTAGTCCGATAGACGCACAGGTTTCTGAGTAATTGGTATCATTGGGCAAATCGTATGGTACGGTAAATGCCTCACCGGAATGTGTGGAGCCAATTCCCCCAGTAATGTACATCTGCTTCTTTACAATATTATCCCAAAGGGTTTTGCATGCCTGCAAAAGCTCCTTCTCCCTGGTTCTGGCGGCAATATCAGCCATGGCAGTATACATATAAACAGCCCTTACGGCATGTCCTGTGGGTTCTTCCTGCTGACGCACCGGCGAATGGAACTGATTATACGTTTTGTAGGAAAACTGATTATAAGTAATATTAGGTTCCTTCTGCACAGCCTTGTTCCAGAAAGAAATTTTTCCTCTCTGCTCAAACTCCTGCTCAAAGAACTCGTCCGTTCCTCTCCGGTTGATAAAATATTCTGCAAGTTCCAAATATTTCTGAGTTCCTGTAACATCATACAGTTTTATCAGAGCCAGTTCAATCTCCTGATGTCCCGGATATCCGTGATTTTTTCCTTCCTCTTCTCCAAAGGTGCGGCAAAGGCAGTCTGCCAGTCTGCAGGCAATATCCAGAATTTTTTTCTTTCCGGTTCCCCTGAAATAAGCCACAGCGCTTTCAATAAAATGTCCTGCACAGTAAAGTTCGTGACATTCCAGCAGGTCTGTCCACTTTTTGTCCGGCTCTTCAATGGAAAAATAGGTGTTCAGGTATCCGTCCTCTTCCTGGGCTGCCTCAATAATATCAATCACACTGTCTGCTTTTGCTTCCAGCTCCTCGTCCCTCTCCAAGAGCAGAACGTTGCCAACTGCCTCCAGCCATTTGTACACATCGCTGTCCTGGAAAACCTGACCGTAAAAATGTCCTTCCATCTGGTGTGCCGCAATACGAAAATTATCAATGGCATGGCTGGGCTCTGAATCCGGCACACGGTCGTTTAAAATTTCCCATTGATAGGGAATCACCTTTTCTTTTATCAGCTTTACATAAGAATTCCAGAAAGAACTGTTCACCTTACATTCTTCCTGTTTTAATAAGCGATACTTCTCCATACTCCGTTTCCTCTATGCTTCCTCTGCAAGGATATTCAGATTTTCTTTGCCCAGAAGTTTGCAGGATATATTTCCTTTTCTTCCTTCTGTACATACCGTCACAGTTTCTCCTTTTCTCACCGCTTTCACAGTAAGTACCGCATTCCCCTGTAAATCAGTAACCACGGTTTCTGCTTCTTTTCCGTCTTCCATATTCACAAGGTAAAGGGTTACTCCCTCTGTATAATCATAGTCCGGTCTGTCACTGTTGCTTCCCACTGCCAGAATGGTATTCGGTCTTACTAATAAAGGCATATGGAAATAATCATAGGTTTCCTTCTGCCATTTTCCGCCCTCTACATTCTCTCCGGTAAGCAGGTTATACCAGATTCCCTCCGGCACATAATATTCCACTTCCCCGGATTCCTTAAAGATTGGCGCCACCAGCAGGGATTCTCCCAGCATGTACTGCTTATCCAATGTTTCACAGGCTCTGTCCTCCGGGAATTCCACAAACATAGGCCGCATCATCGGGGTTCCCTCTTCATGGGCAAGCACTGCCTGACGGTACAGATACGGCATCAGGCTGCATTTCAGCTTCACAAACTTCCGCAGTACCGCGCAGGCTTCCTCATCAAACAGCCATGGCACACGGTAAGAAGTAGAGCCGTGCAGACGGCTGTGAGAGCTCAATAACCCAAACTGGCACCATCTCTTGTAAATATCTGCAGGAGCTGTATTCTCAAATCCACTGATGTCATGGCTCCAGAAGCCAAAGCCTCCGCAGGCAAGAGAAAGTCCGCTTCGCAGGGTTTCCGCCATGGACGGGTAGCTGGCTGAACAGTCGCCGCCCCAATGTGCCGGGAACTGCTGTCCCCCTACAGTTGCAGAACGGGCAAACAACACGGCCTCCCCTTCTCCCCTCTCCTGTTCCAACAGTTCAAAGACTGCCTTATTATACAGGAAGGTATAGTAATTATGCATTTTCACCGGGTCAGAGCCGTCATGGTAAGCAATGTCTTTTACCGGGATTCTCTCCCCAAAGTCTGTCTTGAAGCAATCCACACCCATATCCAGCAAGGTCTTTAGCTTGCCCTGATACCATTTCACAGCTTCCGGGTTGGTAAAGTCCACAAGACCCATGCCCGCCTGCCACATATCTGTCTGCCATACGTCGCCGTTTGCCTTTTTCACCAGGTAGCCATGCTCCATGCCCTCTGCAAACAGCGGGGATTTCTGTCCAATGTAAGGGTTAATCCACACACAAATCTTCAGTCCCCGGTCATGGTAACGCTTCAGCATGCCCTCCGGGTCCGGGAAGGTATTGGGATCCCAGGTAAAGTTGCACCACTCAAAGCCTTCCATCCAGAAGCAGTCAAAATGGAACACATGAAGGGGAATATCACGGTCCGCCATGCCCTGGATAAAGCTGCTTGTGGTTGCCTCATCGTAATTGGTAGTAAAGGAAGTAGTGAGCCAGAGTCCAAAAGACCAGGCAGGGGGCAGCGCCGGTTTTCCGGTAAGCTCTGTATATTTCTGAATGGTTCCCTTAGGGGTCTGCCCGTTAATCACATAGTAATCCAGACGTTCACCCTCCACGGAAAACTGGATTCGCTCTACCTTCTCGCTGGCAATCTCATAGGAGGCATCTCCCTCATTATCCAGCAACACTCCGTATCCCTTGTTTGTAATATAGAAAGGAATGTTCTTATAGGAAATCTCACTGGCAGTACCGCCGTCCTCATTCCACATCTCTACCACCTGGCCGTTTTTCACAAACGGGGTAAACCGTTCCCCAAGGCCGTAAATATACTCGTCCACATCAATGGCAAGGGCGTCTACGGTGTATGTTCTGCCGGTTTCATTATTTAAAATGTTTGCCATATTTCGGAAACCGGTGTTGGTCAGCTCCCGCTCCCCGTCCAGGAAACGGATTCCCCAGGAATTGGGACGCTTGTCCACCACGGCCTTTGTATGCCCGGTCTGATAAGTAAGGAATTCTTCTGTTTCTTCGATTGTCACATGAGGGCTGGTGCAGCGAACCTCCGCAAAAGGACCTTTATAAGCAGTTCCTTCAAAATGCACCACAGATACCTTAATGACGTCTTCCATGGGGCTGGAAAGCCGTATAGTGAGCATGCCCAGGTTCAGAATATCCCCCCTGCTGCCGATGTGCTTTGCCGGGGCGTAAATAGTCAGCTCATCGCCATTTCTCCTGCTGTCTGCATACTCCACTGCATAAAGAGGGGTCATTTCTTTTTTCACACTCCAGTAACCGTCTGTAAATTTCATAAGTTTGTTCTCCCTTCTGCTGCTTCCAAATCTTATTTCAAATAAATCTTCACTCTGTTTTCTGTTCTGCTGTCAGCGCCAATACGAACCGTAAAAGTCCCCGGTTCTGCAGCAAATTTCATATCTGCCCTGTAGAAACGCAGCATACTCTCCTCAATGGTAAAGCACACTTTTTTCTCTTCCCCGGGTTTCAGGGTTACCTTCTGGAATCCTTTTAATTCCCGCAGAGGTCTTGCCACACTTCCGCATTCATCTGTGATATAAAGCTGAACGGTTTCTGTTCCTTCCCTGTTTCCTGTATTTTTTACCGTTGTCCAGACCTGCACACTCTCTCCTGCGGAAAATTCCTGCTTATCTGCCTGCACCTCTCCGTAAGAATACTCTGTATAGCTCAATCCATATCCAAAGGGATATAACGGCTGATTAGGCATGTCTGTATAGCGTGATAAGAAACGGTTTTCTATCTGCTCTCCGTCCTCCACATGACGTCCGGTGGGGAATTCTCCGTAAAAGACCGGTACCTGAGAAACGCACCACGGCAGGGACATGGCAAGTCTTGCCTGGGGATTTCTGTCCCCATAAAGGATATCTGCAATGGCATGACCGCCCTCTGTTCCGGGGAACCATGCATACACAATCGCCTTTGCATGTTCTTTGATTTCTCTGATATCCAACGGACGACCTGCCAGCACTACCACTGCCAGATTGGGATTTGCCTGTGCAACCGCTCTTAAAAGTTTTTTCTGCACTTCAGGAATGGTAATATCTCCCCGGCTTCCGCCTTCTCCGGACTGCAGACAAGATTCACCCAGAAACAGCACTGCTTTTTCGCATTTTGCCGCTTCTTCTGCTGCCTCCTGAATCATCTTTTCTGTATCTTCTTCACTGTCTTCATTTGTCATGTTAAACCGGAATCCATACACAGTCTGTCCGGGATTTAAAATGCCGCAGCCCTTTGCGAAAACTCCATTTTCTGTTTTTTCCTCTAAGGCCTCCCGACAGGTGACTGTATCCTCCGGATTTGCGAAGAAAGACCAGGCACCCAGCATACGTTTTTCCTCTGCATAAGGACCGATAAACGCCACTTTTTCTTCTTTTTTCAGAGGCAGAAAATGGTCTTTATTTTCCAGCAGCACCATGGTGTCAGCTGCAACTTTTCTGGCTGCTTCTCTGTTTTCTTCTGTGAGAATATTTTTTTCTTCACTGTCTGTTCCGGCACTTCTATACGGGTTTTCAAACAGTCCCATTTTATTCTTTAATTCCAAAACTCGAAGCACTGCTGTATCAATGCTATCCTCGGAAATCGTTCCTTCCTGTACCAGATTTTCCAGCTGTGACATGTAACAGCCGCTCATCATATCCATATCTGTTCCCGCCTGGATTGCCTGTCTGGCAGCTTCTTTTTTGCCTTCTGCCACACCATTGGTAATCAGCTCTCCTATAGCATTCCAGTCAGAAATCAAAACGCCCTGAAAGCCCATTTCTTCTCTCAAAACATCTTTCATCAGCCACTGATTTGCTGTGGCAGGAATCCTGTCTAAGGTATTAAAAGAGGTCATAACCATTGCGCTTCCTGCGTCAATGGCTGCCTGATAAGAGGGAAGATAATCCTCTCTTAAGGTTCTCTCTGACAGTTCCACGGTGTTGTACTCCCGCCCTGCCGTAGGTGCGCCGTATGCTGCAAAATGCTTGGTACACGCACCTAAATGACTGTCATAATCTGCTGCTTCCCCCTGGATTCCCTGCACCATGGCAGCCGCCATCTGTGCATTCAGATACGGGTCCTCTCCCGTAGACTCCATAACTCTGCCCCATCTGGCATCGCGAACCAAATCCACCATGGGCGCAAAGGTCACATGCAGACCTGCAGCCGCGGATTCCTTTGCCATAACATCTCCCACTTCCTTTGCCTCTTTTGGCTCAAAAGAACAGCCAAGAGCAAGAGGAATGGGAAATACGGTGCGGTATCCATTGATAATATCTGCCATAAATAAAACCGGAATGTGATGAGGCTGTTTTTCCATACACTTTTTCTGCAGCTTTTCAATCTGCTCTGCGCCTACCACACCCAAAATACTCCCTGCATAAGGAAAATCTTCCGCAGAAAATCCAAGCTCTGTTTCCGCGCCGGTCACCGGGCCTTCCTCTTCGCTGAAGCAGCTAGCGTCCAACTGGGTCAGCTGTCCTATTTTTTCTTTTAAACTCATATCTGAAAGCAATGCTTTTAAGTCTTTTTCTGTCATATGTCCATTCCTCCGTTTTCTCAAAAGCAAAGGGACAGGAAGGTATCTGTTACCACCCTCCTGCCCTTATTTTAATTTTCTTCACATAACTTTATTTCATAAAATCTTGCCATATTTTCTCTTTCAAAGTTCACGCTCAGGCTTCCTGCTCCCGGATTCCATTCATATGCACTTTCACTGAAAGAAGGATATTTACAGATAACCTCTGCATTTTTTCCCCTTCCGTTGGGAATTGGTATCGAAATACATGGTGTGTTTCCACTTCTCCTCCACACAGAAAGATATATTTTTTCCTCTGTCCGAAGTCCCAGAGCTACCCACTCATCATCAAAATCAGATAAGCCCAAAGGCCAGAAGGGAAGCGCATTTTTAATATCCCCTCGTATGGATTTGTAGCAATCCAGTCCTTCTTTAACCAGCGTTTTTTCATCATCGGAAATTTTATCCAGACGTCCGCTTTGATGGATTCTCAAAAGCATGGCGTTTACCATATTGAACACCGTGGCTTCTCTGTCCCCGTCCGGCAATGGATAAGACCAGACAGCGCTCTGTTCCGGAGTCAGTCCGCTGGGTGAATTGGCCGCAATAGTTGCATAATACCGATAGTCTTCCTCATCTGAGGTAGACTGTATGCTGTATCTGGAAAGCATGGCATAGTCGATTCGCAGCCCTCCGCTGGAACAATTTTCAATCACCAGTTCCGGATATTTTTCAAACAGACTGTCCAGCCATTTCAGATAAGCCCGCTCATGCTCCAGCATGCCCTCTCCCGGGCTGTCTGCAAGATACTCTGTTCCGATTCCGGGTTCTATGTTGTAATCCATTTTGATATATCCGATTCCGTATTCCTGAATCAGACGGTCTACCACAGAAGTCATATATTCCCGTACCTCAGGATTTCTGTAATCCAACTGATAACGGCTTCTGTCATAAATGCGCTTTCCGTGTCTTACAAAAAACCAGGTATCCGGCAATTTCTTTGCCAGTTCGCAGTTGATTCCCATAACCTCAGGCTCCAGCCAGATACCGGGAATCATGCCTTTGGAACGGATATAATCCGTAACCTCTCTCAGACCATTAGGGAAACGCTCTCTGCTTTCCTTCCACTCACCAACTGCGTCCCACCAAAAGCCTTTTGCATACCAACCTGCATCAATGCAGAAATATTCACAGCCGGCCTTTGCCGCTTCATCGACTAATGGAATTTCCTTTTCTGTTGTAGGGTCTGCAAACAGACAGTTCATATAGTCGTTAAAAATAATCTTACAGGTTTCATTATCCTGATTTTTCCTGCGGATTCTTCTGCGGTACTTTGTCAGTTCAGCTATAGAACTGTCAAATCCGCCTAAAGATACTCCTACTGCCGCCGGCACGGTTGTAAAGCTTTCCCCTGGTTTCAGGTTTTTGAACCAATGGGAATACAGCTCGTTTGGACCTCCAAGCGCCAGATACAGATGTCCGTTCTGGTCGCCGATTTCCCAATGCCAGGAACCATTCTGTTCTATCTGCCAGTACAAAGAGGAACCTGTTTCCTGATTTTCCAGATAAGCCATGGGAAGAAATTCTTTGGAAGACCAGTTTCCCGTATTGCTCACATGGAAATGATTGGAAGATCGCTGAATCTCTTTTGGCTGAACCAAATCCATACCTAAATCCTTTAAAGTATAGTCCTTCCAGTTCATTTCTCTCTGCCAGCCATTGTGAGGCAGCTTCAAAAGCAGTTTTTCGTCCTGTCTTTTCACACCTTCTTTTTCAATTCCCATATAATTAAAGGTGGAAATGTAATCCAGGGTCTGCATTTCCTGCCCCCGGTTTTCTACCCTGTGTTCCATTCGGACAATGGGGATACCATCGTAAAACTGCCAGACAGATTCCACCTGCATGTCCGTTTCTTCATCTGTAGTAAGAAATTTTAAAACACGTCCTTTTTCATTTCTCTCATCTGTGTGAGATACATATTTCATGCGGAATCCATGAGAAGTTACAATATACTTATTCCCATGTCTTTCGTGAGGGCGGTCAAACCCATAAAGATTCATTTCGATAAAATTGAATCCTGCTTCTTTCATGGCCTGGGTTATTTTTTCTTTCTGAAACGGAAGTGCAGAAAAATGAAGCAATTTAAAACTTCTGTCCTCTTCGATTTCAAATACAATATGTATACCGTTTTCTTCTATTACGATTTGTTTTTCCATTTCTTTAACCTTTCACTGCACCTGCAACCATTCCCTTAATAATGTGTTTACTGAATGCAAAATATAAAATAACAATGGGCGCCATGGTAATCAGCATAGCTGCCATAATCTTCGGATAGTCGGAAGAGAACTGTCCTGTAAACTGTGTCATGGCAAGAGGTACGGTCTGCAAAGCAGTATCCTTAATCAGTACCAAAGCAAAGGAAAATTCATTCCAGCAGCTAAAGGTCTGAAGGATTGCAACTGTAATCATAATGGGCTTACAGATAGGCATAATGACCTTAAACAGAGTTCCTGAAAAAGAACAGCCGTCAATAGCTGCCGCCTCTTCAAGTGCTGTAGGAACTTCTTTAATAAATCCCTGACACAGGAATACCGATATCGGCAATCCAAACGCCACATAAGGAATAATCAGGGTGAACCACTGATTTGAAAGTCCTGTCTTATTAAACACTACATAAATAGGTACTAACAGAGAATGTACCGGAATCAGCATTCCCATTAAAAGCATTACCCAGATAATTTTATTTCCTTTGAATTTGATTCTGGCAAGGAAATATCCCACAATAAAGCCAAATAATACAATAAAGAACACGGAAATCAAAGTTGTTCTCACACTGTTTAAAATAGAATCACCAATGTGATAATCCGGGTTTGTAAGCACTTTTACAAAGTTTTCGATTGTGGGATTTTCAGGAAGACTCATAATATTCCTGTTAAATTCTCTCTTTACCTTTAAAGAAGAATATCCCATCCAGATTAACGGAAAAATACAGGAGAAAGAGAACACCAGCATAAGCAGGTTCAGAACTACTGATTTCACTCCGTTTCCGATTCTTTTACCTGTTGTCATACCATAACTATTTCCACGCATGCCTCATCACTCCTTTTCCCTGTTGACCGCTCTCTGGAAGAGCTGCATAAGCCCGATAACCAACATTCCCAGTACAAAAATACCGACAGAAATTGCACTTCCGTATCCCATATTCTGCTGCTTAAAGGATACTGAGTAGCCATACATTGCCATAACCATAGAGGCATCTCCGGGACCTCCGGCAGTCATAACATAGATATTGTCAAAGGCTTTCATATTACCGGATACACAGAGTACAATACATACGGCAATGGTGTTTTTAATCATGGGAATTACCACATAAAGCGCCCTCTGCACTGCACTTGCTCCGTCTAATTCCGCAGATTCCAGTATTTCCTTGTCAATGGCTGAGGTAGCGGAAAGAAGGATAACCATATAATATCCGATAAACTGCCAGATTAACGGAATTGCTACCAGCGTCATAACAATATCCGGATTGTTCAGCCACACCTGTTTCTTATCTTCCTGTCCGATTAAGTCCAGAAACCAGTTTAAAATACCTCTTCTGTTGTCATAAATCATGGTCCAGATAAAACCTACGGCAACAGCGGAAACCGTACTTGGGAAAAATCCAAAAGTTCTGTGGATTCCCTTCATTTTTACAAATCTGGTGCTGATAATCATAACAAAGACAAAAGCAATTCCCACCTGTCCGATGACACAGAGAATAACCAGATAAATATTATGTCCAAACGCATTCCAGAAAGTAGAATCTTTCAGTAATGTGATATAGTTTTCAATTCCAATAAAAGTTTTATTCGGTCCGCCTTTCCATTCGAAAAAGCTGTAAAATAAAGAAGTCACTAATGGTACAAATACCGCAAAAATATATAATAAAAGCGGAATACACAAATAACCTAAAATGACACGGGTTTTCGGTTTTTTTGATAACATGAATTCTGCCCCCTTTTCCAAGAGAAGGGGTGGCTTATGCTGCCGCCCCTCCGGGTTTTATGTCTGTATGTCTTAATAATTCTGTTCGTAGGATTCCTGTGTTTTCTTTGCCACATCTTCCGGTGTGGTATCTCCGTTTAACATACTCTGTACTTCTGTATTCAGTACTTCCCATACGGCTCCGTTAATAAAGGAGTCATAAATATCGCATGCTTCTGTATCTTCATAAGACCATTTATAGAAATCCTGTGTCAACTGATCAAATTTACTTAAATCTACATCATCGACTTTTGCAAGACCCTGTAACGCATAGTTTTCTGCACAGTACTGTGAGAAATCCGGTCCTGTTACATATTCTGCAAGGTCAACGGCTGCTGCCAGTTTTTCCGGGTCATCTGCCAGCTTTGCATTAATAGCTACCGCATAGCCAAGTCCAATAGCCTGTGTGTTTGTTGCCCCTTTTGCATCTGCCGGCTGTGGAATTACGGCAAATCCTGTATTTTCCAAAAGTTCAGGATCTTCTTCCTGCAGAGTTGCCTGAATGTAGCTTACGTCCCAGTTACCGCAGATATAAGCCGGTGCATCACCGGAAATATAGTATTCACGAGCGTCTTCATTTCCGATTGCATTGAAATCTTCATTAAAGATTCCTGATGCAAAAATATCCTGTGTAAAGCTCAGTGCATCTACAAATTCTTTATCTGTAAAAGCAGCTCCGCCTTTGTCAATCAGGGACTGGAACCAGTCTTTTCCTGTATAACGGTTTCCGATAACAGAGAGGAAACAGGAGTTAATCTGCCATTTACCGCCATTTCCGAAAGCAATAGTTTCGGAATATCCGTTGTCCTTAAAGTATTTATCTGCTTCTTTTACGTCCTCCCAGTTATCCGGGAAAGTATCGTATCCTGCGTCTTTCCATGCCTGTTTATCATACATAACAACAGAACAGGTTCCGCCTGTCAGCACCGGAAGACCCCAGGTTTTTCCATCGTAGTTATAAGGAACAAAGAAATCCTGATTGTAGGTGTCGTAATATGGAGATTCCTTAATAATATCTGTCATATCCAATACCAGACCCTGGTCTGCCCACGCTCTTGTATTCATACCCTGAAGCAAAAATACGTCCGGCAAATCGTCTGCCGCAGCCTGTGTAGCAACCTGTGTTTTGTAATCATCATTCGCTAAAACGGTCTGGCTTAACTCAATGTCCGGGTGCCCCTCTTCCCACTGGGCAATCATGGTACGAAAACCATCAGAACCGCCGTTTCCCTCTGATTCTTCGGAAGTGGAATAATGCATCATGCTTAATTCGCCTTTGTAAGCCAATTCTTTTGATGCATTTGGACTGGCTTCTGTTGTTTTTTCTTCTTTTGCCTCTTCCTTACTTTCTGAAGACTGTTCGCTTGTGCTTTCGCCGGAGTCTGAACTTCCCCCGCAACCGGCCAGCATACTTCCCGCCATCGCTGTTGCTAATAAGATACTGAGTACTTTACTGCGCTTTTTCATACCATATTCCTCCTTAAATGATAAAAATATATATCTATAACCCACAGGCTCTCCTGCGGACTATAATCTCAGCAAACTTTTTTGTCTGCTTTTAACTAATGTTTTTCCATACTGCAACGGATTCACCCGGTTCTACCATACCGTCTACCACAACGGTTTCTGCATGTAACTTTTCTTCCGGAAATTCAATCCGATTAATTAATTTATTTCCTGCCTGAATCCCCATGGATACGGTATCCTGATGAATGGTTGCGATTCTGGGTCTTACAAAGGACGCCAGGCTAAGCCCGTCATATCCCACCACCGATATTTCCTCCGGTACCCGGATTCCCATTTCCCGTATGGTATTCATTCCGGCAATGGCTGCCAGGTCATCTGGATAAAGAATGCAGCTTGGTCTGTCCGGTACAGACAACAGAGTTCTTGTAAGCGAAACGGAACGCTCGGCATCTCTGTAAGGACAGGTATAAACATACTCTCTGCGTACCGGAAGCTTATGTTCTTTCATAAATCCCATGTATGCCTCCAGACGTCCCCGGGTAACCTCACTGTTCTGTCCGTGAATATAAGCAATCTTTCGATGTCCTCTGTCATACACAAACTGCATCAGCCTTCGCATATCTCCGTACTGATTTGAAGCAATGTTGACATGTTTTGGTAAGGTGTTATCCACCACTACCACCGGCATATCGGAATCCAGGATTTCTCTGACTTCGTCTAGCTGATAATCTGCACAAAGAATGAAAATCCCATCAAACCGCATGTATTTGCACTGTTCCATATAAGAAAGACGATTGGGCGAATTGCTGGCATTTAAAAATGTCATAACATATCCCCGCTCTTCCACAGTGACTTTAAAGCTGTTTAAAATTCTGGCAAAATGCTCATGTAAAAGTCCCTGTCCCGTCTGTTCAGAGAGCAACACTCCAATGTTTCTTGTATGCTTGCTTTTTAAAGTAGACGCCATGTAATTGGGAATATAATTCATTTCCTTTGCAATCCTGCAAATCTCCTCTTTCTTGGAACTGCTGATATCCGGTCTGTCATTCAGAGCCTTGCTGACTGTAGAAACAGAAACATGACACATTCTGGCTATATCCTTTAGCGAAATGCTTTCTCCCATTTTCTTACGCCTCCGTTTCCTCGCCTTCTGACAACATGTATAATTTTCGACATTTACTAAATCGTTTTCTTGCAACATATTTTCCACAATCTCCAATACTTTCGCAATACTATTTTCGTAATTTCAAGTTTTTTGTATACTTTTACATAATATTACCATACTTTTTTAGGAGTATGGTATATTATTTTGTGAATTTTTATTTTCATCTTTTCTTTGACAACGAAATAGTTTCGTAAAATTTTTGGTATTTTAAATTTTTCCACGCATTTCTCTTGTTTTTTCTTATTTCCTTTGGTATAATTGCCTTGAATTTTAAAGTTATTCATCTTTTTCTATACATACTGACTGATTATATGAGCTGAGATTACTAAATCGTTTTCTTGAAATCCCTTATATATCAGGAGGTCTTCTATTATGAAATACGGTTTTTTTGATGATTTATCCAGAGAATATGTAATCCAACAGCCGGATACCCCTCTTCCCTGGATTAATTATCTCGGTTCTGACAATTTTTTCTCTTTAATTTCCAATACCTGCGGCGGATATTGCTTCTATAAAGATGCCAAACTGCTTCGCATGACCCGGTATCGCTACAACAATGTCCCTTACGATACCAACGGACATTATTTTTATATCAAAGACAGGGACACCATATGGAATCCCGGCTGGCAGCCTTCCAAAACACCTCTGGATTCTTATGAATGTCGTCATGGCATGGGCTACAGCATTTTTAAAAGCAGCAAAAACCAAATCACAGCCAATCTTTTAACTTTTGTTCCTTTAAAAGATTCCTGTGAAATCCAGAAAATTACCTTAACCAATGATTCTGAGAAGGAAAGGAATATCAGCCTCTTCTCCTATGCGGAATGGTGTTTGTGGAATGCAGACGATGATTCCAGAAACTTTCAGAGAAATTTAAGCACCGGTGAAGTAGAAGTAAAAGATTCTGTTCTCTACCACAAAACAGAATACAGAGAACGAAGAAATCACTATGCTTTTTACGGTGTAAATGCGCCTGTGAATCATTTTGAAACCAGCAGAGATGCTTTTCTGGGAGTTTACGGAAGCGCAGAAAAACCGACCGCAATTATAGACGGAAAACTGACGGATTCTATTGCCAGCGGCTGGTATCCCATTGCTTCTCATCAGATAAATCTCTGCCTGAAGCCGGGAGAGAGCAAAACTTTTGTTTTTGTTTTGGGATACGCAGAAAATCCGGAAGAGGAAAAATGGGAAGCAGAGAATATCATAAACAAAAAACCGGCAGAAACTATTCTGAAAAAATATAGCTCTGAAGCGTCTGTAGACCAGGCTTTTTCTGCACTGAAAGATTACTGGACAGACCTTTTGTCCCGTTTCCAGGTCACAACAGAAAACGAAAAAGTAAATCGCATGGTAAATATCTGGAATCAGTACCAGTGCATGGTAACCTTTAACATGTCACGCTCTGCTTCTTATTATGAATCCGGCATTGGCCGCGGTATGGGATTCCGGGATTCCTGTCAGGATCTTCTGGGATTTGTCCATCTGATTCCGGAACGGGCCCGCACCAGAATTATTGATATTGCCTCCACACAGTTTGCAGACGGAAGCGCTTATCATCAGTACCAACCCTTAACGAAAAAAGGAAATTCTGACATCGGAAGCGGATTTAATGACGACCCACTCTGGCTCATTGCGGCAGTTTCTGCTTATATCCGGGAAACAGGGGATACCTCTATCCTGAAAGAGCCGGTACCTTTTGACAATGAAGAGGAAACGGCCGTGCCTCTCATGGAACACCTGAAACGCTCCTTTGATTTTATCGTATCCCACAAAGGGCCTCATGGACTTCCTCTTATCGGTCGCGCAGACTGGAATGACTGTCTGAATCTGAACTGCTATTCCAGACACCCGGGAGAGTCCTTCCAGACCTTTGGTCCAAGCGAAGGTCCTGTGGCAGAATCTGTTTTTATTGCAGGTATGTTTGTCAAATATGGACGGGAATATGCCGACCTGTGTCATTTGGTTGGAAATCCGGCAGAAAGTGAGCATGCTCATAAAGAAGTTGCGAAAGTTTACGATTCTATCTTACAGCACGGCTGGGACGGAAAATGGTTCCTGCGGGCCTATGATGCCAATGGAGAGAAGGTTGGTTCTGCTGACTGTCAGGAAGGAAAAATCTTTATTGAGCCACAAGGCTTCCTCCCTCTTTCCGGTGTAGGCATTAAAGAAGGCCTTGCCGAGCAAGCTCTGAAATCCACAGAAGAATGGCTGGATACACAGTACGGTATTACCATTCTGCAGCCGCCTTACACTCATTATCATCTGAATCTGGGTGAGATTTCTTCTTATCCGCCGGGATATAAGGAAAATGCAGGTATTTTCTGCCACAACAATCCCTGGGTTTCTATCTCTGAGGCTGTCCTCGGTCACGGAAACCGTGCCTTTGACGTATACCGAAAAATCTGCCCTGCCTTCCTGGAAGATATCAGTGAAATCCATCGGACAGAACCCTATGTATACTCCCAGATGATTGCCGGAAAAGACGCTCCCCGTTTCGGAGAAGCCAAAAACAGCTGGCTTACCGGAACAGCTGCCTGGACCTTTGTCAATGTTTCCCAGTATATCCTCGGTATCCAGCCCACACTGGAAGGTCTGTGTATTGACCCCTGTGTACCCGAAGATTTCGGCGACTTTACTGTAACCCGCATGTACAGAGGTGTTTGCTACCATATTTCCGTCCGCAATCCCCACCATGTGCAAAGGGGTATCTCCACGCTCCTGGTAGACGGCGTTGCTGTACAGGGAAATATCATACCTTTTGATTCCGGCAAGACCGACGTCTATGTGGAAGCTGCTATGGGTTAAAACTATTCAAATATTTTATAGAAAAATCGGAGGAATATTATGATAAAACAATCTTTAAACCAAAACTGGTTTTTGCACTCAAAGAACCACAATACACCTTTCCCAACCACGATTCCTACCAGCGTCTACACCGTACTGGCAGAAAACAGGCAGATACCGGACCCTTACTGGAAAGACAATGAAGATACCGTAAGAGATGTGATAGACAAAGACTACACTTATACCTGCAGCATTACTCCCCTGCCGGAGCTTTTGCAGGAAGACGCCTGTATCCTGCGTTTTGAAGGAATTGACACCATTGGCGATGTATATTTCAATGACGTCCTTTTAGGTCATACTGCCAATATGCACCGCACCTGGGAATATGATGTTACAGACTTGATTCAAAAAGAAACAAATCTTTTAAAGGTGGTTCTGCATTCTCCCTTAAAAGCAGCCGATGATGCCTTTGCCAAATGCGCCACCCGGGGAACAGAAGATGCCTGGGACGGTTTCAGCCATATCCGAAAAGCCCACTATATGTATGGCTGGGATTGGGGCGCACATCTTCCTGACGCCGGAATTTTCCGTGATGTCACCCTTTTAGGCGTTAAAAAAGCACGGATTGACTCCGTATATGTCACACAACGGCACGAGGAAGACAAAGTGACGCTTCACGTTTCCCCTTCCTTCTTCCTGCCCCGCCAATTTAAAAAAGAGTTTTCTTTTGAAGACTTAACCCATGCTGCCGATACAGACTTTACTTATAACGTAACTGTCACAGACCCGGAGGGGAATTCTCAGACGATTTCCGGCAATCCTACAGAACTGGAAATCCTCTCACCAAAACTCTGGTTCCCCAATGGGCTGGGCGCACAGCCCCTTTACACCGTAAAGCTGGAACTTTATGCAGGAGAAGACTTACTGGATACCTGGGAACGCAGAATCGGCCTGCGTACCATGACCATGTGTACAGAAAAAGATGAGTGGGGCAACACCTTTGCTCATGTGGTAAACGGAATTAAATTTTTTGCCATGGGAGCTGACTACATACCGGAAGAACACCTTCTGGGGAAAATAGATTCTGACAGACGGCGACAACTCCTTATGGACGCCAAGCTGGCGAATTTTAACAGTATCCGCGTATGGGGCGGCGGCTATTATCCTGACGATGAATTTTTTGATTTGTGCGACGAGCTGGGACTAGTTGTATGGGAAGACTTTATGTTTGCCTGCTCAGTCTACGAACTGACACCGGAATTTGAAGAAAACATCACCCGGGAATTTATTGACAATATCAAACGCCTCCGCCACCATGCAAGCCTTGGTCTGTGGTGCGGAAATAATGAGATGGAATCCTTTGTGAAAGACGGGGAATGGGTATCCAAGCCCTCCGAAGTTCGGGATTACCTCTTTATGTACGAGCGCATTATTCCAAACGTACTGCAAAAATATGACCCGGAAACCTTTTACTGGCCTTCCAGCCCTTCCTCAGGGGGCTCTTTTGACGAACCGCAGGATCCAAACCGTGGCGATGTACATTTCTGGCAAGTATGGCACGACAACAAACCGTTTTCCGAATACCGGAAATATTACTTCCGTTACCTCTCAGAATTTGGATTTCAGGCATTCCCTTCTCTGGAAACCATTAAAGAAGGCATCAGCGATGAGCCGCAGGATTGGAATATTTTCTCTTACATAATGGAAAAGCATCAGAGAAACAATGCTGCAAACGGAAAAATCATGGGCTATCTGCAGCAGACCTACAAATACCCCTACGATTTTTCTTCTATGATTTATGCCTCCCAGCTTCTGCAGGCAGACGGAATCCGCTACGGCGTAGAGCATTTCCGCAGAAACCGGGGCAGATGCATGGGGGCTGTATACTGGCAGTTAAACGACTGCTGGCCTGTGACCTCCTGGTCCTCTATTGACTACTACGGACGCTGGAAAGCCCTGCACTATTATGCCAAACGCTTCTTTGCTCCTGTGATGATTTCCTGCGAAGAGCAAAATTGGCTGACAGCCAGCGCAGATATGAACCGCCAGCACTTTACCTTTGAGAAATCCATTCGCTTAAATGTGACCAACGAAACCTCTAAGGAGAAAAAACTCACTGTGCGCTGGGCATTGCGAAATGCAGATGCCTCTGTTGTCCGTGAGGAGTCTGCAGAAGTGTCGGTTGCTCCGTTTTCTGCTCTGTGGCTGGACAAGGTATTGCTGCCGGAAGCAGATGCGTTCCGTCAATACGTCAGCTATGAAGCAGTGGAAAATGGGGCTGTGATTTCCTCCGGAACTGTGATTTTCTCTTACCCGAAATATTTCTCCTATGAGAATCCCAATCTGCAGGTAAGCGTAGAGGGCGATGAAATCGTAGTTCAGGCTGACGCCTATGCAAAGAGTGTGGAAATTCTCAATGAACATGAAGACCTTGTTCTGGAAGATAATTACTTTGACATGAACGGAGGTTCCAGAAGAGTAAAAATTGTAAGAGGCGAAGCAAAAAATCTCCGTGTCAGAAGTGTTTATGACATCGGACGTGTTGTATAAATTTCTCCGATAAAATTCAAACGAGAGGCTGCCGCAAAACAGCAATCAGGGACATTTCCCTTTTGCATTTCCTGCGACAGCCTCTCGTTTTTTGTCTATTCTTTTAAAAATCTGTACTTTCCCTTTCCATGGCCGGCTACCGGCTCTATAAGTCTTGCCTCTGCCAGTTTTGAAAGGAGTTTAGAAGCGCCTGACTCCCCAAGTCCCAAAAGTGCTGCAGCTTTACTTCTGCCAAAAATTTCTTCATATCCAAACTGCTTAAACAGCTTGCAGATATGCCCTTTTGTTTTATCAGAAAAATGCTCTGCTCTGAACCCAAACACCTCTTCAATATCCACTTTTTCAGTCTGAATGTGTACTTTTCTCTCTCGAATATCCACCTTCTCAGCTTGAATGTGTACTTTTTCTTCATCAATATCTATTTTTTTCATGCTCAAAACTCCATCTATATGAAGATTCCGATTCCGCAATTCATTTTTTTCATTCAGAAGCAAATTTCTCAAAAACGCCTCCAGATATTCTGTTGTTTCGTAAATGCCTTTCTGCAAATTTGTATAATTTGCACGAACAAGGGCATTTCTGAAATACCAGGCGTTTTCTGCAAAAATATCATTTGTTGCTGAAAAACCAAGCATTCTCAAATATTTAATGAAGAATACGGCTGTGGTTCTTGTATTGCCTTCTCTAAAAACATGAATTTGCCACAGCCTTGAAACAAATATTGCAAGATGATGAATGATTTCGTCCATGGAAAGTCCCTTGTAACAAAAATCTCTCTCCTGAGAAAAATCGTATTCGAGGGTAGCCCTCAATTCCGAAGCGCTTCCATACAGAACCGTTGCTCCGTCTAAAATCCATTCTTTTTTTGTGATGTTATAATCTCGTATTTTCCCGGCATGACTGTAAATTTCCCGAAACAGCCTGCGATGAATGGAAATATATTCATTGGGAGAAAAAGAAAACGCTGTTTCGGATAATATCTCCGCTATTCGAGCAGATACCTTATCCGCTTCTTCTGTACGTATATTTTCTGAATCCACCGGTTTTTCTTCATAATAACTATCGAGAAGGCTTTGGACTTCTTTTAAGGTAATTTCACCTTCAATATTTCTAATAGCAGTATCCACCAAATATTCCGAAGGTTTAAGACCGTCCACTGCCTGAAGTCCAATAGCTGTACTCCAGGCATATCCTTTTCTGCATTTGTCAGGTTCAGATTCTCTTAGATATTCCTTAAACGGATCTCTTTCCATACTGTTCCCTCATTTCACGATATCCACCTTTTAGCAGATTTCCGCTCCTGCCGGCATCTCTTTCTCCGGTGTCATAAGCGCCAGCTCTCCGTCCTGCCCTTCTGCGCAGAGAATCATACCTTCTGACAGGATTCCTGCCAGCTTGGCAGGTTTTAAGTTCACCAGAACCATAACCTTTTTGCCCACCATGTCTTCTGGTTTATAGTGCGCTTTGATTCCGGACACAATCTGTTTTACCTGGCTTCCGATTTTCACCTGAGAACACAGCAGTTTTTTTGATTTTTTCACTTCCTCGCAGGCAATGATTTCTCCTACCTGGAACTGCATTTTCATAAAGTCGTCAAAGGTAACCTCTTCTTTTGCTTCTATATCAATGACAGGAGCTTCTTCCTTTGCCTCCTCCGGTGCATTCTGAGCAGCTTCCTTTGCTCTCATTTCTTCTACCTTTTCCAACACCTCTTTTACGTCCAGACGGGCAAAGAGGATTTCCGGTTTTTCTGTCACTTTATTGCCTGACGGATATAAACCAAAGGTATCCAGTTCTTCATAAGTTCTCTTTCCTGCATTTAACTGTGCCAGAATCTTTTCTGTAGTTTCCGGCATAAAGGATTCCAGAAGAGAAGCGCCAATGCAGATACCCTCTACCAGGTTGTAGAGAACTGTTGCCAGACGGTCTTTCTTTTCTTCATCCTTTGCCAGAGCCCATGGCATGGTTTCGTCAATATATTTATTGCAACGTTTAAAAAGAGTAAAGATTTCTGTAATGGCGTCTGCCACTCGAAGCTCTTCCATTTTTGCCGCTACTTTTGCCTTTGTTTCCAGTACAACTGCCTTTAATTCCTCATCTACTGGTTCGCAGACATTGGTGTTTTTCACTTCTCCTCCAAAATATTTGTTGGACATGGAAATAGTTCTGTTTACCAGATTTCCCAGAGTGTTTGCCAGCTCGGAATTCAAACGTTCTACCATTAATTCCCAGGTAATCACACCGTCATTTTCAAAAGGCATTTCGTGAAGTACAAAGTAACGCACTGCGTCCACACCAAAGAAATCCACAAGCTGATCTGCATAAATTACATTTCCTTTGGATTTACTCATCTTTCCGTCACCCTGCAGAAGCCATGGATGTCCAAAAACCTGTTTCGGCAACGGCAAATCCAGAGCCATTAAGAAAATCGGCCAGTAAATAGTATGGAAACGGATAATGTCCTTTCCGATTAAGTGCAGGTCTGCAGGCCAGTCCTTTTTAAACTGCTCTGTGCTTTCTCCGTCACAGTCATAACCGATTCCTGTGATATAGTTTGTCAAAGCGTCCAACCATACATAGACCACATGTTTTGGGTCAAAATCTACCGGAATTCCCCATTTAAAGGAAGTCCTGGATACACATAAGTCCTGTAATCCCGGCAGAAGAAAGTTGTTCATCATCTCATTCTTTCTGGATACCGGCTGAATAAATTCCGGGTGTGTATTGATGTGATCAATCAGACGCTGTGCATATTTGCTCATTCTGAAGAAATATGCTTCTTCCTTTGCAGGAGTTACCGGACGTCCGCAGTCCGGACATTTGCCGTCTACTAACTGAGATTCTGTAAAGAAGGATTCACAGGGAGTACAGTACATACCTTCATAATAGCCTTTGTAAATGTCCCCCTGGTCATACAGCTTTTTGAAAATCTTCTGCACCTGTTTTTCATGGTCTTCGTCTGTGGTACGGATAAATTTGTCATAGGAAGTGTTCATCAAATCCCAGATGCTCTTAATTTCTCCTGCCACATTGTCTACAAATTCCTTGCAGGTCACACCGGCTTCTGCTGCCTTTAATTCAATTTTCTGTCCATGCTCATCTGTTCCTGTCTGGAAAAAGACATCATAACCCTGCTGTCTTTTAAATCTTGCGATGCTGTCTGCCAGCACTGCCTCATAAGTATTTCCAATATGAGGTTTGCCTGATGTATAGGCAATGGCTGTTGTAATATAATATTTCTTCTTATCCACTTTTCTTCCTCCTGTTCTAAGAGAGTATGGCTAATTTCCTTTCCGCGAGCTGCGCATTTCCACACGAAGTGTGTTTTTTGTAATAGGAGCATTACGCAGTAATTTCCTATTACAAAAAAAGCCCGCCTCCTCTGTTTCCAAAGAAGACGAGCTGTATTCACCCGTGTTACCACTTCTGTTCATCTGTTCCTTGCGGTTCAGACCTCACCAGGTACGTTCATACCTTACCGCTATAACAGGCGGAACCTGTCGCAGCCTTGGTACGATACCATACTTCGGTGCGCCTCTCAAAAGCCATCTTCCACATACCCTCATTCGCTTTCTCTCAGCATATAAAAGCTTCTCTGTAAAATAAGAAATACATGTACTCTCTTTGTCACTGTGTTTACATATATTTATCATGCTAACACATCTTATAGTCTTTGTAAACACCCCGCCCGGATTTTTTCTCTGTGCAGTCTGTTTTTATGCTACTGCAAATTTTCCCAGGACACTTTCAAACGCATCGTCCGGCTGTTCATATCTGACACAAAGCTTTTTATTGTACTCCAGACTTAAAACCCCCAGAATGGACTTTGCATCAATGGTCATACGGTCATGGACAATATCAATGTCAAAGCTGCAGCGACATGCTGCATTTACAAATTCCTTTATTTCATCTATGTGCTGAAAGCACACGGTTTTTTCACACATCTTCATTTCCTCCCTGAGCCTTCTAAAATTTTGTCGTTTTTCGCGCCAAACTATAGAATAAATCAAAACAGGAAATATTTCAACTGTTTCCGAAACATATTTTAAAACGAATGTCCTATAAAAATGAAAGCTTACATCTGCTTTTCATATTCCTTACTAAGACGCGCAACAATCTTCACAGATGCTAAAATCGCAATAAGGTTTGGAATCACCATAAGTCCGTTAAACATATCAGACATATTCCATACCAGATCCACCTTCAGAACAGAGCCAACCAGTACGCAGATAACTACCAGAAAAGCGTAAATCTTTACGGCTTTGTTTCCCAACAGATGGCGTACATTAACCTCTCCGAAATAATACCAGCCAATAATCGTCGTAAAGGCAAAGAACAGCATACAAATGGCAATGAATACCTTTCCAAAAGAACCAAAGGCAGAATCAAACGCCACCTGAGCCAAAGCCGCTGCAGTTTCTCCGCTTGCCAAAGCCCCTGTGGAAAGAATTACCAGAGCTGTGAGAGTCAGAATTACAAAAGTATCAATAAACACACCCACCATGGCGATAATTCCCTGGTCGCCCGGGTGTTTTACATCTGCAGTTGCATGTGCATGAGGTGTGGAACCCATACCGGCTTCATTGGAAAACAGACCTCTTGCCACACCGAAACGCATAGCCTTCTGCACCGTAACACCTGCCGCACCGCCAAGCACTGCGCTGGGATTAAATGCTGCCACAAAGATATCCTGAAACGCTCTTCCCGTTCCTTCCAGATTCATGAAAAGAATAATCAGACAGCCTACAATGTAAACCAGAGCCATAAGAGGTACAACCTTTTCTGTCACTCTTGCGATTCGATTGATTCCGCCAATAAAGATAACGGCTGCAATCAGTGCAATGATAACGCCCACTACAAGAGGATCTACGCCAAAAGCTGTGGAAAAAGAGCTTCCAATAGAATTAGACTGTACCATGTTTCCCATAAATCCCAGAGCCAGAATAATGGCAACAGAGAAAAAGCCTGCCAGGAATTTCCCGAATTTTCCTTTAAAAATATATTTGATGTAGTATACAGGACCTCCCACAATCGCACCGTTTTCCTTTACCCTGGTGTGCTGCGCCATAACAGCCTCTGCATAAATGGTTGCCATTCCGAAAAAGGCGCTGACCCACATCCAGAAAATCGCGCCCGGACCGCCGGAAGCAATGGCAGTTGCCGCACCGGCAATATTTCCGGTACCTACCTGAGCTGCAATGGCAGTTGCCAGAGCCTGGAAGGAACTAAGACCGTTTTCACTGCTCTTTCCGTGAAGGGAAAAGCCTCCGAACATCTTTTTCATTCCTGCGCCGAATTTTCGTACCTGAATGAATTTCAGACGAAAGGAATAAAAAATTCCGGTTCCCAGAAGCAGGATTAAAAGCGCGTAATCCCACAAAAACTTGTTTACTACTTCTACAACAGATGCTACCATTTCCATTTTTCTATCTCCCTTTTTTTAGAATGAGAGCATATTGTTTGGAAGAACAAATGAAAAAAATAAGGCTGCTGCAATCAGCATGCCGACATCGAACATTCGATTCCGGCTTCTGCGTCCTGCCACAGCCTCTCTTCAAGTTCAGTTTAAGCGCAAATGCGTTTTTGCAGCCGTTTTTTTTATCCTTCTTTGCTTTCAAAAAGAAACATAAAAATACAACTGTTTAAAACTTCACTGTCCTTTTGCCTGAGAGATTCACAGAAGTTTTCCTTCTGCTTACACCTTCGGCACCCATACATGGGATTCTCCAGAGAGCCATCCAGATACAGTCCCGTCTTCTCAAAGACCCCTGAGAGTATTACTCCTTCGGTGGGCATTTCGCCGCTTTCCTGCACCCTTCGATTGGCACAATATGCAAATAACGTAATTTATTATAGCACCTGATTTCGGTTTGTCAATCCCTGAATTACAAATGTTTGTACAGAAGATACAATATAATCTAATTGAGGAAAATTCTATAATTATTTTATTTGTAGTAAATTGTTCTTAATTCTTAAAATATATAGTATAACAATAATAATCAAAGAGATAATAATCCCTAAGCTATTGTTCTTTATAAAAAACAGAAAAACTAAAAAGAACATCAAAGCTAAGAATCCATGAATAGATACACTTCTTCTATATAACCTATGCTCTTTTTCCGATAAATTATATTGCTTTCCTTTAATTTGTACTAACTTTTTTCTTAATTTAGTTCAGAAGACTTCCACATAACCTTGTTAAAACAAGATTCAAATCGTTTAGATATCTGAAAAAGAGGAACTGAATTCTAATTTTTCTCCTATACCTTCAGCCCTTTCTTCATCATCATTTTTCCCACAATCATGGTAAACAGTTCAGCTGCCAGAAACGCCAGCCAGATTCCGGTCACGCCCAAAAATACAGGCAGAAGATACACAAACACCACCACCAGAATACACCCTCTCAAAAGGCAGATAAGGAGCGCATGTGCATTTTTTACTACTGACTGAAAATAAGAAATATACACCATATTTACAGACAGAAAAATAAATCCTATAAAGTATACCCTCACAGCCTCTGCAGAAAGCGCCAGGATTTCCTTATCCGGATTCAGGAAAATATAAGTATAGACATTGGGGAAAACAATGCCCAAAAGCACCGGAACAGCACAGATAAGCAGGGAATTTTTCATGGCCAGTCCCCGCACCTCCTCTGCACGCTGTCTGTTTCCTGCCCCGTGGTTAATAGAGATAATCGGCTGCGCCGCCTGGTTTACGCCTTTGCAAAGACCCATAATCACAATGGAAACATTACAGATAATGCCAAATACCGTCACTCCTGTATTGCCCACATACTTTAAAAGCTGCAGATTAAAAATAAAGATGGTAATTCCCGCGGAAACCTCAATCAGAAAGCTGGCAAATCCATTCACCACAATCTCTTTTATAAATACAGGACGGATTCCCTTAAAATTAAATTTCAACTGATTCTTCTTTGTAAAGAAATGGAAAAATAAAATTCCTACAGTCAGCCAGGAACCGATAACGGTTGCAATGGCCGCTCCTGCCATTCCCATTTCCATAGGGAATACAAACACATAGTCCAGAATAATATTCGTCACACCGCCTGCGATTACGGCATTCATGGCAAGCTTGGGCGCGCCGTCATTTCGGACAACAGTCTGCAAAAAAGCAGAGAGAAAATAGCCGCCCATGCCCCAGATAATATAGGGAATGTAGTCCATAATATAAGGCATGGTTTCTTCTGTTCCGCCTAAAATCCATGCCAAATCTTCCATAAACACGGTACACAGTACCTGGCACACCAGCCAAATCAAAAGATTCATAAAAAAGGCGGCTGTGTAGTAGGCATCTGCTTCCTTTTTCATAGCCCGCCCCCGGTATACAGACATCAGTACGGAACCACCGACGCCAAAAAGCAGACCAATGCCAAAGAACATATTGTAAATAGGCAGAGCAATATTCAGGGCAGCCATAGCCACGCTTCCCAGCCCTTTACCGATAATAATCGTGTCCGCCAGAACATAAATAGACGTTACCATGGTTCCTATAATAGAAGGAATCAGATAACGGTAAAACAAACCCTTCACGGGTTTTTCCAGAAATTCTTTTGTTTCCATAAAAACTCCCTTCCTTTGGTTTCTGATAAAACAGTATATCCAAAGAAAGGGAATTTTGCAAGTTTTACGCTAACATCATTCTGTCATTGGCAAATTCGCCTCCGCTGGCCTCCTCAAACTTTGCCAGCAAGTCAGAAACATGCAGTTTTTTCTTTTCTTCTCCTGACACATCGTAAATCACCCGTCCCTCATGCATCATAATCAGACGATTTCCGTGTGCAATGGCGTCCTTCATATTGTGTGTCACCATCATGGCAGTCAACTGATTTTCCTCAATAATCTTGTCCGAAATCTCCAGTACCTTTGCCGCTGTCTTAGGGTCAAGGGCTGCCGTATGTTCATCTAAAAGCAGCAGCTTCGGCTTTTTCATAGCAGCCATTAAAAGGGTAATCGCCTGTCTTTGACCACCGGAAAGCAGTCCTACCTTACTGCTTAACCGCTCCTCCAGTCCCAGATTCAACTCCTTTAACTGCTCCTTATATTTCTCCCTCTCTTTTCGGGAAATGCCCCATCGAAGCCCTCTGTGCTCTCCTCTTCTGGCTGCAATAGCCATGTTTTCCTCAATGGACATGGTTGATGCTGTGCCAATCATTGGGTCCTGAAAAACTCTGCCCAGATGTACGGCTCTCTTATGTTCGGAAAGCCTTGTCAAATCCACGCCGTCTACAATAATCTTTCCTTCATCAATGGGCCAGACCCCTGCAATGGCATTTAAAGTCGTGGATTTTCCTGCTCCGTTTCCTCCGATAATGGTTACAAAATCTCCTGGATTCAGATTCAGATTTACACCGTTTAAAGCAACTTTTTCGTTAATGGTTCCCAGATTAAATGTTTTATGTACGTTTTGAATTTCCAGCATATATCCCATTATTTTGCCCTCCTCTTCTTCATTGCATATTTTCCCTTCAGATAAGGAATCGCCAGGAAAACAGCCACAACAAAAGCGGAAAACAGTTTCATATAATCAGATTTTACACCCAGCCACAATACCAGGGTATAAGCTACAAAGTAAAGAATTGCACCTACAAAAACTGCAGACAGGGTATAGGCAAAGGCAATCTTTTTACCTGCACACAGCTTCGCAAAAATAACCTCGCTGATAATCACGGCAGCAAGACCGATAACAATGGCGCCACGGCCTGCATTGACGTCCGCAGAACCCTGATACTGTGCATAAATACCTCCGCACAGACCTACCAGACCGTTGGAAATCATCAGTGCAATGACTTTTGTAAAATTTGTATTAATGCCCTGTGCTCTTGCCATCTGTGAGTTACAGCCTGTAGCTCTTATAGAAGAACCCAGTTCTGTACCAAAAAGCCAATACACTACTGCCACCAAAATCAGACAGCCTAAGACCAGCTTAATAAAAAAGAAAACACTGTCGTCAGCAGTCACATATCTGGAGGAAGCCACCAGATTTTTCTGTCCCAGCCCAATACTCTGGTTCGCCTTTCCCATAATACCCAAATTTACAGAGTACAGAGAAATCTGGGTCAAGATACTTGCCAGAATTCCCGGAATTCCCAGCGCTGTGTGTAGAAATCCGGTGACAAAGCCTGCTGCCATACCTGCCAGAAATGCAAAAAGCAGGGAAAGCGCCGGATTCATACCGCCCTGAATCAGCATGACAGCCACTGCGCCTCCTGTTGCCAGTGAACCGTCTACTGTCAAATCTGCAAAGTCCAAAATTCGGAAGGTAATATACACTCCCAAAGCCATAATTCCCCATATCAGACCCTGCGCCACATTGCCGGGAAGCGCCCGCAGCAAGGCCATGGGGTCTAATGCCAAATAACCTGTTATCATTTTCCCATATCCTTTCTGCTTTTATTCTGCAATTTTCTCATATCCTTCCGGAATAGTAAGTCCAAGTTCCTCACAGATAGCCGAATTGTACATTTTCGTTACTTCCGGTGCTGTTGCGATTTCCATTGCAGACACATCTGCGCCTTCTGCCAGGATTTCATAAGCCATTTCGCCTGCTTTGTATCCAATATCATAATAGCTGATGGACAGGGTTGCCACACCGCAGCCTGCACAGATGCCCTGTTCTCCTGCAATGACCGGAACCTTAGCCGGAAGACACACATTATTGATAATCTCTGTATTATTTGCCATGGTATTATCTGTAGGAACATAAAGGGCATCACATTCACCTACTGCATTTGTCACAACAGACTGAATTTCGTTGGAGTCTGCTGCCGTATATTCTTTATAGGCAATGCCGTCTTTTTCCAGTTCTTCTGCAAAAAGCTTTGCCTGATATTCAGAGTTCACTTCTGCGGAACAGTACAGAATTCCTACCTGTTTTACGTCCGGCACTAACTCCAGAAGCATATCCTCCTGCTTGTCAATGGGTGCCAAATCACTGGTTCCTGAAATATTTACACCGGTAACTCCTGTCCAGTCTGCCGGGTCAATGCCAAGGGCTGATGCATAATCCGTAATAGAAGTTCCCAGAATCGGAATTTCTGAGGTTGCCTGCGCTGCTGTCTGCAGAGGCAGTGTGGCGTTTGCCAGTATCAGATCCACGTCAGAAGACACAAAATTATTGACAATGGTGCTGCACATCGCCTGCTCACCCTGGGCATTCTGCTTGTCAAACTCCACCTTATCTTCTCCGAATTTTTCCTTACATGCCTCTTCAAATCCCTTTGTTGCCTGGTCTAAAGCATCATGCTCCAATTGCTGACAGATGCCGATTTTATAAATATCCCCGCCGCTTTCTTTACCGGCTTCTGCTTTTGCACTGCTCTCTCCTGAGCCTGAATCCCCTCCGCAGGCTGCCATAGAGATTCCCATTGCCGCTGTCATGATAAGGGCTAATAATTTCTTTAACTTCATTTTCTTTTCCTCCCTGTCACCCTATTGCTTTATCAAATAAAACCGTTACGCTTCAACGTGACAAAGCTATAATGACGTTATTATACACCCTACCGGAACATACGTCAATGGATTCTTTTCTCCATTCCCTTACAAAACACCACTGCCACCGCTGTGCTCACCAGGGTTGCCACAATGGCAGGTCCTACAATCGCCGTGGGATTCACACTTCCGTATTGGCTTCTGTATGCAATAATATTCACAGGTATCAGTTGCAGAGAGGAAATATTCAAAATCAAAAACGTACACATCTCATTGCTGGCAATGCCTTTCTCCCGCACAGTTCCCAAAGCCTTGCCCTGTCTTCTCTCCTCTTCCAGATTTCCAAGCTCTTCCATAGCTTTCAGACCAAAGGGGGTTGCCGCCCACCCAAGTCCCAGAAAATTGGCTATCATATTAGCAGAAATAAATTCCATAGCTCTGTGTTCTTTGGGAATCCAGGGAAATAAAAACCGCAGAAGGGGCTGCATACCTTTCGTCATTCTGTCCACCAGTCCCGAAGACCTGGCAATCTGCATCACCCCCACCCACATAGCCACAATTCCTGCCATAGTAATACAAAGGGACACTGCTTCCTTTGCTGAGGAAAGAGCAGCGTCCGTCACTTCATTCATATTTCCTGTAAGCGCACCGTACAAAATTCCTGTAAGAAGCATTCCTGCCCAAAGTATATCCAGCATAAAATCTCCCAAAATTGCTTTTGTACCAGCTTATGAAAATATTCCGTATTCTATTCGTCCTTTGAAGAAGAATCTTTCTCCTTTTTCTTATCGCTCTTACTTTTCTTTGTGTCCTTTTCCGCCTTTTTCTCAGCAGTATTCACAGCCTGGCCTTCTGTTATATTTTCCTCCGCAGCTTTGGTATCTGTTGTCTGCTTTTCCTGTATTCCTGCTTTTCCTACACCCATTCCAGTCACATCAAGGTCGGTTCCCACAGCCTGGCTGTATTCTTTAATCCTTGCAAAAATTGCCTCTCCTTCTGCTCCCTCCATCGGGGTGGGCTGATAATTGTTATAGCCCTCTGCATATGCGGAAGAAATCTTACATGGGATAATATTTGTCACATTATCCTTCTGCAATTCTCCGTCCTCAATGGTAAAGGTCTGCTGAAAAATCATGGTGTCCATGTCCGAGGGTGCGGAATTCCCCCCAAAACAAAAATTCCCAAGACTGTATACAATGTTTTTCCCTTTATACTCTTCAATTCCCTGCAAAACATGAGGGTGATGTCCCAGCACCAAATCTGCACCATTGTCAATAGCAGAATGTGCCAGTGCCACCTGAGTTTCATTGGGAATATTCTCCCGCTCTTCTCCCCAGTGGAAAGTGGCAATAATCACCTTTGCCCCCTGCTCCTTCAAGCTGGCAATGTTATCCTTCATCTCCTGCTCACAGCCCATGTGATCCCGCAGTTCATAAGTTCCCACAAGCCCTACTTTAGTGCCTTTGATTTCTACAAGGGCAGTTCTGTCATTTCCAAAGGAAAGAACTCCTTCTGCGTCCAGCGCTGCTATGGTGTCTGTATAGCTTTTTTCTCCATAATCATAAGTATGATTATTTGCCAGATTTACAGCTTCCACATCGCCCTCTGTCAAAATCTTCGCATATTCGGGATCTGCTTTAAAGGCATATAGCTTGTCTGCCCTTGTTTCCTCTTGTGTCAGAGTCCCCTCCATATTGACAATAGTCAAATCGTCTGCCTCAAAGACAGGTTTTACATTTCTGAAAAAATAAGAGGGATCCTGCACAGCATCGTATTTTCCGGTAAAACCGCTTTCATAATCAAAGCTTTCATCTGTACCAAGAGTGCAATCCCCTGCCGCACTAATGGTAATTACTGCGTCCTGAGCTTTTTTTGCTGCCTCTGCTTTTTTAGCCTTTTCTTCCGCCTTTTTTTCTGCCTCAATCTTTTTCTGTTCTTCCTTTGCTTCTTTTGCAGCTTTCCTTCCTCCTGCCACAGCCGTTGTTACCAGCAAAACTGCCAGAACTCCTGTAACTGTCCCCAGAATAATCCTCTGCTTTAAGACTTCTTTTCTTCGTTGTTCCTGCTTAAGCTTTCGTTCTCTTAACCGTCTTTCGTATTCTTTATCTCTTCCACTCATATGCCTCTTCCTCTTTTGTTGCTTTTATCAGTCCTTTAAAAGCGCCTGATAAACCTCACGCTTACTGATCCCTCTGTCTTTTCCCACTTTTTTCATGGCTTCTTTTTTCTCAATTCCCTGATTCAGATAAAATTCCATATGCTCCTCTAAAGACATATCTTCCCATCTGCGCCGTTCCTCTTCTTCCAGCTCCTGCCTTTTCCTACCCTCAAGCACCAGTACGCATTCTCCCTTTGGCGTATGTTCCCTGTACCAGCAGACTGCGTCTGCAAGCGTACCGCGAAATATATTTTCATGCTTTTTTGTCAGTTCTCTACACACAGAAATTTTTCTATCTCCCAGGTTTTCCCACAATTCCTCCAAAGTCTTTATCAGTCTGTGGGGCGCTTCGTAGAGAATCGCGGTTCTGGTTTCTGTCTTCAGAGAATCCAGAATACCGGCTCTTTCCTTCTTATCCGAAGGCAGAAATGCCTCAAAGGCAAACCGTCTGGTGGGCAGTCCTGAGAGGGTAAGCGCTGTGATACACGCCGCCGCCCCAGGCAGGGACGTAACTTCAATCCCCTCCTCATAGCACATGGAAACCAGTTCTTCCCCCGGATCTGAGATTCCCGGCGTTCCGGCGTCTGTAATCAGAGCAATGTTCAATCCCTCTTGCAGTTTGCGGATTAAATACCGCCCCTTGTCAAATTTATTGTATTCATGATAGCTTGTCATAGGGGTTTTGATTTCAAAATGATTCAAAAGCTTAATACTGTTTCTCGTATCCTCTGCTGCAATTAAATCCACTTCCTTCAGTGTCCGAAGCACCCGATAGGTAATGTCCTCCAGATTGCCGATGGGGGTTGCACACAGATATAGTTTTCCGCTCATTTCTTTTTCTCCTGTCCGTAAATATCCAATACCTCACGGGTATAAACTCCCGGTTTCTCATATACAATCAATGGTTTTTCCACTGTAATTCTGGATTTTCCGCCTCTCATGCCCTCTATTAGCACCAGATTCGGTTCTTTATCCACATAAGGGTGTACCAAACGCATGCGCTTGGGTTCTATGCCGTATTTCACCATCACAGACAGAATCTCTGCCAGTCGGAAGGGTCTGTGCACCATGTAAAATCTGCCCCTTGGCTTTAATACTTTTGCAGCCTGACTGATAATATCCTCCAGACTGCACAGGGTTTCATGTCTGGCAATGATTTTTGCCCTGTTTTCCCCTGTCAGCCCGTGGTTTCCCACCATGTACGGCGGATTGGTTGTCACCACATCAAAAAAAGACCCTCCGTAAATAGACGCGGCCTCCTTAATATCTCCTGTTGTAATGGTAATGTCTTTCTCTAAATGATTGTACTGTACGCTTCTTCTCGCCACATCTGCGCTTTCTTCCTGTATTTCCAGACCGGTAAAATGCCCTTTGGGATACCTTGCCTTTAATAAAACAGGGACGATTCCTGTACCCGTCCCCATATCCAGTACTTTCTCCCCTGGTTTTACATTGGCAAACCAGGAGAGTAGCACTGCGTCTATTCCAAAGCAGAACTGCTTCGGATTTTGTATCAGCTTATACCCGTTTTGCAGGTCGTCCAGTCTTTCATGTTCCAGAAGCAGACTCTTCTCTTCCATGAAATTTCCTCTCTGTCTTTCTTATTTATCTCTTTCTAATTCTTTCAATGCTTTCATTTCTTCTTCAGAAAGCCGGATTTTCTCTCTTTTCTGTCTTGCTTTAAATTTCAGTTCAGAAGCCGGATATTCCCGGATTTCCTTCTCATCTTCTACATCCACAATCACTTTTACCAACTGTCTTAAGACATTGACGCTCTGTACTTCACCCTTTAGGCCGTCAGAAGTCGTCACTCGGTCCCCTGTATTGGGCAACTTTTTATTCAGCTCCTCGTAGGTTTCTTCCTCATTCTTCAGACAGCACATCAGGCGTCCGCACACACCGGAAATCTTGGTTGGATTTAAGGATAAATTCTGTTCCTTTGCCATTTTAATGGACACTGGTACAAACTCAGAAAGATAAGTATGGCAACAAAGAGGTCTGCCGCAGATACCGATTCCTCCTAAAATCTTTGTTTCATCCCTCACGCCAATCTGACGCAACTCAATTCTGGTTTTGAATATAGCCGCCAGATCCTTTACCAGCTCACGGAAATCAATTCTTCCGTCCGCAGTAAAATAAAACAGAATTTTGTTGTTGTCAAAGGTGTATTCCACATCAATCAGCTTCATATTTAAGCTGTGTTCCCTGATTTTTTTCAGACAGATGCGAAATGCCTCTTTTTCCTTTTTCCGATTGGTTTCTTCTTTTTTATCGTCCTGGGTATTGGCAATGCGGATAACCTCCTTTAAAGGTTGCACCACCTTCTCGTCCTCCACATCACGGGGCGCCAGCACAACACTGCCATATTCCACACCCCTTGCCGTTTCTACGATAACGTGATCTCCGGCCTTGATGTCCAGATTCTTGGGGGAAAAATAATAAATTTTACCCACGTTGCGGAATCTTACTCCAATTACTCTTGTCATGATTAGTTCTCCCTGATTGTAAGGAACAGAAGTTCCATAGTTAAGTCAAAATTCACGTTTGCCTGCAGACGCTGCTTTGCTGTTTCAATGGCCTTGATAATGGTTTCCAGCCCCTCATAGGAGCTGACGTCTGCCCGCCTTTTTATATCATTGTATTCCTGCTTGAAAACCAGACCGTCCATCTGCCTGGTAGCTTTAAACATCAGCACATCTCTGAACCATACCAGGAACAAATCCAGATATTCATAAACCGTATGTTTCTGCTCAGACAGCAGCTTTATGGCGTCTACCATTTCATAGACTTCCATATCCCTGCCCTTTTTCAGAATTCGAAAGGCTGCGTCCATCATCTCTGTAAAGTCCTCAGCCGTTGCAATCTGCTTTGCTTTTCCTACATTTCCCTGGGCAAAAGCCACGCTGACCTCTGCCTGATAATCTGGCACATGAAGCTCTTCCATAAGATATTTCTTAATCACCTCGTCCCGGACTGGTTTGAAATTCAGAGTCACACATCTGGACGCAATGGTTGGAAGAAGCGCAGCCGCATTATTTACCAGCAATATAATCACTGCATAAGCCGGAGGCTCTTCAATGGTTTTTAAAAGAGCGTTCTGTGCCTGCACTGTCATTTTCTCTGCCTCATCTACAATATAGATTTTATAAGGCCCTGTATAAGGCTTAATATCCACATCTGCAATCAGCTGCTCTCTGATATCCTCAATCCCAATAGAATTGGGCTTCTCATGTGTTACATAAATAATGTCCGGCTGGTTCCGGTTCATCGCTTTTTTACAGGAACTGCACTGCAGACATGGCTCTTTTCCATGTTTCTCACACTGCAAGGTCATGGCAAACAATTTTGCCAGCAGCTTTTTACCGCTTCCCTTCTCTCCTGCAAAAATATAGGAATGGGAAACCTTATCCATGGCCGCTGCATTCTGCAAATGTTTAATTACTTCCTCGTGTCCCAATACTTTCTCTATCTCCTGCATTGCAATTCACCTCAATTCCCACAGCCCCAAAGGGCTTCTTATCTTTGTTATAGCACATTATAGCATATATTTTCCGTCTACTGCAACTTTTGTATCCTGTTTTTAATTTCTTTTATACAATTCTCCAGCTCTGTATTGAAAAACCTTTCCCTGATGTCTGCCGCCCGCAGTTTTTCCTCGCTGAAATCCTCTGCATCAGCCAGAAAACGTCGGCACATTTCCTCGTATTTCGGCACTTTTTGCTGTTCCTCTCTGCGAATGGCACGTTTCAGACGTTCTCCGTCTTCCACCTCCACATACACAGGCACCACTTTGTCCTCTCCATAATATTCCCTCATACCCTGATAAGATTCCAGAGTTCCAATACCAAGATAGCTGTTTTTCTTAAGCTCCAACGTTCCGTCATCTGCGGTAAAATAGGTCCAGGGGCCATACACGGTCTGGTAGGTACGAGCCTCTATCACCTTTCCCATTGCCTGCAGCTTTTCATAGAAATCCCTGTCTGTAAAGTGATATTCCTTTCCCTCCGTTTCCCCTTCCCTCATAGGTCTGGTGGTATATAATACAATTCTGGAAAGTCCCAGCTCGCTGTCCTGCAGCAAACGGCTGTAAATCGTGTCCTTTCCTGAAGAACTTTTTCCCATAATATAAAAAATCTTACCCATTTGTTTTCTCCTCTTTTTTCAAAACTCTGATAAATTTCTGACTGTAATCCTTCATTCCCTGCAAAAGAAGCCCCTGCTGCTTTAATTTCTCTGCATGGTTTAAAAATTCACTGTCAATTTTTTCTCCCGGTACCAGAAGGGGGATTCCCGGCGGATACAGATATGCATACTCTGCAGAAATCCTGCCCTGACTTTTTTCCAGCAGAATGCTTTCACAGGAACTTTCCATGGCTTTCCAGATAGGAAGCGCCTGTTCCCTACAGGTCTGACTGCTACTTTCTATAAAGCACAGTTCTCTTGCAGCGCTCCCCTCCCTGCCTGACCGCCTCTTTGCCAGTTCCCGGTCAATTTCCAGAAGCGCTTCTGTCAATCTCCGAAATCCTTCCCTGCTGTCCATCACACTGGTAAGCGCCAGTACATACTGCTCTGCCTCCATTTCCATTTCCAGATGATATCTCTCGCGCAGTATCCGGTGAAGCTGGCAGCCGCTTAAATCTGCCCATGCTGTGGAAATCACAATTTTAGAATCATCAAAATCAAAAATGTCCTCCTGATTTTTCAGCTCTTTTCCAATTAACCGCAGTACCCTGAGGTCTTCCAGAGATTTTCGGCACTGCTGCAGATTCTGCCAAAATTTCCGAAATGCTGTTTCTCCCTGCTCCTTTATATATCGAAGACAAAAAGAAATCCCGCCCATAAGTACATAAGAAGGGCTGCTGGTTTCGTAAATATCCAGAAACTCCTCCAGCTTCTCTTCTGATACTCTGTTTCCCTTTTTGTGAAGCAGAGCTGTCTGGGTCATAGCCGGGAGTGTCTTATGTAAGCTGTGAATCACCACATCTGCCCCCAGGTCTAATGCTGATGTAGGAAATCCCTTATAAAAAGGGAAGTGAGCGCCATGAGCCTCATCTACCAGCAAAGGAATTCCGCGACTGTGAACAAGCTCTGCAATTTTCCTGATATCAGATACCACACCATCATAGCTGGGAGAGGTTAAAATCACAGCTTCTGTATCCGGATTTTCCTGCAGGGCTTTTTTCACATCTATGGACGAGATTCCTCCGTTCAATCCACAAAAAGGCTCATACGATGGGTATAAATATACAGTTTCCAATCCCCGCAGATATGCTGCATGATAAACCGCTTTGTGGCAGTTTCGCGCCATAATCAGTTTACCTCCCCGGGAAGTACAGGCCGAAACAGCCGCCAGAATCCCTCCAGTGCTTCCATTAATTAAAAACCAGGATTTCTCTGTATGATACAGGCTTGCCGCCATGTCCTGATTTTCTTTTAAAATGCCTTCTGCATGATGCAGATTGTCAAAGTCTGTAATTTCTGTGATATCTACAGCATAGGGATTGCATAGATATTCATTTTGTACCTGCCGCTTATGTCCCGGCATATGGAAGGGATAAAAATCACTGCGGCTGTATTGGTACAGGGCTTTATCAAGATCGTTCATATGAAAATCTCCTGTCTGCTATTACAAAATAATGTTCCATAAGTTTAACATTTTAAAAATACTATAGCAATAGAAAGCAGAAAAAAGCTACCGCATAAGGGCAGCTGTCAGGAAACTTCCCAACTGCTCTCTTATGCGGCAGCTTTCAACATACTTCTTTAATTTTTACGCTTTCACAGCTCCGTTTGTAACACCTGCAATAATCCATTTCTGGCAGAAAATATATACCAGCAGAATAGGAATCAGCACCAGCAGATAAGAGGCAAACGCCAGGTTGTACTCTGTGTTAAACTGTCCCTTGAATACATACTGTGCAAGCTGCAGGGTCTGATATTTCTCTTCGCTTAAAAGCACCAGAGGCATGGAGAAGTCGTTCCAGGTCCACATAAAGGACAGAATGGCTACAGTTGCACTCATAGGCTTCATTAACGGAAATACAATTTTATAAAAGGTCTGAAACGGTGTGGCACCATCAATGTACGCGGCTTCGTCCAGGGCAACAGGCAGGGATTTTACAAAGCCTGTATACAGGAAAATATTCATTGGAAGACCGAAAATAATATACAGAAAGGTAATTCCGAAAATATTGTCCATGTGGAAAGCAGACGCCTGTTTTACCAATGGCAGCATAATTACGTTAAAGGGAATAAACATAGCGCTGACAAAATAGTAATATGCCAGGTTAAATAATTTACTCTTGTCTTTGTTTCTTGTAATCGCATAAGCTACCATAGAGTTTGTAAGAATGGTAAATACCAGATTCACAACTGTGATAAACAGGGTATTCATAAATTTTCTGGGATAATCTGTCATTACCCAGGCGTCTACAAAGTTCTGCAGACGCAGCTTTTTCGGGAAAGACAGCACATTTGCCATTTCTGACGGGTCTTTTACTGCAATTAAAACAGCGATATATAAAGGTCCGAGGATAAACACCACTGCCAGAACAATCAGCAGAATCGTCATGGGCCAGTTGTATTTTTCTTTTATCTTACATTTACTTTTTCCCATTAGTTCATCTTCGCCTCCCTCTTCTCAAGTACCTTCAACTGGAATATGGAAATTCCCGCAATAATCAGAAACAGAATAACCGCGTTGGCTGACTGGTACGCAAACTGTCCGCCGTCAAAGCCTCGTTTGTAAATCAATACAGAAATACTTGTGGTAGATGTACCTGGACCGCCGCCTGTCATTGCCATAATCTGGTCAAATGCCATAAGGAAGTTTTTCACACTCAAAACCATGTTAATGGTAAAGAACGGAGCAATTAACGGGAAGGTAATCTTGGTAAATCTCTTAAATCCTGTTGCGCCGTCAAGGTCTGCGGCTTCGTATACGTCACGATCCACGGTCTGCAGACCGGACAGGTAAATCAGAGTATTAAACGCCATTGCCTGCCATACGGTGACAAATAAAATTCCAAGCCATGCGCTATTTGTACCCAGAATGTTGGTGCTTAACGCTTCAATTCCCAGCTTCTGTCCCCACAGAGGAATCACATTGCCGAAAATAAAGTTAAATACAAAACCGATAATCAGCGTTCCCAGCATATAAGGCAGGAAATAAATTGCCTTAATGGTATTTTTAAATTTAATCTTTGCATTCAGTCCGCAGGCAAGAGCAAGACTCAGTACGTTTACTAAAATAGTCGCGCACAGGGCAAATTTAATGGTAAATGCATAGGTCTGTCCCATGGCCGGGTCTTTGAAAAACTGAATGTAGTTCCGAAGTCCCACGGTATTCCAGATACCATACCCTTTCCAGTCGGTAAAACTGTAGAAAATACCCTGGAGAAACGGTATGGTATGGAACAGGAAGAACAGAATCATAAACGGAACCACCATGAAATAAAATGCCTTGTTGACTGCAGGTTTCTTTCCGCGTTTTTTCTTCATTCTTCTACCTCATTAGTTGACGTTCAATGTATCATAATCTGTATCCAGTTTCTTTAATGTATCTGCAATATTTTTTGCATCATCTTTTCCGTTTCCTTTTTCCAGGAAGAAGTTGGAAAGCGCTGCGCTTAAATCATATCCGCTTGGGTAGTAGTGATCCGGGAAGTCTACAACATTACCTGCTTCAATGTCTGCCTTTACACCTGCAACGCTTGGGTCATTCTGTTCAACACCTTTTACTGCGGAGAAAGCAAACTGTTCTTCTGCATAAAGCTGTGCATTTTCCTTCTGAACCATAAAGTTAATGAAATCCTTTGCACCTTCCTCATCACCACAGTTTGTAGTAATGCCTAAAAGCACGTCCACACCTGAGGTTACTTTATTTGCCTCTGCATCATCTGTAGAAGGGAATTTGAACATGTCAAGATTTACATCAGCATTTGTTTTTTTGATTTCTGTGATTGCCCAGTTTCCATTCATCATCATAGCTGCTTCGCCTGTTGCAAACTTTTTATTTCCATCGTCATAAGAAGTTCCCATGTAGTCTTTCTGTGCATATGGAACCAGCTTCAGATAGTTTTCCAGAACTGCCTCATGTGTTCCTTCAAAAGTAGTCTTTCCTTCTTTTCTGTCTGTGTAGAAGTTTTCCGGCTGCATTACCGGCGCCATGGCGTTCCATGCAGGAAGAATGGTCCATGCATCTTTAAAAGTCAGTTCAAAAGGTGTCACCCCTGCTGCCTGAAGTTTCTCGCAGGCTGCCAGCAATTCTGAGAAAGTCGTAGGGATTTCAATGCTGTTCTCTGCAAAAATATCTTTGTTATAAATAATTCCGGAAGCATTGGTTGCATATGGTACACCATAGCTCTTTTCTTCCTGGTCTTTGTTTAATGCATACAACATTTCCATGTAGGATTCGTTGATATTATCTAAGAACGCTTCCCCGGATAAATCTGTTAAGACGCCTGCTGACTGTAATTCCGCATAGTTAAAGTCACCGCCCATGGCAACCATATCCGGCAAGTCATTTTTAGTCATACGGGTTTTCAATACCGTACCTGCATCTGCCGGCTGTGTCAGTGTTACCTTTACTTTATCCTGAGAGTCGTTGTAAGTGTCTACCAGTTTCTGTAAGGTTTCTTTGTTTTCTGCTTTTGTGCTGAAAAGCTCCAGTTCTGTCTTTCCGTCTGCTGTTTTTTTTGTTTCTTTTCCTGATTCTGCACTTCCGCCGCTGCAGCCTGCTAATACACTCATACCCATGACAGCTGTTATTGCCAGGGCTGTTAATTTCTTCCCTTTCATAAAAAAAGTCCTCCTTATAACATTCCTTTTGGGCTCTCTTGCCCTCTTTCTGGAATTTATTATAAGGAGAACGTCCTTTTTTCAGTATAATTTATCTGATGTAACGCATAAGAATTTTCTTACCCGTTTCGATATTGCTCCGGTGTCATGCAGTAACGCTTTTTAAAGGTCTGTATAAAATAAGACACATCATTATACCCTACACACAGCGCCACATCTCCGATTTTAAGGCTGCTTTCCTTTAAGAGTTCTGCTGCCTTCTGAATCCGCAGCTCCGTGAGATATTTAGAAAAGGTCTTCCCTGTTTCTGACTTAAACAAACGGCTTAAATAACTAGGATTCACAAAATATTTATGGGCCGCCAGCTCATTTACACTGATGTCATACTGATAATTCCATTCCAGATATTTCAACAAATCCTCAATAATCGAAGATTTCTGCCCTTCCTCCTCTGATACGTCGGAAAGCAATCCAAAAATGTATTTTTTCAGTTCTTCCAGGGAATGAAAAGCATACAAATCTGCCTTAAAGTTAAACAACAGATAAGAGCTTTTGTCTGCCTCGGTATTTTCCTGTTCCTTCCGCATAGTATACACCCGGTTAATCACATTCATAATCTGTATCAGAGAAGTAAATAAAGAATAAATACTGACCTCCGGATTGTTTTCGCATTGTCTGAAGAGCCGCTCTACAATTTTTATTGCCTCCTGCTCCTTATTTTCCGTAAGATATTTCTCCAATTCTCTTTCCTCTGCCTGAGAAAACAACTGATTCACATTCACCTCTGCCTCATAGCGGTATATCTGCTGTTCCGGCTGCAAGAGCCTCTGATTTATGGCATACACTGCCTCCCTGTACGCCCCTGCTCCCTCTTTGGTAAAAGCTTCTGTCTTCTCATGATACTGGCTGACTCCCATATGTAAAGCAACTCCTGCCTTTACTACAAAAATAAATTCATTCTTTGGATAAAAATAAGCGCCTCCCGTTTCCCCTTCTTTTCTGAATATCTCCAAAATCTGACTGATTTCTTCTTTTCCAACAACTTTATTGCAGCTCTGTGCTGTCAGAAGATACCAGGCTTCTGCTTTCATTTTTTCAAACAAATCTCCCAGAATTTCTCTGGCTGCGGTTTCATTTTCCAGAATACGTGAAAAGTCCATAAGCTGCCCCTTATAAACTGCAAGCTGTTTTTCCAGCTTCTGGTTCAGCGTTTTCTTCTCCTCCTTTACTCTCTGTACGGCTCTTTCCAGTTCTTCCTTTTTCACTGGTTTTGTAAGATAGTCTTTTACCCCGTACCGAATTGCTGTGGTAGCATAATCAAAATCCGCATATCCGCTTTCAATAATCACGCTGGTTTCCGGAAACTGCTCCTTTACCTGTTTTGCAACCTCCAGCCCGTCCATATCCGGCAAACCCAGATCCAGAATCACCAGATCCGGGCAGTGAGAAGAAAGCATGGTCATCGCCTCTGCTCCGGTGCGTGCGCGGATCGTTTCATATCCGTTAGATGTAAGGATCGCGGAGATAAAATGCGCAATGCTCTTCTCATCCTCCACAATCAGCACTTTTTCCCGTATCGTCATACTTCCTGCCACTCCTTTTCGGAAAGCGGCAGCCTGAAACTGAACTCCGCTCCCTCTGATCGATTTTTCGCATCCATCGTGCCGCCGTGCACCCGTACAATCGCCATGCAAACAGACAGGCCAAGTCCCATATTACGCTTTCCGTCTCCCGAAGCAGTTTCACTGCGCTTCAGCGTGCCGTCGAACAGTTTTGGCAGTTCCCCTGCCGGAATGCCCGCGCCGTTATCCTGCACTACAAAACGGGCATATGCACCGTCCCGCTCTACCGATAGACGGATCTCCGTTGTGGTTTCACCATGTATCACAGCATTTTCCAGCAGGTTGCTCAATACCTGCTCGATCAGGATCGCGTCCATCGGTACGATCAGCACCTCATCCGGTACAACCACTGTAAGATGTACATCCGGAATCCGCTTACGGAACTTACGCGCCACTTCACCGATAATTTCCTCCGCTGCCTCGGACTGCTTGGATATCTGTGCCTGCGCATCCCCAATGCGTGTGATGGACAGCAGATTCTCCACCACACGGATAAGCCACTGTGCCTCGTCCCGCGCATCCTGAATCAGTTCGCACTTATCAGCTTCGGACAGTTCAGGATTTTCCAGCACCGCCGAAGTCGCACCGACAATCGATGTCAGCGGCGTACGAATATCATGCGAAACTGACCGCAGAAGATTCGCCCGCATTTTCTCTTTTTCTCCTTCTGTCCGCAGCCGCTCCTGCTTTTTAATCTTGGTTGTCATTGTGCAGGTG
>ENA-ORTP01000217-ORTP01000217.1-human-gut-metagenome-genome-assembly--contig:-NODE-217-length-76190-cov-6.137453_pt1 | contig 76190 bp, 71 predicted proteins | sample MGYA00241913_ERZ509190 | MGnify/ENA primary metagenome ERZ509190 (study PRJEB26280, sample SAMEA2338839) | human gut metagenome | biome: human gut; feature: human-associated habitat; material: faeces...
CCTCATGGGTGATGATTTTTTTATTAAAATAAGTTTTTTATTTACATGCATAAAATGTATCTATATATTCAAGAATTCTTCCATCGTCAAGTCTTATAGTATGGAATACATTTAATAGAGCTTCATTTTTTACTTTAATCTTTTATAATTTCTTTATAGGAATCTGTAATTCTGTTAACCATTCTTCTTTATTTTTTTTATTCCATATTCCATCTATGTAAACTTCTCTTGCTTTATCAATACATTCATAGTTATTCTTATTTATCCATGAAAAAAGATAATTATATGCATCTCTTAAATTATTGTAATCTCCCTTATGTAATGTTGATACAACTAAAATGCTTGGAAGCTTTTTAAATTTTATTGATTCTGTTTCTTTTCCAAATTTTGTTACAGCTTCACAATATTCAATACTAAAATTCTGTTCTTTATATTCATCATCTAAGTATTGGATAAAACAGTATTCTGGAACCATACATTTTAAATCTGGATTTGCTTCTATTACTTCTTTGCCTATCTGTGGAATAACTTTAAAATAATCATTATAATTTGCTATTGATAACTTCTTGTAATAAACAATACATTCAGGTGTATTTTTTATAGCTGCTTGATAATTCATAAAACCATCTCCTTTTATATTTTCATTAGAAAAATTGTTTAACCTTGTAAGTTGATCCACTAAACATATTATTTCTTTTTCTAAATTAATCTTTTTTCTATTTATTATTTGTTTGATATTATCGTTATTTAAAATTGTAGAGATTTCAGATATAGAAAATCCCATTTGTTTTAAGCACAATATTTTATGAAGAGTATATAATTGCTTTGTTGTATAGTATCTATAATTATTTTCTTTATTAATTATAGAGGGTTTTAATAATCCTACTTCATCATAATACCTTAATGCTTTTATAGTTGTTTTTGTTATTTGCGAAAATAAGCCTATTTTATACAAAATAAATCACCTCTTAAAAATTTTATACCATCCTGTAAGAGGAGAGTCAATAATAATTTTTATTATTCTTTAATATATATTTTCAACTGTAACAGTTGATACTTCATTCATAATTTTAAGGATAAAAAAAGCTGCCATTCGATAACTGAAGGCAGCTTTTAATTTTAATTATATACCTATATTATGTTGTTCCATCAATCCAAAATTTTTTACACTTGTTATTTTTTTCATCTTATTAAACTGCTCTGTAGGCATACATACTACCTACATAAAATGTATCTATATATTCAAGAATTCTTCCATCATCAAGCCTTGTAGTATGAGATACTTTTAATAGAGCTTCATTTTCTATTTTTAGTTTCTCTTTTTGCTCACTAGTAGGTAGAGTTGCTGTAATTACTAGGTCAGTACTTCCCAGATTCAAGCCGCATTCTTTTACATATTCAAAGAATGATCCCTCTAATCTAGTTGCTTCTATAACAGGAAGAGTACTGCAAGGAACATAGTCATAACTAATAGCTACATTCATTCCATTCCCTGTTCTTAATCTAGAAAAGAAATGTACAAAATCATTAGACTGTACATTTAATTTTTGAAAGATATTTTGAGGAAGCTCAGAAGCTCGCAATATTCTATATTCTAAAAGTATCGCTCCCGGTTCAAGCCCTATAGAACGCATATCTTCTGAAAAACTTCTTGGAATTCTTTTAAGAGGTTTTTCAATTATCTGTCCTGTAACAAAGCTGCCTCTTCCAGATACTCTTTTTATATATCCTTTGGAAACCAGAGATACTATTGCCTTATTCACAGTCATACGACTGGTATTGAATTTTTCACAAAGCTCAACCTCTGTGGGTATACGATCTCCTGACTTAAATTTTTGTTCTTTTATATCCTTTATTATACTGTTCTCTATGATCTTATATTTTGATTCTTTAGGCATGTCCTCTCCTTATTGTACATGTTCTCTATATTATTGAAATTATGCTTATTTTTATTTTGATGTTCTACAATAATAGAATAACATACTTTACTTAAATTTAGTAGATTTAGTTTAAAATTAAATATAAAATAAAGAAGCCTCAAATTTTAAGTTTTGAGGATTCTTTTTTAGAATATAAAAATTATTTCATAACTGTATATCGATCCCTTACTCCATCTAATTTTTTACTTCCTATTCTTTTGTGGAAATTTGGGTCTTTAGGTATAGAAGGATCTATTCCTAACTGATCAGCTCCAAAACAGGCAACTACTTGTAATGGAAGGATATATTCCCATTGTCCAAAAAGAGCATCTTCAGTAAAATTACAGATTAAATCTTTTTCAGAATGATTTTCAACTCCTTCAGGAGATGAAATCATATAGTTATGTGGTGTCCATTCTTTTAATATCTCTATCAGTTTTTGTGTTCTAGGTTTGTAATCGCTTTTAGAAGCCAGATAGAATATGTGGGCATTATCTGTAATAGAATTATATATTCCATGGAAAAACTCTTCAATATCATATCCAGATACCCCTTCACGTATTGTCTCAAGGATTTTCAATGCTCCTTCTAAAACATCAGCATAATTGTTATCATAACCTACAACAATTACTCTTTTAGCAGAAATAAATTCTTTTCCTATTCTCTCAAACCACTTAACAGAAGCATCAATTACACTATCCATATTAGCAATGACTTTTTCCATTCTTTGGAGATATTCATTTACCTGCTTTTCAGCTAGTTTATTTTGTGCTGCAAGAAGTTCCATTACCATAACCATCAGAGTTAATGTTGTTCCAGCAAATCCTTTTGTTTTTGCTCCACATTTTTCATTTCCTACTTTTATCAAAGTTTTTGTATCAGCATAGTCAAAAATCAGTGCTGTAGGATTTTCTGAAACAGCTGCTGTATAGAGCTCTCTTTCTTTTGCAGATTCAAGTCCCTCTACTGTAGAAAAACTCTGCCCTCCTTGTGACATTCCTATTACCAGAGTCTTTTTACAAAAAACTTTTTCAGCTCTTGCAAATTGAGTAGGGTACATACAGAAAACTTTTTTTCCAAATATCTCTTCAAGAAATACTTTAGCTGCCAATCCAGCATGATAGCTGGTACCAGAACCTATTACATAAATTTGTTCTATCTCTTTATCTTTATAGTATTTCACAAATTCATCAGCTATTTCTTTTCTGTTCTCTATTATTTTTCTTAAAGCAACAGGTGTTTCACAAATATAATCAAACATTATTAAATTATTTTTTTTCATCATTATAACACTCCTATATAACTTCCTAATATACCTATAATAATTAACCCAAACATAACATGAGTAGTCTTAATCCCCTTTTTTAACAGCATATAAATTATAAATGTCAATATAAGTGGCAATACAGAAGGAAGAATCTGATCAAATATAGACTGAACTTTTATTGTCGCACCAGTAATGCTGATAGTAAAAGGAATAGTGAATTTTACCATTGAAGCTATCATAGCTCCTACTACACACAGTCCCATAACTTTTGCACAATTAGTAAGAATCCCTACCATTCCAGATTCCTGAGCATTGGCAATAAATTCTATTCCACCTTTATATCCTATTTTAAGTCCATAATATCTTGCCATATAATGAGGAATATTAAATATCAGCAAAAATAATATTGGACCAAGTATACTTCCATGTGTAGCCAGACTGCATCCTATACCAGCAGCAATAATACGGAAAGTTCCCCAGAAGAAAGAATCTCCTATTCCTGCAATAGGTCCCATTAACGCAGCTTTTAAAGCAGCAATAGATGACATATCAAAGTTTCCATCAGCTTTAGCATTTTGTTCTTCCAAAGCTATACACGCTCCTGTGATAAAAGTAACAGTTTGAGGTGTAGTATTAAAAAACTCCAGATGTCTTTTTAAAGCAGCTGACATATCCTCTTTTTTAGGATAAAGTTTTTTAAAAATAGGGAGCAATGAATAACAGAAACCTACATTCTGCATTCTTTCATAATTAAAACATGCTTGTAAAGGAAATGATCTCCAAAAAACTTTTGTTAAATCACCTTTTGTAATTGAGTTCCCTTTCTCATTTTTTTCTACTTTTCCCATATTTATAATTCACCTCCTAAATCATCATTGGAATTACTGTTCATAACAGCCATTATTGCATCCATCTCTTTTTTATGGTTCATTGAAGTTTGATATATCACATAGGCTATTATAGCTCCTACAATAGCTGTTGCCACTGTACTTACTCCAAGAACAGCTGTCAGAATAAATCCAACAAATAGATATGCAGCATTTGCCTTATCAAATATTAGCTGCATCAAGATAGCTATTCCCAATGCCGGAAGCATACCACTAGCTACTCTTAGTCCTGAAATAATAAATGGAGGAAGAGCATTTATGAAAGAAGCAATAGTTCCTGAACCTAAAAGAACCCCTAAAAATACTACTATAAACTCACTGAAAAAGAATAAAAATGCCCCATACCACATAGCCCTTGCGACTTTATCAGGATTTCCCTCTTCTGCTGCTTTATCTGCCCAGTGAAGAAATGTAGTGTTTATAGTTCTATCCAAAATACCAACTGACTGAGCCAGAGTGGCTATTGGCAGTGAAAGTGCAACTGCTGCATCCATACTCAAACCAGACATAATAGCAAATGCTGTAGATAATATCCCCCCTGCTACTACATCAGGTGGTGTTGCAGCACCTATTCCTACAATTCCCATCATAACTAATTCCAGAGAAGCTCCCATTACAATTCCTGTATGTACATCTCCAAGTATAAGTCCAACAATAGGTCCTGTCACTATAGGTCTATCAAACATATGCTGCCCAAAAACACGTCCATCCCATATAGCAAAACCTGCCAGTATTTCAAGTAATAACGCTTTGATTAACATCTAGTCTACCCCCTTTTATATCATCTTGTATATTCTTTGATTACATCTTCAAAACTTAACTTTTTTTCTGTAGGTACAGCCTGAAGAAAAACTTCTTTACCTAGATTTTTTATTTTTTTCATTATTTCTATTTCTTCACTATTCAGATAAACCTGTCTTTCTACCATTTTTTTCCCCTCAGCTTTTCTGATTCCCCCTAAACACACATCTTTAACTTCTTCACATTTTTCACAAATGCTCAAAGCATCTTCCATACTTCCTGTTACAACAAATATTTTTTTATCTACATATTTTGGATTATTTATTACAGTAATAGCATTTTCTATATTTTTTATTGATAGTAATACTTGAGGTGGCTTTGCCATATTGAAAGCCATCTGCATAACTTTATCTTTTGTAGCTTTTTCATTAGCTACCAACAAGGTATCAGCTCCAATAAATGAAGTCCAGCTTACAGCTACCTGTCCATGAATAAGTCTGTCATCTACTCTTAATAATTTAATCATTTTCCCTCCTATAGCTCGCAGTTATCACTTACAGAATCTATGTTTTCCTCCAAATCAGTTATAAGATTAATAGTTTGTTTTGAGTTTTCTATTATTTCATTTAAAATTTCTATATTTTCAGCTTTGCTGTCTGTAAAATCTGCCAATACTACTTCCAGCAAAAGTCCAAGACTTAATCCTGTAAGAAGATAAATATTCTCTTTGTATGATAAAGCTTCCAGAGCAGCCTGAGTAGTACTTCCTCCAGCTATATCTGTTATTATCACCACAGGTTCATCATTTTTAAATTCATCTATCCTTTTTCTTATCATTGACAGAATTTCCTGAATACTTTCAGATGCAGTAATTGTTACTGGTACAGTATTTTCAGTATTTCCATATACGAGCTTCAGAGAGGTGAGAATCCCTTCAGCAAAAGAGCCATGAGTAACCAAAACTATATTTTTCATTATCTTATCCCCCTTTTTATATTTGTATATATTTTTAAATTTAATTTGTATATACATTTATTTGAATATAATATAGCACAATCAATTTTAAAAGGCAAGCATATTATTACAAAATAGTACAAAAAATTAATTTTTTTTAAATTAATGATATATCTGAAATTAAGATAAAAAATATTAAATAATAAATTCTTCCTTCATATTAATAAAAAATTTTCTTGTAAATACTCAACTTATTTTTATATAAATTTCAGATATATTATTATAAATTGTCTATAATTTTTAAAAGTATTTAAAATCATTTTTACAATTTTATATTTTTAGTCGATAAATTGCTTTATTACCTATTTTTAAAAGCTTCTGTCAACCATTAAGTGCATAATTGAATATTCAGCTTTCTTGTCTGCAATCACAGATTGTGATATAAGATATTAAGACATCCCCATATAATATACATCTTTGGGCAGACAAAACATTGGAGAGTGATTACATGGAAAACAGAGGGAAAGTAGTAGCAGAGAAAATGATTGAAATTTTTGAACTTCTTGAAAAAGAAATCAGAGAAACTATCAAAAATAAAGAAATATTGCCAGAAGATAAATTTATGCCTGGCTGGGCAAAAGGAATTCATTTTTCTTGGTATCATCACATGGAAAAGCCTGAATATGGTACTAAAGAGAGCAATAAAACTACATGTTTTTTTGAATTTAATGGTATTCATGTATCTCATCACAGAATGGAAGAGGAAGTGGATATTGATTTAAAATTTCTGACAACTGAAATTTTCAAAAATGATATTGTTCCTACAGTGCAAAGTTGGCTGCAAAACAAAGTGGATAATGAACCTTATGGTGGACTGTACAATGCTTCCTTTGGAATCACTGTAACATTTAGTGTTTCTCGTGATCCTCTGCCTACAGATGCTCCTCATATGCAGGGACAGATATGGGAGCAAACCAGAATAACAGCTAAAGATGAAAAACGTCTGAATAAACGTAAAGAATTGATATACAATTTTATTAAAAATGAAGAGTATAAGAATGCTGATATCAGTGAAATAGATAATTCTCTAACTCCTATATGCTCTGTTGCTGTAGAGGATTTTCTTGAAAAATTCGGCAGAGCCTATCTTGTAGAATTTTTTACTGCTCTTATTGCACAAGCTAAAAAAGCTCGTTTCAAAAGTACTATGAGTCATCTGATCTATGGATTTGCCAATGGAGCAGCCACACTTACTCGGGCAAATGAAAATCATACTCCTAATGATGAAGAACTGGCTCTTGCCTGTTGGTTATGTATGATGATGCTGATACATGGAACTGATAAATATGAAAGACAATATGGACGAGATTATTTGAAAACAGCTGGTGAACTTGGATACAAAGAGTCTAAAAATATATTGAAATTTGGTACAGGGCAGATTCCTGCTGATACAGTACAATTCAAAAATAAATATGTTACTTGTCTTGGAAATGATATTGATAAGGTTATAGATTTGAAAATAAAAGAGGAATGTGAAGAAGCATATAAGTCTATGGTTGAATTTATTATTAAGTTGATAAAAGCTGGATTTCCTAATGAATACAGCATAAAATTTAATTCTAAGGTAAAAGAATTTCTTCCTATACCAGATTTAAAGAAAACGAAAGCAAATACTTTTTGGAATAACTGTGCAAAATATCCAGCTCTTTATCCATTAATGAAAGAATATGCCCATACTATAATGGACTCATATGATTATTACAGTGATGCTGACTGTGAACAAGCTGTTCCAGTTGGAGGATATGCTGTATTTGCTCTGGGGCTGGCTGATATCTCAAATAGTGATATAGTACAGGAATTTATGGAGCAGAATGACTCTGAACACTCTATCAGTCCAAGCTGGTTTGTAGGAGAATATATAGATAAATTCGGCATTACTTCTGAAAATATTCCTACAGTTATTGCCTGTTTGACTAACTCAAATAATCATGGCTATAAAGGAAGTAATTTTGCTGGATTAAATAATCCAGATATTTTAAAGAAATTTGTAGAAGAGTTAGAGAATAGTGAAATCAGCAGTTATTCTGTCTATGAGATTATAGAAAGTATATGGGATGATGAAGATGGATTGGAAGAAGCTATCAGTGCAGCTGAGAAAGTAAATCAGAAATATCTTCAAAAAATTCTTGAACTCTCTGAAGAAAATGATGAAGATTAAAAGAAATTGTTAAAGATATAATATAATGAATAAAAAAATATAATTTATAAAAACCCCAGATTATTAAACTCAATAATTTGGGGTTTTAAATTTTTTTAAATATTCTTTTATATTATTTTTTCAATAAAATTAAGATTCCCAGAATGGATCCACTTCAGTTTCTCCATAATAATATCCACCATAGATAGTTACTGACATATCCTCATCAATATCAGGCATGGCGTCTCCAATCCAATGATACACTTCACTATCTAATGAAAGATATCCCTCTGGATGATTTCCAAAACATATATGTTTTATCAATTCCATACACTCATTAAAATTCTCACTTTTTGCTATGTAAAAAACACTCTCATCCTCTTTGCTGTTCAGCTCACTTCCATCACCTATGGCAAATGCAAAAAGCTTCTCATCAACATCAGCAATAATAATAATCTCATTCAGCTCATCATCTTCATTCTGCATTTCTTTGAATTTTTCCAAAGCAATGTTTATATGCTTTGAAAGTTCAGGAACTAATTGCTCATTTCCTATCTCAAAAAAAAGTTTCCCCAATTCATTAATTGTTTTTTCAGCATACTTTTCCATAATGTTCATAATTATACCTCCGTAAACGAATTTTGTGTACTATAAATATGATAACATTTTTTTATAAAATATAATATTAAAAAATCACCCATAAAGTAAATTTACCTCATGGGTGATAATTTTTATTAGAATGATTTTATTATATCTTTATTCAATTCTTTGATTACTTCTACAGCTAGTGAAATAGCTGCTGTTAAATCATCTATTGAAGCATAAGAATAATGAGTGTGGATATATCTAGTAGGGATACCCAGCACAAGTACAGGAATACCAGTTTCAGAAATATGATATTTTCCTCCATTAGTTGATCCTTTTTCTCTTGCTATCATTTGGTATTTTATTCCCTTTTTATCAGCTATATCTCTTGCAAATTTCAATACTCTAGGATTAGATATCATAGCTCCATCTACAACTCTTAGCTGTACACCTTTTTTCAATGTTCCATGAGAAGCTGTTCCTTCTTTGAAACTGTCATCAGCAGGTGATCCTTCAAACACTATTGCAAAATCAGGTTTTACTCTGTAAGCAGCCACTTGAGCTCCTCTCAGTCCAACCTCTTCCTGTGAAGCAAATGCTCCTACTACATTGACATTTTTTATTCCATTATTTTTTACAGCCTTCAGCACTTCAATAGAAGCTGCACATCCAAGTCTGTTATCAAAAGCTTTTGCTCTCATTATACCTATTTTTTCATCATATACAAAACTTACATCTGGAACGATTGGATTTCCTACTTCTATTCCATATAGCTCAACAGTTTCTTCATAACTACTTGTTCCTATATCAATAGTAAGCTCTGACATTTTTGGAAGTCTGTTTTTTTCTTCATCAGTCATAAAATGAGGTGGTTTAGATGTAACTACACCTTTGATATACTCTCCCTTATTATTTTTAATAACAACAGCACTGGCAGGAACATTTCCTACATGCCATCCTCCTAAAGTAAGGAAACTTATAGATCCATTTCTATTAATATTTTCCACTATGAATCCTACTTCATCAGTATGACAGTCCAGAGCTACTGTAGGGACAGCTGAATCCTTTTCTCCAAGTCCTATATACAGATTATTTATTGAATCTCTTTCTGCACTTAGAAAGTTTACCTCTTTTTTTATTTTTTCCATGACCTCATCTTCAAAACCAGGAGCTCCAAAAGTATTTGTCAGTTCCTCGATCATATTAATAAGTTCTTTCATTGATTATGCCTCCATCTTTATCTAACAGTTTATTTTTTAAAACTTAATTCATCAAAGTTGATGTAGCTTGTTGCTTTTACTCCTTCTATTCCTTTTACAGCTGCTACTGTATTGTTAGAATAGTACATAGGAATAACTGGAACATCATCATAAATAATTTCTGCAACTTCTTTATATAGCTCTTTTCTCTTATTTTGGTCTACTTCTTTCTTAGCATCATCCAATAATTTGTCCATTGCTGGATTTACATATTGCGATCTGTTTCCTGCTCCGCCTAATTGAGAACTGTGGAAGTTAGGATAGAATCCATAGTCGCCATCATATGTAGATGGTCCCCATCCTAGTGTAAACATATCAAGATCTCCTCTACCAGTTGCTGCAAGGAAAGTTCCCCACTCTAGTGATTCGATAGATACGTCTATTCCTACTTCTTTTAATTGAGCCTGAATTATTTCACACATTTGCATTCTTACAGGACTGTTGCTTACTCCAAGGCTTAATTTAGTACCTGTTAATCCTTTTTCTTGAATTATTCTCTTAGCTTCTTCTGGATTATAGTCTAAAACTTTTGAATCTGGACTGTATCCAAATGTTCCTGGAGCTATGAAGCTGTTAGCTTTATCAACTGTTCCCATCATGATACTATTGATAATATCATCTCTATTGATAGCCATTGCTATTGCTCTTCTTACATCTCTATCTTTTAAAACACCTTTGTCTGTATTTATTCCTACATAGTTTACAGATATTCCACTTGATTCAAGATAGTTTATTTTATCTTTGTTATCTAAAACTATTTTTCTTGATTCTGCACCAAGATCAGCAGTCATATCAATTTCACCAGTTTCAAGCCCTATAACTCTGCTGTTTTCTTCTGGCACTGCTCTTACAACTATATATTTTATTGCAGGTTCACCTTTGAAGTACTCAGGGAATGCTTCTAAAGTTATTCTGTCTCCTATTTTCCAGTCTTTATATTTATATGGACCAGTTCCAACAGGATTTTCAAAATATTTATTTCCTTTTTCAGCATAATATTTTTCACTTATTATAGATGCTGTCTTGTGGCTCAAGTGAGCTAGTAATGGAGCAAAAGGCTCGCTAGTTATAATTTTTACTGTATTATCATCTACAACTTCTACATTGCTTATCAATTTATATAGGTGTCCTACTTTTGGTAAGCTTTTAGCTCTTTCAATAGTAAATTTAACGTCATTTGCTGTAAATTTTTCCCCATTGTGAAATTTTACATTTTCATTAAGATGGAATAAAAGAGTATTGTCATCTATTCTTTCCCAGCTTTTTGCCAGTCCAGGTATTGTTTCTCCTGTCATTTCATCTACTTCTACAAGTCTGTCATAAAGTACATTTATTATTCTTTGAGAATACTGCTCTGTAGTATCCTGTGGGTCTAAAGTTTTACATTCAGATATTTGTGCAAATACTAATGTATCTTTTGGTCCAGAAGCTGCTTTTTCAGCTGTCTTACTTCCTCCACAACTAACTAATAAAAAAGACAATAAACATGATAGTAATACTAAAATTCTTTTCTTCATTAAATCCCCCTCTTTGAAATATTCTGTTTTCCTTGTCCTTTATATATACCATATTTTACGAATAATAAAAATATTATATTTATATGTATACGATTTATTTTATTTACAGTATTACTTTTTCCTTAAATTCCCTTATGTTTGCTTTTACATCTATCTTTTATTGCCATTTTATGTTAGAATATTGCTCAGAGGTGAGAATAAATGGAATTAACAGTTAGAAATTGGGGCAAAACAAAATTTAACGAAATAGTGAAATTATATACTCTTAAAAATAATTTTTTAGAAGTTGAAATTCTAAATTATGGAGGAATTATAAGAAAAATATCTTTTCCAGATAAAAATGGTAAAGTTGAAAATATAGTTTTAAACCTAGATAGTATCTCTGATTACGAAGAAAGATCTCCTTACTTTGGAGCTGTTGTCGGAAGAAATGCTGGAAGAATATCAAATGCTGAACTAAAGATAAAAGATACTATATACAAACTTAATGCTAACAGTGGCAAAAATAATATTCATGGTGGGATAAATAATTTCAGTCATAAAATATGGAATGTTGAAGAAATAAAAGGAAATGACTTTATCGGAATAGAGCTGACACTTAATAGTCCTCATTTAGAAGAAGGCTTTCCGGGAAATATTTCTGTCACTGTAAGATATATCTTAAAAAATGATGAATTGTCTCTTGAATATTCAGGTATTACAGACAGAGAAACATATATGAATCTCACTAACCATTCATATTTTAATCTAAGTGGTGACTTTAAAAGGGATATCAGAGATGAATATTTAAAACTTGATTCAGATGCTTTTATTGCTGTAGACGAGTTTACTCTTCCAGTAAAAATATCTGAAACACATAACACACCTTTTGATTTTCACGAGTTTTCTCTTTTGAAAACTTCTCTTGATTCTGAATATCCTCAAATCAAGATAGTAAATCATGGACTGGATCATCCTTTTATTTTAAATCAAAATAGAGATATTCCTGCTGCTCAGCTGAAAGATGATATCTCTGGAAGAATGCTAAAAGTATTTACTGATCAGCCAGCAGTTGTTATATATACCGGAAACTATCTTCATGAAATAGGAAAACTTTCTGATGGTTCAGACTGCAAAAAACATATGGGTATCTGTTTCGAGACACAGGATTATCCTAATGTTTTAAGCTTCCTTCCAGAAAAAGGAAATATCTATACACCATCAAATTCTTACAGTCAAAAAACTATTTTTAAATTTTTAATAAATAAAAATTAATATAAGGAGGAATAATGCAGGACATCATATTGTATATCCTAATAATCTCTGTTGGTTATTTTATAACTAAAAAAGGATGGATTCCTAAAATCATTGACAGAAAAGTTGGGCTTCTTCAAACTTTATCTTTATTTTTTTTACTTGGGGTAATGGGGTACAAAATAGGTTCAGATGACAAAATCATCGCTAATTTTCATATCTTGGGACTAGATTCTATCATAGTAGCAGTATGTGCAGTGTTAGGAAGTATACTTCTGACTCATATTTTCTATAGAGGAGGGGATAAATAATGCTTGGAATAGCTTTGTCTGTTATTATTGGAGCTCTTCTTGGATTTTTCTGTAAAAGTCCTCTTGTGCTGGCTCATGCTGATAATCTTATTAAATTTGGACTATGTCTTCTTCTTTTCTTTGTTGGAATAGACATAGGAAAAAATCAAAGTGTATTTGAACAGTTAAAAACTTTAAATAAAAAGGTATTGCTGCTTCCTTTTGTAACAATAATCGGTTCTTTGCTTGGAGGAGTTCTTGCTTCTTTCATCACTACACTTTCTCTGGGAGAAGGGGTAGCTGTAAGTTCTGGTATGGGTTGGTATTCATTTTCAGCTATAGAGCTTTCTAAAATAAATGCTCAATTAGGTGGAACTGCCTTTCTTTCAAATGTATTCAGAGAGCTTCTGGCAATATTTACAATTCCATTTATAGCTGCTAGGATTGGATCATTCCAATCAGTATCATCTGCTGGAGCTACTGCAATGGACTCTGTACTTCCTGTTATCAACAGAAGCAATCCGCCAGATATATCTATAATTGCTTTTTATTCAGGACTTGTTATTACAATAGTTGTTCCTATCTTGGTGCCAGCTGTTGTAGCAATATTCAACTTGGGGTAAATTTTCTTTTAAAGAATGACGAAAAATTAAAATAAGTTTTAGAAATTAAACTGGAAAAATTCTAAAATTATATTTTAGAAGTCATTCTTTTTTCATTTTAATGATATAATATAATAGTATAAATTTTTATCTCATAAATATATCCTGTCATTTAAAATATCAATGAGTTAAAAGCTTAAATATGGTTTTTATCTATGGATTACCCACAGCATAAAAATTGACATTTTCAGTAAGAAATGTTAAGATAATTCTGTTATCTTAAACAAATTTAATACATATAAAGAGGTGAAAAAAATTATGTCTATAATTGAAAACTGGGAAGAGCAGATGTACGATTCTACTTTCGATACTATATATGAGGCTCTTATTGAAGAATATAAAAGAGGAGACCTTACTGTTGAAGAGTTGGATAGAAATATTGCTGAACAGCAGCAAATACTTCTTAATGCATTCTTTGAGGGAGAAACGAAATCTGTATATTGTAACGCAGTAGTAGATGCACATCAGTTTGTCCGTTCATTAATCATTCAAGGAAAATTAACTGTAGAAAACCAATAATTAAATATACCCAAGGAGGCATCAAGATGAAAAAAGTTTATGTTTTATTAGCAGATGGTTTTGAACTCATTGAAGCCCTAACTCCTGTTGATGTGTTGAGAAGAGGTGGAGCAGATGTTGTTACTGTTTCTATCACTTCTGAAAAAGATGTTATGTCAGCTCAAAAGGTACTTGTAAAAGCTGATACAACTTTAAAAGAAACTGATCTAAAAGATGGAGATATGATTGTACTTCCAGGAGGTTATCCTGGATATGTCAACCTTGGAAATTCCAAAGAAGCAGTAGAACTTATTAAATACTATGTAATTAATGACAAATTTGTGGGTGCTATATGTGGAGCTCCTTCAATTTTAGGAAATAATGGTATTGCTTCTGGAAAGAAAATAACATGCCATACTTCAGTGAAAGAACTTATGAAAAATTACCAGTATGAAGAAAAAAATATTGTCAAAGATGAAAAACTTATAACTGGTATGGGTGCTGGATACGCTTTAGACTTCGCTTTTAAACTAGCCGAAGTTTTATTGGAGCCAGATACTATTAATAAAATAAAAACTGGTATGGAATTATAAAAAATCTTTAATTTTTGTTATTTTTTTATTTGATTGTGGAAAATTTTAATATTGACTAAAAATAATAGATAGGGTATACTTTAATCGAGACTGACACAATAAATTAGATTTCTGTAACCCCCAGAGTCTATTTTTAGTCTTTGTTTTTTTAACACTCCCCCGTGTTATAAAAAAAGCCCCTCTATTGCAGAGGGGATTTTTTTATTCTGAGATATTATTTTGTAATTTTATCTTGCTAATTTCAATATTTCAAATACATCATTTTCATACAATTTTTTGAAATTTCCCTGTGGACCTTTTCTGCAACATTTCTCTGCCATTTCCTTCAGTCTGTCATCAGGAATATCCACTTCTCTCAGGTATACAGGCAATCCCAGACTATAATAGAATTCCTCTAGTTTTTGAATTCCCTGTTTTACTACAAGCTCTTTATCTGTAAGTGTCATGCTTACTCCAAATACACGAACAGCAAACTGGACAAATCTATCCATATTCTCATGGCAAACATATTTCATCCATGCAGGGAATACAATTGATAATCCTGCCCCATGAGCTATATCATATATAGCACTGATTTCATGTTCTATCTGATGAGAACCCCAGTCTCCAAGACGTCCTGTATTTAAAAGGCTGTTGTGAGCTATTGTTCCTGCCCACATAATTTCAGCACGTACATCGTAATTTTCTGGTTCTTTAATTGCAAGAGGAGCATAGTCTATTACTGTCTTCATAGTAGCTTCTATCAATCTGTCTGTGAAGTCAACATGTTCTACCTGTGTAAAATAACGCTCCATCAGATGTGCTAATATATCTGACGCTCCACAAGCTGTCTGATAATTTGGAAGAGAGAATGTAAATTCTGGATTCATTATTGCAAATTTAGGTATCATCGAAACATTTCCACATGAACGTTTCAAAAGTCCTTCCTCTTTTGTGATAACGCTTCCCATACTTGATTCACTTCCTGCTGCTGGTATAGTCAGCACTACACCAATTGGAAGAGCTTCATCTGGTCCAGCTTTTCTTTCATAAAAGTCCCAGACATCTCCATCATAATTTGCCCCTGCTGCTATTCCTTTGGCAGTGTCAATAGTACTTCCTCCACCTACTGCCAATATTGCATCAAGCTTATGCTCTCTGCATAGTTCAATACCATCTCTTACCAATTTCAATCTTGGATTAGGCTGTACTCCACCTAATTCCACAAAAGAGATATTTTCGGCATTTAAAGCCTTCACAACAGTATCATATAGTCCTATTCTCTTAATAGTTCCTCCACCATACACTAAAAGCACACGGCTTCCTAATTTTTTCATTTCTTTTCCTACTTGATTCTCTGTCCCTTTTCCAAAAATTATTTTTGCTGGGTTGTAAAAAGTAAAATTATCCATCTTATACTTTCCTCCTCGTTCTTTCCTATACTTAGTATATACATTAGAGTCTCTCCTAAGTCAAGAGCAAAAAATAAAAAAAAGATGATTTCAAAAATAATTAAGGCTTTAAACACTTTTTATTTTAACAAATCATCTTGCTCTATTATTTATTTTTTATACAAACATTCTTACAAGTGGTGCAATAACTATTGTAAGTATCCCTGCAATAACTATTGATAACGCACTCATAGCTCCTTCTATTTCTCCCATTTCTATTGCTCTGCTTGTTCCTACAGCATGGCTTGATATTCCTATTCCAATACCTTTAGCTACTGGATGTTTTATTCTAAATATAGAAAGTATATATGGAGCAGAAACATTTCCTGTTATTCCTGTTATTATTATTGCAAACACTGTTATTGAAGGAATCCCTCCAAGAAGTGTTGAAAGTTCAATTCCTATTGGTGTAGTGATAGATTTAGGCATAAATGAAAGTAAAAGCTGTTCATCTATTCCCATTAATTTTCCCAAAACTACTACTGAGACAATAGCAACAATTGATCCTACTATACCTCCACCCATTATTGGAATGAAATTCTTTTTCAAAAGATCTATCTGTCTAAAAAGTGGTATAGCCAGCACAACAGTAGCTGGTGCCAGAAAGAAAACTATAAAATTCCCTCCCTGCATATAATTATTCACAGGTATTTTGAAAAAATGAAGAAAAAGTATAACTATGACAGTTCCAATAAGAAGAGGATTAAATAATGCCATCTTTGTTTTTTTAAATACCAGTTTCCCTATTTCAAAGGCTACTAAACTTATTATAACTCCAAAGAATGGAGTATTAGTTAATACTTCCACCATATTTTTTCTCCTTTCTCTCTATGAGATACTGTACAGTGATTCCTGTCACTACCATTGTCAATAAAGTTGTAAAAACAAGGAGAAATAATATTTTCAATAACCCTGTTTTTAATAAATATAATGATTCAATAAGTTTTACAGAAGGAGGCATAAAAAATATTGTCATATTCAGCAGCAAAAAATCTCCTGCTTTTTCTATCTTTTCCAGCTTCAACACTTTAAAATAAAGCAGTGCAAAGAGTAAAAGCATTCCACTAATCGTTCCTGGAATTGGCAAATTAAACACTTCTGTAAGAATAATCCCAATATAATTAATTATAAAAATAATTAAAAATTCTTGTATCATTTTCTTCCCTCCTACATTCTTAAAAAAATATTTTAGCACATTTTGTTCTTAGTTGCAAAGTAAAAAAATATTTTTTTCTTTTTACAAACTACTTTTATACTAAAAAAGTACACCTCAAAAGAATAGTTTAATTCCATTCCTATGGGTGTACTTTAATATTTATTTTACAATATCTTTAAGACTTAAATTAGTCTCTAGGTTTCATTTGTGGGAATAATAATACGTCTCTGATAGAGTCAGACTGAGTAAGAAGCATGATAAGTCTGTCGATACCGATTCCCATTCCTCCTGTAGGTGGTAATCCATATTCTAGTGCTTCTACGAAATCGTCATCTATTACTGGAGTAGCTTCATCGTTTCCTCTTTCAGCCTCTTCCACTTGATCCTCAAATCTTCCTCTTTGGTCAGCTGGATCTTGTAGCTCAGAGAATGCATTTGCATATTCTCTTGCATCTATAAATAATTCAAATCTGTCAGTGAATCTAGGGTCTTCTTCATTTCTCTTAGCTAGTGGAGAAATTTCTACTGGATGTCCGAAAACAAATGTAGGCTGAACAATTTTCTCTTCACATTTTTCTTCAAAGAATTGGTTAACAACGTGTCCTACACTATTCATATGATCAGCAACTTCTACATGATGTTGTTTTGCAAGAGCTTTAGCTTCTTCAAAAGTCATATTTTGATCCCAGAAATCTACTCCTGTAACTTCTTTTACAAAGTCTACCATATGTATTCTTTTGAAATTTTCAAGAACTAGAGTTTTTCCATTGTACTCAACAGTTGTAGTTCCTAATACTTCTTTAGCAAGAGTTGTGATTATTTCCTCTGCTAAATCCATCATATCGTTAAAGTCAGCATAAGCTTGGTACAATTCAATCATTGTAAATTCAGGGTTATGTCTTGTTGACATTCCTTCGTTTCTAAAGTTTCTTCCTAATTCATATACTTTTTCCAATCCTCCAACTATTAATCTTTTTAAGTATAGCTCAGGAGCTATTCTCATGTATAGATCAACATTTAGTGCATTGTGGTGAGTAACGAATGGTTTTGCAGCTGCTCCTCCTAAGATTGGATGCATTAATGGAGTTTCAACTTCTAAGAATCCTTTATTATCAAGTATTGATCTGATTCCTTTTATAATTTGAGTTCTTTTGATAAATGTATCTCTTACTTCTTTATTCATAATAAGGTCTACATATCTTTTTCTATATCTAGTTTCAACATCTGTCAATCCGTGGAATTTTTCTGGTAAAGGTCTGATGTTTTTAGATAATAATTGAATAGAAGTAACTCTTAAAGTTAATTCTCCAGTATGAGTTACAAATAATTCTCCCTCTACTCCTACAATATCTCCAACTCCGATTTTATTTACCATTTCAAAAACTTCATCACCTAATTCATCTTTTCTTAGGTACAACTGAATTCTTCCAGTACGGTCTTCTATATGAGCAAATAAAGTTTTTCCTTTCCCTCTGTATGCCATTATTCTTCCAGCTGTCTTATATTTTAAATTTTCTTCAGGAGTATGAGTTAATATTTCTCCTACCATGTACTTTTTGTCAAACTTACTTCCAAAAGGTTTTACTCCTAGCTCTTTTAATTCTTCTACTTTTTTCCATTTTTCCATAACTAAACTTTCTTTAGCTACTCTGTCAAAATATCTTTCCATGGTTCTTCTCCTTATAAATTTTTTGATTTTAATTTAATTTTAACAAATATATACTACTTTTTGTACTCCATGATGATTTTGGATATTTCTGTCTTACAAAAGTAAAATAATTTCTACTTTCTTCTTTATTTCCAAGTTTATCATAAGCTATTCCCATATTATAGTATATTTCTGCTTTTTTGTCATCGCTTTTTTCTAGGTCAAGAGCTTTTTTGTAATTCTCAATAGCTTTTTGACCATTATCCAGCTGAAGATTACTCTGTCCCATATAGAAATAAATATCTTTAGTTTCAGCATAGTTTTTATTTATTTCTAAGGCTTTTTCAAAATGTACAAGTGCTTCTACATAACTTCCCTTATTAAAACTGCTCTCTCCATCATTTAAAAATGATCTGAATTGAGTATAATTTTTATTTTCAAGTTCTGCCATTGGATCTACTGTTTCCTCTTCATTTTTTGTAAATATTGATTCAAGAAGTTCAGGAGCAATTCCCTCAATAGTTCCATTTATATATTGTGTACCTCTGTTTATATCTCCATTTCTTAGATACCAATTTCCTATAAAGTCTGCTGTCTCTTTAGTTGGCTCATCTCTGAAATCCTTTTCTAAAAACTCTATCTCATCCTTTTTAGGAGAAGATTTTGCAAGTATTATCCTTTTAAGTTCTTTATTAAGAATAGTATTTGCTGAATCATATTCTAATAATACTGGATCAAGATTAGAAGATGTTGCTCCTATTGCTGTAAGAGTATCTAATATTGTCAATTTATCCTGTTCATCTAAAGTTTTATATTTTTTCAAAAACTCTATCTCTTCTTTTACTATTCCAATATTACCATCTTTTCCTGCCAGCTCCATCAACATAAAAGAAATTTCTTTATCTCTGAAACTATCTGGATAAGCCATTCTATGTAAAGCTACACTATTTTGTAATTGTTTTATATCATTTGAAGCATAATTTTTTAGAATTATATCATAATTATTCTGTTCCGTAAATCTATATTTTAATTTATTTGAAATTTTTACTCTTCTTGTCACCTCTCCCAATGAGTAGAAATCCAGAGTAAATTCTCCTTGATAGATACTTCTAAATACTAGATTATTCCCTTTTATTCCCAATTCATAAGAAATATTTCTTGGATAAGAAACCAATTTAAAGTCATCTTCAGATTTTAAAGGAATAAATAGATAATCTCCTGCATATACTTCAAAAGTATTACCATTGTAACTTCCTGAATATTCTTTAGATTTTCCTTCTCTCAGCGTTCTTGAAACCTCGCTTAAAATACCTGATGGATCATTTTCTGTTAAAATAATTGTTTCCTGTGTTAATGGCTGTTCTTCACTTCTTCCCCAGATACTTCCCAGATCCGGCTTTTGAGGAAGTCCAGTACAACTGTACATAGTAAGAAGAATTAATAAGTAACCTATTGCTTTCATTTTACCTCCCGTTTATAAAAATAGAGCATAAATCAGATATGCTCTATTCAAAGATTATCAATATTCTTTAATGGTAATTGAAATATTATTGACTTCTTCTCCATTATCTAATATTTTGTAGGAAAATTCCAATATATTTTGTTTATAAGTTATTTTCTCTCCTAGTATGTGAAAGTTTTTCTCAAACCCTTCACCACAGTATAAAAATTCAGTCATATTGTTCAAATCAACTTCTATAACATTTTCTATACCATTATTTTTTCTTTGGATAAACACTTTTTCATTGTGAAGAGATATTTTACAATCACCTAATTTACTTTTATATTCATAGGTAATTTTATCATCTTCCTCTTTTTTTAATCCAGTAACTATCTCAAATGATTTTTCATTATAACTATCCAGACTTTTTATCATGAACTTATTCATTAATAGTATTCCTCTTCATCTTCATAGTAATCTTCATTATCAAATTTCTCGCTGTAGTCATCTTCTCTGTCATAATATTCATCTTCCTCATAGTCACCTATATCATCACCAGACAGATACTCTTCTCTCCAATATTCTATAACTTCCATAGCGTCGCTGTCTTCTATCAGATAAATATCTTCTTCCTCTTCGTCGTATAAAAATACATGAATTTGTCCATCGAAATCCTCTGTAATTATATACTCCTTATCTCCCATTACAACATTTTCAATTACATGTAATTCGTACTCTTCATCATCAATGTCATGATAAAAAGTTTCTCCTTGCGAATACATAACTTTTCCCTCCTAAATTTTATTAACTTTAAATATTTTTGCTGACTCTGTTATTTATGGTATTTAGTATTTTTTATAATACTGAACCATCTGTAAATCTGTTCACTAAGTATCAGCCTCATCAGTTGATGAGGAAAAGTCATCTTAGAAAAACTTAGTCTCATATCCACAGCTTTTCTTACACTTTCTGACACTCCATATGAACCACCAATTATAAAGTTTATACTGCTCACACCATTCACTGTAAGCCTTTCTATTTCTTCTGACATCTCTTCTGATGAAAAATTTTTCCCTTGAATATCAAGGAGGATATTATATCCACCTAATTTCTCCACAGTTTTGAGAATATCTTCTGATTCTTTTTCAATGGAAATATTTCTGCTGCTGTCATTTCCATCTTCTTTCAATTCCACAATTTTCATTTTAGCAAAAGACTGCATTCTTTTCAAGAACTCATTTATTCCCTCAATTATATACTTTTCCTTTACTTTTCCTACACATATAATAGATACATTCAAAATATACTCCTTTTTTCCAAAAAATTCAATTTATTTTCTCTTAAAAAGTTTTTCCAGATCATTCAGAGTAATTTTTACTATAATTGGTCTTCCATGAGGACATGTATATTCTCCTATCTCATGAAGCCTTCTTATTATTGTTTCCATTTCATGAAGGGTTAATTTTTCATTAGCTTTTATAGCTCCCTTACATGACATTGAAATTATAATGCTCTCTCTGATATCTGTTTCTTTATTCTCTTTAAGATTTTTAATTATATTTCTGAAGATATTTTCTGTACTGTCTCTAAAATTCATTACTGGAACTGATCTTATCACTACTTCATTTTCATCAAATTCATCTATTTCAAATCCAAATGCTGTAAAATACTCTATATTTTCAAATATAAGCTCTCTTTCTCTTGGATCAAGAGTTATTCTCAACGGCACCAGCAGCTGCTGTCTGCTTACATTTGTTCCATAATATTCTTTCTTCAATTTTTCATAAAGTATTCTCTCATGAACTATATGCTGATCATAAATTTCAAAGACTCCATCTCTTTCTACTAAAATGAACGAATCAAATATCTGTCCCAATACTTTAAAATCTGTTTTAGGAGCAGCAGCTCTCTCTTCTGATACAGCTGCTTCACTTTTTATAATATCTTCTTTTACTTCAGCTCTTATCTCAGAAACAACATCGCTTTTTATTGTATCAGATTTTTCATTTCCTTCAAATACTTTTATTTCCTCTTTTATCTCAAAAGTAGAATTTTTCTTTTTTTCACTGAACATATTTTCAAAATCATCTTCATCAGATTTCTGAATTTTTACTGCTTCTTCAGTTTTTTCAGTTTCTTCCTCTGCCTCTATAGGAGAAATTTCTGTTCTTCTTTCTTTTGGATATCTCTCTACTTCTATTCCTTCAAATGTTGTGTTTTCAGCCTTCATAGGAACAAATTTTGAAAACTCTGTAAAATCTATTAAAGATTCACTTTCCTTTTTAATATTCTTTTCCATAGTTGGCGATACAAAAACATCATCACCATCAAAACAGTTTTCAATTTCTTTCAAAACTTTTCCATATATATTAGATTCATTTGAGAATTTCACTATTTTCTTTGAAGGATGGACATTGACATCAACCTCTTTAGGATCTATCTCTAAAAACAATATTGCAAAGGGATATTTCCCCTTCATAAGTTTTGTGTAGTATCCATCAATGATAGCATTTTCCAGAAGTTTTGACTTTACCATACGTCCATTGACAAATGTAAATATAGAATCTCTTGTAGCTCTGTACAATGAAGCATTTCCCAGATACCCCATAGAAAAAGCCTTTGAATTTTTCAAAACATTTCTTCCAAATATTTCTACAATAGTATTGTCTATCCCATTTCCTGTTGTCTTTATACTTACTTTATCATCAAGTATAAGGGTTATGGCAGTGTTGGGATTTCCCAATGCTTCCTGTACTATTATATCTTTTATATTCATATACTCTGTTGTAGTTTTTCTCAAAAATTTTAATCTTGCAGGAGTGTTAAAAAACAAATCTTTTATTTCGATTGTTGTTCCTACATTTCTTTGTATCTCCTTCAGGCTCGTTATTTTTCCACCTGAAACAGTTATTGCTGATCCTGTTTCATCATCTTTAGTCCGAGAAGACAGAGACATTTTTGATACTGCCGATATAGAAGATAGTGCCTCACCTCTGAATCCATATGTAAAAAGATTATACAAGTCTTCTTTTTTAGCTATTTTACTTGTTGCATGTCTCTCTACAGAAAGAAGCAGATCATCCTGAGTCATTCCTTTTCCATCATCAGATATTATTACATGTCTTCCACCAGATTTAACTTCTATTTTTATACTTTTGCTCTCTGCATCTAATGAGTTTTCCAAAAGTTCTTTCAGCATACTGGCTGGATTTTCAACCACTTCTCCCGCTGCTATTATGTTAGAAACTGATTCGTCTAATACTTTTATTATTCCCATCTCCACCTCCTAAAAAACAAAATACTGCTTTTCATTATCTAATATATTTCAAATAATTTCAATATTTTTTTTTTAAAATAAAAAAATAATATAATTGTTGCCATTTTTAAGTAATTTTGTAATAATTATAGTAGCAGATATTTTAATAAGAGGTGTCTTAAAAATGAAAAAAATATTTATGATTTTATTCTTTATTATAAATAGTTCTATGGCTTTTACGTATACATATGAAGATTACGATATTTTCATTCAGGGAAAAAATGCCTATCAAAATGAGGAATATGAAGAAGCTCAAAACAAATTTGAAACTCTTTTAAGCAGTTATTCCTTTTCTCCTATCTTAAAAAACAATTATGCTTTTTATTTTATAGGAATGACTTATTATAGAATGGGTGACTGGAAAAACGCTGTTTTCTATCTTGAAAAAGCTGTTTTCAGCCACAAACTTTCTTTTTTCAACAGAGGGTCAGAAATAGAAAAAAATATCTATTTTGCTGAAAGAGATTATTCTCTTGGAGATGCTCTTATAAAGTCAGGAAATAAAGAAACTGGATTAATATATTTAAAGAGACTGGATTATTCAACTTTTTCACCTATCACTTCACATTTTGAAGAAAGAGCTCTTGAGCTTTTAGCAAAAGAAGACAGCCAGTATCGAAATTATTATAACCTTAAATACAAAAATGATTTTTCTCATATTAAAGAAATTCCAACAGATGAACTTTTAAAAGCTGCTCACTTTTTTTATTCAAAAAAAGAGTATGACAAGGCTGAAAAACTTTATAAGATAGTTTTAAAAAATCCTGATATTGCAACAGCTGATAAAGAAAAAGCTGAATCAGAACTTTTCAGGACTTTAATCAGAGTTGGAAAAAATAAAGAGATTATTACTTTGGCAGATGAATATGGAAAAAAAGGAAATAAAGATTTATACTTTTTCTATAAGGGTCTTGCTTATTATAGAATGAAAGATTATTCAAGATGTCTTTATGCTTTTGAAAATGTAAAAGGAAATAGATACGGCTCTCTTGCATTATTCTATAGAACAGGTATCTACTATTCCTTTGGAGATTATGAACAGGTATTAAAAACAGCAGCTAAAATACACCGTAAAAATATAATAACAGATATAATGATTGCCAATTCATATTTAAAGCTTGGAAATAATAAGCTTTTTGAAAAAAAAGCTGAAAATATAATAAAAACATATCCTAATTCATATGAAGGAATGTTTTATTCTTTCCTTTTAAAAAATAAAGATATTGATATAAACAAGCATAACTCTGTTTTTAAAATTGGATTGATACTTGACAATCTTCTTGCAAACTGCAAAAATATAGATGATAATTTTATTAATACAGTAGATAAATTAGAGATTGATAAACTTTCAGCTATTGCTGCTATGCAGGATGAAGAGCTTATAAAAATCGAGATAGAAAACAGCAGCTTTGTCAATACACGTTCTATCCAGAATGGTTATGCAATAACTACAATTCTTGAAAAAGGAGAGTTTTATGATCTTGCTTATAGAAATTCTTCTACATACAGAAAAAATTTCTTTGTATATAAAGACTTGATAAAATACAACTATCCTTTATACTATCAAAGTGCAGTAGACATGAATTCAAAAAAATATGATGTTCCTCAAGAACTTATTTACTCTGCAATACTTATTTCCAGTAAATTTAATAAAAGACTTTTGTCTGAAAATTCTAAAATAGGTCTTATGCAGGTACCTTATAATTCTACTGAGGATATTATGCCTCTTTTTGATCCAAATACAAATATAGCAGTAGGGACAGAAAAAATAAAATCTCTTCTTGATACTTATGGAGGAAATAAACTTAAAGCACTTATAGCATATGTCTATGGAGAAGAGCTGGTAAATAAAATTCAATTTGATTATGATGGTGATTTGAACTTAGAATTAGTTGCTGATCCAGAAGAAAGATACGATTTACAAAATTTAATTCTTACATATATGTTCTATAAAAAATTATACAACTTTTAAAGGAGCAAAAATGAGAAATACAAGATGGGTTTATAAAGATAATTCTTTGAAAAATAATAAAGATATTCAAACTCTTAATTTAGATAAGGATATTCTTAACCTTTTATATAATAGAAATATCACAGAAAAAGAGGAGATAAAAAATTTCCTTGATGTAAATATAAAAAATATAGCCGATCCATTTTCTTTAAAGGATGTGGATAAAGCAGTTAAAAGACTCACTCAGGCAAAAGAAAACAATGAAACTGTCTGGGTCTATGGAGATTATGATGTTGATGGAATCACATCTGTCTCACTATGTTATTTAGCCCTAAGCGAATTAGGAATCAATGTAAAATACTATATTCCTTTGAGAGATGAGGGGTATGGACTTAACATGGAAGCGATAGATCATATAAAAAGTGAAGGAGGAACTCTTATCATAACTGTCGACTGTGGTATCTCCTCACATAAAGAAATAGCCCATGCTGCATCCTTAGGTATAGATATGATAGTCACTGACCACCACGAGATAAATAACGGTAATCCAGAGGCTCTGGCAGTGATTAATCCTAAAAGAGAAGACAATGATTATGAGTTTAAATATTTGGCTGGGGTAGGAACCGCTTTTATGATGATCTCTGCTTTCTTTAAAACTCTTGGAAAAGAAGAGGAAGTCTACAAATATCTCGACATAGTTGCAATAGGTACTGTAGCTGATATTGTTCCCCTTCTTAAAGAAAATAGAATATTTGTAAAAGAAGGACTGGAGCATCTTAAAAGAAGCAGATGGCTTGGACTGAATATGCTGATTAAAAAAATCTTTGAAGATCATGATATAAGAAAATTCAATACATATGATATAGGATTTATAATAGCCCCTATATTTAATGCTGTAGGAAGACTGGAAGATGCTAAAAAAGCTGTTGAACTTTTTATAGAAAAAGACCACAGAGTATGTTCTGCATCAATAAAAGATCTTTTAGAAAAAAATAGTGAAAGAAAAGAGATCCAAGAAGAGATATTTCAGAAAGCTATAGAGAAAGTTGAAAATGAAAAACTTTATGAAAATAGTGTCCTCATAGTGGGAGAAGAGGGATTTCACCATGGAGTCATCGGTATAGTTGCCTCTAAAATTCTGGACAGATATTATAAGCCTACTATAATTATGGAAATAAAACCTGATGAAGGAATTGCCACTGCTTCATGCAGAAGTATAGAGGGATTTAATATAATAGAAGCCATTAATAATTTTTCTGACCTTCTTATCAAATATGGAGGGCATAGTGGAGCTGCTGGTTTTTCAATTAAAATAGAGAATATTGAAGAATTCAGCAGAAAACTTAATGAATATGCTGAAAACGCCATGGAAGACAGTACCCTTATAAAGCCGGTTAAAGTGGACAGACCTCTTCCTTTTTATAAAATATCATATGATTTCCTGGATAAGATCTCACTTCTTGAACCATTTGGTTTTGGAAATCCCTCTCCTTTATTTTCACTGGATAACTGTCAGTTTGATGGATTGAGACTTATAGGTAAAGATAAAAAACATCTTATGATGAATATTATAAAAAACGGAAATGAAATAAGAAACTGTGTGTGGTTCAACAGTGATGATGTTTTTGAAGATCTTGTTAATTTAAGAAATATAGATATTGCCTTTAAGCTAAAACTGGAAACATACAAAGACAGATATCAATATAAAATGTATGTTGAAGATATAAGAGAGACTATTCATACTTCAAATGAAGTAGAAAATATTTTTGATCTTTATGATATACAGTTTCCTATAGAGACTGTCATTTATACCAGAAGAAAAATGGAGTCTCCAAAAATAAGGCTCACTTTTTCTGATCAGGGAATAACAGTGGCTAATGATCGTACATATCTTGGAACTTTAGACAGCCAGACTGAGTTTATATTAAGCTCGCTAAAAGAGATGTATAATGTTGAATTTTCTGCTGCTGTGAAAGATGTTATTATGAAAGATGAAAACTATAATGTTCATATTCTTATTGATAAAGACTATACTTTTTCATCTTATGCTATTAAGCAGAGCGAACTATTTAAGGATATAAAGAACTTTCTTATAAAAGATTTTAATTATAACTGTATTCAGAAAAAAACTCTTGCTTCTGTTTTTAAAGATAAAAATAATACAATAACAATCATGGAAAGAGGAAGAGGAATTGAAACTATAATTCAGACTATCGGACTTTATTACAAAAATATAAATGAAAAAGCTCTCCTTGTAACAAAAGAAAATATATCTAAAAAAACTATTTCAAGCATAGGAATAGGAGATAAATTTGTTGAAGGGTATGATTTCTATATTTTCCTTAACCCTAAAAAATCAGAAATAGAAAAATATAAAGATAAAAAAATTCTTATAATAACAGAATATAAATCTTTTAATATAGATGGATTCAGCAATATTGTTGATGATTACGACATTCCACAAAATATAAGATTTGTATCTGAAGAGGAGCTTAAAGATAAAAATATAATTTTCAGTAAAAAGCTTCCTTTAGATAAAAAAATTCAGGTTATTAAAAATTTAAAAACTTACTTAGAGGTGTATTCAACAAAGGATATACTTCCATATCTCTAAAATAAAACTTTTCAATTTATTTTCACTATAGAAAAAGAGCAGTATATTTAGGTGCGTGTTCACAAGGACATTTTGTGAACATACCTAAAATGGGGCATATTAGGCAGACAGTTTCGGCTGTCTGTCTTTTGCTATCTTTAATCCCATGAATACACTTCATCGGTACCAAACATTTCTTCTTGTGACAGAATATCATTCCAGGATAGGGATTGGATTCATCCATATCTTTTCTGGAACGCTTTTTCTGACATCGTGGACAATAATCCATAGTTCTTTCTCAATAATGAATTGGTAAGTATTCTCAAATCTTAATCATTCATTTTCAGGATGTAAAATACGCTTTTTGTTTTTGTAAGATGCTGTTGTGTATTTCATACTTATTGTATGTCCAAGATAGGTTTCATCGTCAATGATGGCGCAAACGGTTCGGCTATTCCAAACTGTTGCTTTTCCGTGTTTAGATTTGTAAGAGCAACACCTGTTATATTAAAATAATGGTTACTTGGATTTACAATCTGTTCTTTGGTTAACTGCCTTGCAATTTGACTTGGACCTCTACCCTCGGAGCACAGCTTGAAGATATACTTTACAACCTCAGCTACATCCTCATCTATCACAAGTTTTTTGGGGATTTTCAGCATCTTTTTTATACCCATAAGGTGGTCTTGTAGCAACTCTTTCTCCTCGTTCAGCCTGTGCTTTTTTGACTGCTCATATCTTTTTACTGCAATCTTTTGCATAGAAATCATTGAACAAATTTCGGAACGGTGTAAAATCATTGTCACCATACAGTGTATCCACTGCATCATTTACATTAAAGTTGGCAAGTTACCTATTTGTAGATAATCTCTGCCAAGCCTACTCATATCTTTAATGATCAGTGTGTCCACTTGATTGTCAATGAGTTCCATAATTTCATTCCAAGCAGGTCGGTTGAAGTTCATACCACTGTAACCATCATCAAACAGGAATTTAATATTCTCAAAACCTTTTTCCTAGGCATATTTTTTGAGAATCATTCGCTGATTGCCAATGCTGTTGCTCTCGCCCTCACGCTCATCTTCTTGACTTAATCTTCCATAAAGTATTGTATATTTTTCGTTATTTGCCATACTTAAAAATCCTCCTTTTCTTCTGTGGCAAACTCAATACAGTAATTTAAACATACCATAACAGCTTTCACAATTCTACTGAACTCAAGCATTTTTAAGAGATTTTTCACAATCACTTTCAATGATTTTTAATATTTTTTTAGTTGGAGTGGAGGTACTCTTTATAGGGAATATGGAATGTACTCAGAACACTTTTCCGTCCACCACCATATCACGCTCTATGGTGTGGTGGTTATCATCAGAATAAATAAAACTGTCATCGAAAGTTCTTTTTAGATTACCCTCGCTATCGCTTTGCCAAATTAAATCTGCATTTTCATACGCACCTAAAATTTTGGTTCTCAAATAGTGCTGTGCAATTTCTTTTTCATTTCTCATATAGTCAATCTCCTTTACATTGTCATTTCAAAATCTTGCTCCTGCTCGCTTTGTAACTTATGACCGGAGGCAAGTTTTTTTGAGATTCTCACGTTGTTTTTAATTTCTGTCCGTCCAAGTTTTTGGTGTTAATGGTGGTGAGGAATTACCAACACTTTCAAGGTTTTTGCTCAGTGAAATGACATCTTTGGTAAGTTTATAATAGTCTTGCATTTCACCCAACCAACCCTCCAGTGGTGTGACATTATCTTCTTCTGCAAATGACTGCACAAATTGATAAAACTGTCTGCCATCATCTTTTTTATGTTGCTGTTTGGTAACGCACATCTCAGCAAAGCCACTGTAATAATTGCAGTTAATTCCTATGCGAAAGGGTATATTGTTGTAGTAAACCTTGTTACTATCAGAGATATAATTAAGAACCCCAGCCATTGCACCCTTGGTTTGCTTCTTGTTTTTGAGTGTACTAAACACTGCCACGCTCATCTACCACCTTTGTAAGTTCATTGATTTTCCAATAGATTGCCGTTAATGTTTCTTCGGTTTCATCAAGTTTAACTGTGTTAACTAAGCCTTGATGGCTGAGCATTGTTAGCTGATTGAGGTTGTTTCCAATCTTTTTCAGCTGGCTTACTATCTCGGGAAGTCCATCTATAATGATTATTTCTTTGCCTAATGCCGATTGTGTGATATATTCTGTAACGGTTATTTTAGCTTTTTTAGCCTTGTTTTTAATGGTATCCAAGTCTTTTTTCGATACCCTAAATGCATATTTTATCTTTTACTTGTTTCATTCAATCCCTCCGTTTCACATTGATATGTCATTTCTTCGTTCTAAAGGGGTGCGAGTCTCCCACCGAGCAGTAGCCGTCGTATAGGCGGACGCTATGCTCGCCCTACCCTAAAGGGTAGGATTTCGTAACCGAAAGCTCCTCTGCTTATTGAAAATAGGTATAAATCAGAAATCTATCCGCAACGGTGGCTTATTTTGCGGTTTTGTGTTGATGTCGTGTACTATCTAACTTTATCACACAAGGGCGAACATGGGGCAACGGTGGCGAGATTACTCTTTGCTGACAGCAAAGATGGCAAATTTAGGGGGAGGTTTTCAACCGTCATACCGTCATTTTCACTTTTACCATCATAAACAAGTGTAAATTCTCGCCTTTCAAAGGTTCTGTTTTCAGAATAACTAATGCTATTTTCAATTAAGAAATCCATGTGCTTAATGATTTTCTTTTTTAAAATTGGTGGCGAACATTCTGTTTCGTTAAATTCTTTAAGCTTTTCTGCAAGTTCCGTTGCTGTTCCGATGAAAGTGCCAACTGATTTTATAAAATCAGAGAGAATAATAATCCCCTCATCAACCTTTTTCATCTCCACTTCAATTGGTTCACGCAGTTCCCAAAGAAAAGTATCTTTGTTAAATTCCAAAAACAATTCTCGTTGTTCAATATCACGACCTGTGCAAATGAACATTGCTCGGTTCTCAATTTTTTTTCTTTTTGTAACACGAATTTGGTATCAGCTCCGCCAGCAAGGCCACTGGTGCTGAAAATCATATTCAGTGGGGCATTGTCACCTGTTTTTCTAAGATGATGAACCAAAACAATCGCAATTTTATATTTATCAGCAATTTGAGTGCATTGATGTCATCGTAGTCGGCGGCATATGGATTTACATTTGCTGATGTATTACTACGAACTTTTTGCAAGGTATCAATCACGATTAAGCCTGTATCAAAATGTTCTTTAATGAAGTTTTCGATTTGACTTTCTAAGCCGTTACCGATGGTATCGCTCATAATTGCAAAATGTAGATTTGGTAGTGCATCATCCACAGCCTGTTTTGTATTCTTGCAAAGCTATCTTCAAGACAAAGATAGAGGACATCACTTTTCAGAGTTTTAAATTCCCATACCTTTTCACCTTTTGCAACCTGCAAGCAAATCCACAGCGACAGCCAGCTCTTACCGATTTTCAGTGAGCCAGCTAAGATGTGAAGTCCTTGTGGAATAAGTCTCTCAACTATAAATTTCAGTTGTTCGAGTGGTGTGGTCATCAAAGTTTCGGCATCCATGGTTTCAAGTTTGTTTTTCATTTACATTCTCCTTTTTTTAATTTTCAATTTTGTCGTTCTACCTAAAGTAGTTCCTGACTGAGATTCTCTCCGTCGCTCACTCTTTCAAGGTCGTGGCAACTGTATCAACTTTAGACGATCATTCAATTTCCAAGATACAAAGTTACTTATCGATATTCTCAAATATATCTGATACAGTAATGGTAACACATAAAAAAATTTTTCAATAGCTTTTGGAAGTGTATCACAAGGTTAGGTACATCTCAAAAATTCATCTGATACAAAAGAGGTAATTTTATGATTGAGGGAACAAAAGGAACAAACGAAAAAGTGAATACATTGCAGGAATTCACCTTGATGTTTTGGAAAAATCAAATATTGATTAATGGCAACAAAATTCCTTTGGGGCAATGTACAACTAATATCTTAAATTTAAGTGATGACTATTTAGTCGAAATGAACAGCAGTCACAATGCTCTTGTAGGTGCAATGCAGCCCTTATTTGATTCGCGCATAAAAAAAAGACCTTGCCACCATTACTGAAATACAGAACAAGTTAAACAAGGTTTTAGACTTGGCAATTACTTTACCGCCATTTCATTATTTAGTTGATAAAGAGTTTGGACACTCCATGCTCATTGATATTTTTAATTCTCAACAGCAAGTATTTAAAGCAGTTACAGACAGAAACACACATCAAGGTGAGGTGTTTTATCACTTTATTTTCAAGCTGATTTCCATTATTGATGAAACTATTGCTTTCAAAAAATATATTTCAGTAATGCTTGATTTGTATTTTGAGAAACTAAATAAACGTAATGAGGAACATTACGCTGTTGGAGTTTACAGCTTTTTTACTGATACAAAGTTTTTAAATGAAATTCGTATAACTACCAAGCTTTGATTTTACACAGACAAGAGAAGTTGGCATTGAATATGCTTCCATGCGTAACCCCGAAAATGAAAAAGAATATTTAATTGCTGAACGCATTGTATTTAAAAGCATGGGTGCATTTTTGCACTTAGATTTTTTTCAAGCATTAATGAATGGGCACTGCCCACGCAGATGCCACAACTGTAGCAAATACTTTTTGCTGTTGTCAGGACATAACACTTGTTACTGCGCCAATATCGCACCTAACCAAGAGATCTTAGTGGCACTCATATTAAAGAAACACAGAAAAAAGAAAAGCGTACCCCTGCACAGCAGGAGTACGACAAGGTTTATAACCGATTGAAAACACGGAAGAACCGTGCCAAGCTAACCGTTGATGAGTGGAACACGAAAGTTTCCGAGGCTGTTGAGCTCATGGAGAAGAACACAAATGGTGAGCTTTCAGATTTTGAATATATGGAAATGATGAGGAAGTTTTAGGAAATTAAATATATTTATGATGCTTGAATATCATTTTGTTAGTTCAGGTTGTATCAACAAAGGGAGCCTTGCTTGATGGACTCACTTAGGGATTTACAATAGCAAGTAAATTTTTAGCGACACCTTCAAGCGAGTGCAACAGAAAATGACCATGCAAGAGTAGAAATGCTCAAACATGGTCATTTTTCTATTTCAGTAGCAATATAACAAGCACAATGATATAAATTATAATCAAAACTTCATCGCTACAATGATATTGTATTTCTTTTTGCATAGATATTTTATTTCTTTGTATGTGGTGTTTTAGGTTATGCTGCTATATAAAGATTTTCTTATGGAGTATATTGATATATCTTGGTATTACATTGAGTCTAAAGTATTGCATCAAAATTTTCCTCAAAGTTCTCTACTTGCTCCATGACTTTTGTAAATACTTCTGGACTGTACTGTGGTGGATATCCATTTTTAACCAGACAAATTTTAATGTCAAGTTTCAGCTGGCTTCTCACATTCTTATTGTTCAGCCAATCAGCAAATGAAGATTTTGTATCAATTATTTCCTTAACCTTCTTTGCTAAATCTCTGCATCGTTCATTAACAACCATTCCATCAACTTCCTTGTCAGATCCATACTCGAAATTATAATGATCACGCAAAGCAATCAAGATATCATAAAATGCCTTTTCCTCGAATGTAAGACCAATTTTACGGAAACTTTCTTTATTCTCATTCATTTGACGCAAAATTGATAATGCCTGTTCTGTGGCAATCTTAATAATATTCTCAGATGCTCTTTCTTGTGTTTCCCCAGCTTCTTCGATGGTAAGGCGCTTACGTCTTTCATGATATTCTTCAATTGTCTTCTCTAACATTTCTTGAAATGATTTTGCAGCTATCTGATTTATCTTACCGTATTCCTTGATTTGTTTGCGAAGCATTTTTATAAGAAGTTCAAGTTTTGTTGCAGGCATTTTAACATCAGATAACTTCTCAAAGTATTCAGGAGAGAATATATCTTCTTCCTCACCACTTTCAAGGACATTTTCTACCTGATTATATTTCAATGCCTCTTCAACCATCTTAGATACAGCACGATTCATAGTATCGGCATCCACATCGCTTGTTCCACTCATTTTACGAACAAAGCCTGCAATAGCCATAAAACACTGAGCAAGTGCAGATTCTTCTTCACCCAGATCACCGGATGGTTGACATACATCAAATGCAGTTCGCATTCTCTTAACTGTTTTTAAGAAGTATGTTTTCAATGATACCTTTTGTGTTCCTCTATTTCCTTTTGCTTGTAATTCCTGTGTGGATATAAAAATATACTCAGCTGCTTTTGCAAGCAAGGTATAGCGTAAAATAGGGTCACACTCCGGATTCAAGAACGGTGTTAAATCATAGTCAGAAAATAATGTTTTTAAGATTTCTAATTCTTCTCTAAAAATTTGAGTTCCTTGCTCTACATCGTCATTTGTTGGAGCAACAGAAGTATCACCACCATAAATCTTCATTGCTTCACGCATATTATCTCGAATGCCAATATAATCTATGATCATGCCATATTCTTTACCGGGATTTTTCCTGTTCACGCGGCTGATAGTTTGAATAAGCAAGTGTTTCTTAAGGGGTCTGTCATTATACAAATAGGTAAGTGCCGGCACATCAAAACCTGTAATCCACATATCCACAACGATAACAATATGGAAGTTTGATTTTTCTTGCTTGAAAGCAATATCCAACTCCTCAGAGCGCTTATCATTACGAACTCCACCAAGATAGTTGTACATTTCAGTCTCATCATCCTTCCCTACACTCGAAACCATAGCAATAAATGGCATAGGCTTTAATTCTTTAAGTTCTTCCTCTGTAACAGAGATATCATCTGGCGATTTCTTTTCTTCAAACCACTCCGGATAGTTATCTTTGAACTTTTTCAATAAGTCATATGCAATAGGTCTACTGGAGCATACAATCATAGCTTTTTGAATTCTATCTGGGTCCCCAGCACAAGAGGATACATAGTGGTCATGTATATCTACTGCAAGACGCTCCAAGCGTGAAGGTTCTTTTAGAATCTCTTCCATAGAACTCATTGCCTTTTTACTTGCTTCAATATCCTCGTATGTTGCACCATCATCGGCACATTTTTTATAGTATTGCTCGATTTCAACTGCTTTTTCTTTATCAAGCAGAACTTTAGCAATACGAGGATGATATTTAATAGATACCGTCAATTCATCAGCTACAGCCTGATCCATTGTGTAACGGTCTACCTCATCACCAAAAGTCTGATATGTTTCAGCAATTGGAGTGCCTGTAAATCCAACAAAAGTGGCTTGTGGGAATGCCTCTTTTAATACTTTTGCATATGGTTTTGATACCATCGCTTTGATATTCTCATCAGTATTTTTGCTGAACTGAATTTTCTTAGAATGCTCAAGCTGTGTTCTATGAGCCTCATCAGAAAAGCATATAATATTTTCACGCTCATTGATAAGCCCTATTTTATCGTCTTCACGGTCACAGAATTTTTGGATAGTACATATATAGAAACCGCCACTTTCTCTTGCTCCAAGTTCTTGTCGTAGCTGATTTCTATTTTTTACAACAGATACTTCCCCAAGGTTCAAAAACTCCTTGCTCTTTGTAAAAAGCTTTGCACCTTGTTTCTGCAATTCATCTCGGTCAACAATCATTATAACAGTAGGTGAGCCTATTTCAGGGATATCGGTGCATCTAAGTGCAAGCTGACGAGCAAGAAAAGCCATGGTATAAGTTTTTCCACAACCGGTTGCACCAAAGTATGTACCACCTTTACCACTTTTGGTTATAATGGAATTTACAATGCTCTGTTTGAGTAATTTTGAAGCGAAGAACTGTGGATATCGGCATACAACTTCTCTTTCTTCATAATCATAAACACTGTCCTGAAAATGAATATAATCTCTGAATATTTCAAGAAGGCGTGTAAGAGCATAAACACCTTTTATCATGGTTTCTGTTTCAGCAAAAGGAAGAGTAGATATTGCATCGCCATCATTTACACGACGCCAAGCATAAAAGTGCTCATATGGTGTACGGACGGTTCCAAGTTTGGTCTTTACACCATCAGAAATGCAAGCCAATGGACAATAATGTAATAGGTGTGGTATATCTCTCCAGTAGCGTATGTTAATTTGTTTCCATGCATCATAAATAGTAGCTCGGGCATCAGCCGGATTTTTTAGTTCAACAACACAGAGTGGTAGACCATTAACAAATAGAATTATATCCGGTCTGCGATTTTCTTTCTGCCCATTATTGGTATATTCAACTGTAAACTGATTAACTGCACGAAAAATATTGTTGTCAGGATTTTCAAAATCAATCAGTTGCACCATGCGTGCTAAACTATTTTGTGGTGTGAACTGAACTCCATAAACCATCCAATTATAAACCTTGTGCAATGTAGCAAAATCACTTTCACTACCTACAAGACGCACATTATCATATATTTGATTTACTTCATCGGTTGTTAAATCTTCATTTGTATCTGTTATAAACTTCTTGAAATCATCTGCAATTAATACATCGCTTTTGGTTATGCGAGAGATATTATTGCCAGAAGTATATTCCCAGCCCTCAGATTCTAAAAAGCCAAGGAACGCATACTCATATTCAGATTCACAGTAATGTCCATTATAATCTTTTAGTTTTGCCATAGATTATGCCTCCTTTGATTTTTTCCCTTCCTCAATAGATCCTTTTATTAGGATTGGGCAAATAGCTTTTATCTGTGCTTTAAGTTTTTCGTTGATAGTTTTTCTTTCAATATAGCAATCGAATATATTCGCAATAGATCTTTGAACATGGATATCCGGAATTGGGATTTTCAGTTCGCACATTTCTGACCAATCAAATGTCTCACGAGCACTTCCCCAAGAATTAAATCGTGCATATCTATTAAATTCTGAACGAGAAAAATATAGCATCAAATACTCTGGCAAAAGCTTATTTTTATCTTTACATTTATATACAATATAAGAAGATGAGCAGATATATGTTTCATTCGAATTGTTCATTGCGAGTGAAATTTTTTCACCATTTCTTGAGGTGACGGTCACATATGCAAACTCTTCAGGCCTTAGTAAGTAATATGGTTTCAAACTTACATCAGTCATATTTGCTTTAGTATCAATCAGTTTTTTTTCGATGGAAACACCTCTAACCATATCAACATCATATTTTAAATCTTCGTTTTTTTCTTCACACTGTTCAATATATTGCCCAATCGCCTTATGTGCTAAACGTTCTCTCAACTTGTCCATATAACTTTCATATACTACCTGTAAATCCTCTAACCCACGCTCATAGCATTGTTGATTGGCAAGCATGGAGTTATAAACATCCACATATTTTTGTTGGATTGGGAGTGATGGGAGTTCGACTTCCATATCACATAAGGTTTCCCAAGCAAACACCTCAGTGGAACTTCCCCAAGATTGAAAACAAGCTTCCCTATCCCATTCATCACGCTTAAAATGCAAGAACAAATAATCAGACAATACAATATTTTCCTTTGAGGCTTTAACTCTAAACGCAATATTGTTCCAGCTAATAATAAATGTATCTTGAGTATTATTGTAGCCAAATCCAATTTTTTTACCGTGTGTCCTTGGATTATAAATAAATTCTCTGGGTTTTACTACTAAAAACCGAGATAAATCAGTTCCCGTTACATCAGCTTTTGTAGGTATTATTTCTTTAGTGATGGTCATCCCACGAACGTTATCAGAACCATATATCAATTCTGAATTAATATCGAGTACAAGTTCAATCAAATCCCCAAGTTTATATTTAGTCAATCCCATATCCAATCCCCCTAAATGCCTTCTCCAACATCTGCTGGGATTTCTTTTCAGCCTTCATAACTTCTTGCATTTCTGCTTGAATACGAGCCATTTCCTTTTCATAGTCAATATCCAAATCATGGTCAATGAATTCAATATACTTGCTTGGAGTAAGAGCCCAACATTTACTTTCAATTTCTGCGATACCCACACTGCGATATAATTCAGGCACTTCATATTTCGTTCCATCTGTTCCTTCGCTTTGCCATGTATGATAAATATTAGCTGCTCTTTCAATTTGCTCTGGTATCAAGCATACTTTCTTTTTGTTTTCGCCCTTTACAGGATTTTCACGCCATTGACGTAAATCCATAAATAGAATTTCATGCTCACGGTTGCGGAGAGTTCTGCCATGATAGATGCCACCTTTTTTGTTTTGATTCAAAATCCACAGCGTAACACTGATATCAGTTGTGATAAACAATTCTCTTGGAAGAACAACGATTGCCTCAACCTTATCATTTTGAATTAGCTTTTTACGGATTTCCAGAGTGTCGCTATCATTCAATGCACCGTTAGCAAGTAAAAATCCGGCAACACCGTCTGCCTTTTTTAAGTGTGAAAGCATATGCAAAATCCATGCGTAGTTGGCATTGCTCTCGGGTGGTGTTGTATAGTCTGACCAACGAGCATCATTTTTTAAATTATCATCGTACCAACCTTTCAGGTTGAAAGGTGGATTTGCCATAATATAATTAAAATACAAACCTTTGTGTAAATCATTGGTAAAAGATGAATCACTTGTTTCACCAAGATGATGGCTAATGCCACGCAATGCAAGATTCATTTTTGCAAGGCGATATGTTGCTGGTTCTTTTTCCTGCCCATAAATATTTATACTGTTGATACTGCCTTGTTTTGATTTTACAAGTTCTGCACTTTGAATAAACATACCACCTGAACCACACGCAGGGTCATATAATGTGCCTTCATAGGGTTCAATCATTGTAGCTATCAAGTTAACCACATCATGAGGGGTATAGAATTCACCTTCTTCCTTAGTGGCATTAACAGCGAATTCTTTAAGGAAGTATTCATATACACGCCCAATAAGGTCTTTTTCTTCACCAAATTTCTTGTGGCTGATTTTATTAACCTCATCAATAAGTTTCTTTATATCATTAGGTGCAAGGTTACGAGTTGTAAAGGTTCCTTCAATAAAACAGCCTTTCAAATCTTTCGAGCCTGTTGCAATACTATGAAGAGCAGTATCAAGTGCAACATTAAGCCTTGGTGCAGGTGTGTTGATAATTGTAGACCAGCGTGATTCTACAGGTAGGTTGTATGTACCATCTGCAAAAGTAGCATCATCAAAAAATGCTGCTCTGATATTTTCATCATCAGGGTCAAGACCTTGCTCAATAAGAGTCTTGCGAAGTTTCTCAATTCCATCATCATATTTTTCACCAATAAAGCGCAAGAAAACAAGTGTAAGCATCATATCACGTTTCTCAAAAAAAGAACCCGAGTTTCGTGCAGCTCGCAAAATATCTCTGCAATTAAATAAAATATTATCTATATTTAATGCCTTTTCATTAGCTTTTTTCTTAGCCATTTTTATTTATCCTCCATCTTATTATTTATCCATGCTTCTTCAACGCTTGAAAACTCAATATCGTGTTACAAGCAATATTCTTTAATGCTTTTCATCGCAGCAAGGTTAGGTTTTGCCTTTGCACCTTCCCCCCTATTGACAGTTGAAAACGACACTCCGATTTATTTCACAAATTCATCCTGAGAGAGAAAAGAGCGTTGCCGTATTTTCTTAATTTCGTCTGGAAAATTCATTGCGTATCTCCTTTGCAAATACATTTCAACAATATAGCGTTATTATAGCACAAATTTATGCATATTTCTACCATCATATCCGAGTATTCCACTATGTCTGCTTATTTTTTGTAAAAGGTAAGATTACCTTCTTTCCTATTTACTATATTTTTTTGAAATGGAGGAAATCAAGATTAAGAAAACCTTTTATTTTAATCTCTGATATTAGCAATTCCTGAAAATATTGACCATAATTACCACCATTTGAGGGCTGTGCTATATCATTTTTCAACACAAACCCGTATGAATACAGGGCTTCTGAAATTACGCCATTGGTTTCCGACTATATGGATATATCCGTTACACAAAAGCAGCTACCGAAATCTACTTCAGTAGCTGCTTTTAACTATATTCAGTTTGCCTAACCCTCGGTTCACAAGTTGTCTTTATGACTACTTAGCTTTCACCTGCTCTTTTTTGTTATTGCTTTTTAATTAGAAATTAAATTTGTATCCAACAGAAAGTGTTACTCTTGAATAGTCTAAATCTTTTTTAATTCTATCCCCTTCATCACTAATTTTTATTTCAGCTCTATTTACTTTATACATTAAATCTACTACAAAATTATTATATTCTGCTCCTGCACCTATTCCATAGTACAATCCATTTTCAACTTTTGTAGAACATTTTGTTGATCCTTCTCCTAATACTGATATTTTTACATCTCCTTTATCACTATTAAACGAGTATCCTAAATCAGCTTTAATATATGGTTTAATATTTCCTTCTACTGGAAAATTATACTTAGCTGTTGCATATAAAGAAACTGATTTAAAACCTTTAATTTCAGTTTTTAGATCATATAAATCTCCAGTATTATCTAGTATCCAATCTCCAGTTGTATTTTTTTTAGGATCTCCATGATCCTGATAAGATAATCCGAGTCCTAATTCTAAGTTAGGATAAACTTCTCTCATTACTTCTACTGTTAATTCGTAACCAAAGTCATCCCCTTTGTCTTTGTTTAACTTTTCCCCTTCATATTTTACCTCATCAAATCTTTGAAATACATCTGCTCCTGCTTTCAGATACACATTTGTCCCTTCAGCTGCTAAACTTACACATGATAATGCTGCTAGTCCTAATAATACTTTTTTCATCATAAATATCTCTCCTTCATTTATATTTTATTGAAATATAGCTTGGTTATATAATGTTCAGTTTCCCCACAAAAACTTAGCAAATGGTAAGTGTTCGCATTTGTATATAAAAGCGAAGTTTTCATTATTTTATTTAGGCTTTTAAAATTCATTTTTTAAGATATATTAGAATAATTTTAAAAAGATATTTATTAAATTTAAATTGCTTAATTTAAAATTTTATGTTATAAATTAATTACTGAAATATGGAGGGTTTTAATTTATTTTTTTACACAATTCTGTTCGCTTTTATATACAAACGAGAACTCCTATCTATTCTTTAATTTTTATGGTACTATTAGACTTCCTTTGATCAATTATTTCAAAGGAATTTTTATTTCCCATAAAAAAACAGAGGAAAACTTATAAATAAGCTATCCTCTATCTTAATTTAAAAATATACTATTTTATAACTATTCTTATGATCTTTCTTAACTTCATACAAAGCTTTATCAGCTGTTCTGTAGTAATCATAATAATCTGCATTCTTATTATCTGTTATAGCAGCTCCTACACTTACAGATATTTTGAATTCCATATCATTTATTTCCTGCAACTGCTGAAACATTCTTCGGCATACATCTTTTACAAATTCTTCATTCCCTATATTTTCTGCAAATACAGCAAATTCATCTCCGCCCAGCCTGAATATCACATCTGATTTCCGAAATACTTTTTTCAAAACCTCTGCAAATCTTTTTAAAGCCTGATCTCCTCCATAGTGTCCATATGTATCATTTATTTTTTTAAAATTATCAAAGTCAAAAATAAACATAGTATTTCTTGAAATGTCATTTTTTCTTAATTTCAAAAGATACTGTATTCTGTCTTTTCCAGCACCAGAGTTATACAGTTCTGTCAGTCTGTCGCTGTCTGCCTGAACCTGAAGCTGCACCTTGCACAAAGTCTCAGCATTTATATTTTTCATAAAACCTACTACACATCTTTTATTGCTGTAAACTTCATTATATGCAGAAAGAGTTATTTGATACCATTGAAATTCTTTATCCATTTCTGGTCTCATTCTCGCTTCACAAGAGGCTTTATTTTCTCCTTTTCTTATTTTTTCAATCATATCATTTACACTGTCTCTATCGAGGCTATCTAGTAACCCTTTATCTACTAAAGTATCTGGAGCTCCTGGTATATCAGGAAAATTATTGTATTCACTAGCTCCACAATGTTTTGAAGAAATGGTATTTGTTTCCATGTCAAAATCAAATATTATATCGATAGAATTATTCAATATCACATCCAGTTGTCTCTGTTTCTTTTCTCCTTCTATTTCAAGTCTCTTTTCTTCTGATATGTCCTTTAATATCTGGGCACAATACCCCATTGCTGGCTGATAACATGAGATAGATAAAAATTTTTCTATTTCATGGCTGTATGCCTCTATCTCTCTTGTTACTCCTTTATACGCTGTTTCCCAATATATATTCAGCCATTTTCTATCTCCATTTTTAAATATATCATAGAATGAACTTCCTATTAATTTTTCTCTTGTGATATTTTCAAGCTGTGCCAAAGCCTTATTTGCATAAACAAATATGAGATCACAAGGATTTCCTCTTTCATCAACCTCTACTTTAAAAACAGTAAAAGCTACTGGCATATTTTCAAGATATTCTACCTGTTTATAGTTATCAGCTATAAACTTCCTCACAGTAGAAATACTTTTATTATTTTTATTATCTAACTTCATACAAGCTCCTTTATGCAGCATCTTAATTTTAGAATGTCCTTTATTTTTAAGATTCTGTTTATATATTATACGAAGCATTTCCCCTGTTTCTTTTAATTTTTAGAGACTATATACGAAGTTATATTAAAATACAATTTCAAATTTCTAAAATTAATTTACTTTTTTCTTACTCTCGTCTTTTAATATTTAATAGAGAGCAATTTTGCTTTCTTTATATCTTCTACAGTCTGACATCCAGCAAGCTGCATGACTATTTTCAATTCCTTTGCAAAATGTTTAAATACAGATGTAACTCCCTTTGAACCTCCTACTGCCAAGCCATATATTGCTGGACGCCCAATTCCAACTAGGTCGGCACCAGAAGCCAATGCTTTGAATACATGCTGTCCACGTCTGACACCACTGTCAAATATTATTGGAACTTTTTTATTTACAGCTTTAGCAATACTTTCCAATACATCAAAGCTGGCTGGCCCTCCATCAAGCTGGCGTCCTCCATGATTTGATACATATATTCCCTTAGCTCCTGCTCCAATAGCCAGCAGAGCATCTTCTGGGGATTCTATCCCCTTTACTATAACTGGCAGATCAGTCATGGCAACTATTTTCTCTGTATCTTTTATTCCAATTTTCTGTTTAGCATTAGCAAATATTTCTGAAATACTTTGTCCTAATCCTTCTCCTAAACTTTCCAAATTTCCCATTGGCAAAGGAAAAATAAAATTATTTTTAAGATCAGCTTCACGATATCCTCCAAGAGTTGCATCAACTGTTAATATAACAGCTTTAGCACCATTTGCTACTGCCTTTCCAATCATGTATTCATTAAATTTATCATCTTTGCTCATATATAACTGAAACCATTTAGGACCTGTACTTGCTGTCATTATTTCATCTAATGACTTTGTAGAATAAGTACTTATTCCCATAATAGTCCCTGCTGCTGCTGTTCCTTTGGCAGTTGCTATCTCTCCATCTTTATGAGCCAGTCCGTGAGATGCAACAGTTGTCATAAATATAGGCATTGATATTTTTTCTCCATAAATTGTTGTTGTTAAATCTGGTTTTTCTACATCTGTCAGAGAACGAGGAACTATCTGTTTATGATTAAATGCTTCTGTGTTCATTCTCAATGTCCACTCATCTTCAGCTCCTCCGTTAATATACCCATAACCTCCAGCTGGAATTATCTTTTTTGCCTCTTCTTCAAGCATAGTAAAATTAATTATATTGATTTCTTTTTCATTTTCACTTTGAAAATATTTTGTACTCATTATATTTGCCTCCTATTTCTTCAACCAAAAATATATCTAAGTCTATTTACATTGTTTCTACATATTTCAAAATAATTCCAATCTTTCCTTTATATTTTTCTAAAAAGCAATCAAATTATTATCTCAATTCCAGAAATAACAAAAGGATTTTGTTCAATAAATATTATCATTTCTGAAAATATAATATTTAACTTTACTCTAGTGATAGGCTATTTATACACCAAACAAAAAAGAGGATGCAATAATGTACCGCACCCTCTTCTTAATTTTAACTATGCTCTTTTCTTTCTTAAAATATCAAAGAAATTATTTCTCATAGCATCTCTTGTTTTCTTTATTGAATCTTTATGATAATGTTCTTTGTATTTCTTTAATTCCCTCATTATTTCAATATACTTGTCTAATGACATTACAATAGTTTTAGAAGAATCTTCCTCTATAATCACATCTTCATAACGAGCTCTCTCTAAATTCTTCTTAAAATTTTTTTCAAATTCCCCTTTTTTAAGTATCAACACACCCAACCACCACCCTTTTCTGTATTATTTTCTTATGATAGCATTGATATCTATTTTCTTTTCTTGAAGACCATTTTCAATTAAGAAATCTTGAGTTTTTACTAAGTCTTCTATATCTGAAGGTTTAATTTCAGTATCAAAATCATATAATGGATAAAGCTCCATTACTTCCTCTTTAGAAAGTCCTGTATCTTCTGCTGTTATTTTCAAAGTAGTTTCAAAATCATCTTTTATAAATTTAACAGCCTCTTCATTTACTTTAAGGAATCTGTCTACAAGCTGTGAATTTTCTTTAAGGAATTTTCCGCTTACAGCTGTAACAACTATTCCCTCTACAAGACCTTCTCCAGTGGTCACTACACTAGCACCATTTTTTATGGCTTTTAATGCAACTGGTCCTGCTAAAAGTGCTGCATCTACATTTCCGCTTTCAAGTGCTGCCATAGCTTCTGGCAATCCCATATTTATAAATTCTATGTCATCAACTTTCAAATTTCCTTTTCCAAGGTAAGTTAAAAGAAGCTGATGAAGTATAGTTCCTTTTGGTCCAGCTACTTTTTTTCCAACTAAATCTTTAGGTTCTTTTATATCAGCTGATTTAGATATAAGCATAAATCCTTTTGGTGATCTGCTGTAGATATTAGTTATTTTCAAATCTACTCCATTAGAAGCTGCTATGATAGCTGATGTTCCTCCAAGAGCATGAAGAAAATCCAATTCTCCTGCTGCCAGAGCCTGTGTCTGTTCTGGCCCTGTTGTAAGTTCATGGAATTTTACTGATATTCCATCCTTTGAAAATTCTTTTCCAAACATATCTCTATTTTTTTCTAAAATAGATGGTATATTTAAAGGAGCTTTTACATAAGTTATATTTATCTCCTTTAGTACAGTGGTTTTTTCTTTTCCGCATCCGGCAACAAGAAGCATAACTCCCATTGCAGCTGCTGCAACAATCTTTTTCAACATCTTTTCCCTCCGTTTAATTATTTATTTTTTTCAAAATTTCTTTCTTTAAATTAATAAGCTCCATATCTGCTACATCTCTTGGAAATTCTTTTGCTATATCATAGCTGTATATCTTTCCTTCATTTATAACTATTATTTTATGAGCAAGCATCAAGGCCTCATCTATATTATGAGTGACAAAAACTATCCCCGTTTCAGTCTTTTCATATACATTTATTATTTCTCTCTGAAGCTGTTCTCTTGTAAAATAATCTAAAGCTGAAAAAGGCTCATCCATTAAAAGTGTATCAGGCTGATATGACAAAGCTCTCGCTATAGCTACTCTTTGAGCCATTCCTCCAGATAATTGTGATGGATAAGCATCTTTAAATTCCTCTAAAGATATCATTTTTAAATATTTATCTGTATCTGTTTTATTTCCATGTATTTCTATATTTTCCTTTACTGTAAGCCAGGGCATTAAACGACTTTCTTGAAATACCATTCCAATTTTAGCCTTTACCTTTTCTCCGCTCTTATTGTAAAAATCTATATTCCCATATGTTATCTCTTCCAAACCGGCTATCATTCTCAAAAGTGTAGTTTTTCCACAGCCGCTTTTTCCAAGTACAATAGTTATTTTATTATTATCTATTTCTAAATTCATGTTTTTGAATATTATTTTTTTATTTCCAGTTATCTCAAATATTTTTTTAAGATTTAAGACTCTATATACATTATTCAACGTAATCACCTTGTTTCCTCTTTATATAAGCAGAAACAGCCTTAGAAAATATATTATCTGTTATTATTCCTAAAGTTCCTATGACTATTATCCCCAGCATAACTATATCTGACCTTGATATCTGTTGTGCATCTAATATGAGATATCCTATTCCTGAAGAAGCTGCTATAAGTTCAGCTCCAATTATAGCTCTCCAGCTGTATCCTATTCCTAATTTTAATCCTATCAAAATATCTGGAACAGAGTTAGGAAGTATTATTTTTAAAAATATATCCTTTTGAGACATATCAAAAACTTTTCCCACTTCAATATATTTTTTATCGCAACCCCCTACTCCTTTTAATACATTTAAAAATACTGGAAAAAATGATGCCAATACTATAATTACTATTTTAGAAGTTTCCCCTATCCCAAACCAAAGAATTATCATTGGTATCAGTGCAAGAGGGGGAGTATGACGAAAAAATTCAAAAATTGATTTAAAATAAGCATATATATTTGTAAAAGCACCAAAAAATATTCCTAAGGGGACTGCCAAAAAAACAGTAATAGAAAAACCTATAAATATACGTCTTAAACTTATACCTATGTGTCTTATCAACTTTCCATTTTCCACCAGTTTCACAAAGGAACTGACTATTTTTGATGGAGCTGGAATTATATAGCTATTCCACAGGTTGTAATGTGACCCTACTGTCCAGACAATCAGAATAACTGCAATTAAATACATACCTTTTAGTTTTTCTCTTTTCAACCTATCCACTTCACCTTATTTTAATTTTAATATCAACTCAAGTTTAACATAAATCCAGCAAAAATGTAATACCTAAAAATCATTCTCATGAACTAAAAAAAATTATAACTTTTGTTCTTTTTACAGGAAAAATATGTTACAATAAAAAGTAAAGATCCTTGACATGAGGAATATATTTTATTAAAAAATTTACAGATAAATTCATTTTTATTCTGTAAATTTTTGTTTTTATAATCTTCACCAAAAGTGATTATACTAAGGAGGAATGGCATTATGAAAATGAGTCTCTTATCATCAAATGTTCAAAAGAGGCGTGACATGATTCTCAACGGGAATATTCTTAACACTCTGCTTTTTCTATCTCTTCCAACTATTTTAATGGGTATGGTTTCATCACTTATTCCATTATCAGATGGATTATTTCTAAACCATACATCAGGATATCTTATTGCTGCGGCAGTTGGTTTTGGGCAGCCGATAATAAATATACTTAATGCTCTGTCTTTGGGATTAGGTGTGGCTTCTATGGCTATTGTAGGACAAATCAATGGAACTGGCGACTTGGAAAAGGTAAAAAAGGTCTCTACTCAAATTATGGTCTTTGCATTTTTTATAGGTATTCTAGTTGCTCCTACTTCTATCATTTTTGCATCTATTGTTTCTCAAACCATAAGTCCTGATATAGCTCATCAGGTTTTTCTTTATCTAAGTCTTTATTCAACAGTTATTCCTTTATTATTTATGGCTGCAATATACAATGCAATAAAAAATGCAACTGGACAGCCTGAGGCAACTCTTATCAGAATAATAATCTTATTACTATTGAAAATAATATTCAATACTTTGTTTCTTGCAATTTTTCATCTTGGAATAATTGGAGCTGTTATGGCTTCTCTTTGTTCATATGTAATTATAGCCATCTGGATGTTCTATGATTTATTCATAAAGAAAAGTGAAACACAGCTTGTTCTTAAGGGATATTATCCTGACTTTGCTCTGTTGAAAAAAGTTTTAGTTTTAGCACTTCCTTCCATGATAACTTATTCCTTGATAAACTTTGGATTCTTCCTTATCAATATGGAAGTTGAAAAGTATGGAGCAATTGTTCTTACAGCTCAAACTATTGCAAGTAATATCAATACTATGTGCTTTACTCTTCCATCATCTATTGGTACTACTGTAACAACAATGGTCAGTATGAATATTGGAGCTGGAAAGCCTGAAAATGCTGAAAAGTCTTTTAAATATGGTTCGTTGGTAAGTTTAGTTATCTCTTTTGTTCTTATTATAATATTCCTTCCAAGCAGTAATTTCCTTGTAAGATTATTCCAGAATCACGAAGAGATAGTAAAATTAGCTTCACATTCATTAAAAATATATACTTTCTCCATTATAGGTTTTGGTTTATTTATGGTAGCTCAAGGTGCTTTCATTGGACTTGGAAGAACAAGACTTCCTTTGCTTATGGGACTTTTGAGAGTATGGCTGATAAGATATATCTTTATCATCATAACAAAAAAATGGCTTGGAGTGGACTCTGTATTCTGGGGTAACCTTGTATCTAACTGGGTCGCTGGATTCCTGTTCTACTATATAGTTACAAAAACTCCATGGGTGTCTGTAATAAAGAAAGATAAAAATTCAATATAATAAAAAAGAGGATACAATTTAGAGCTCAAATAAATTTTAGAAATTTTTTATTAAAATGAAATGAATAAAAAAGTTAAATTAAGTTTTAGAAGTTTGGAAATTAGAGAGATTTGTGTAATTAATGATGTGAATAAAACGTGAAAAACAGTATGTTTGAGTGAAACGAGTTTACTGTTTTTAGTTTTAGGAACAAAATTAATAACAAATCTTTCTACTGGAAAACTTCTAAAATTATATTTCTACTTAATAATTATCTTTCTCTAATATCTAAAATTTATGTTTCTCTTTTATTATCCTCTTTTTTTATTTTAAGAATATATTTTCTTGATTTTTTCTTTCTTTTAAAGAATATATTTATCTAAATTCTCTTCTTCATTTTCCTTTTTAAATACCTTCTTAACAAAGTTAGCGTCTATACTCACTTTTTTCTTCTTTTCATATGGTGCTTCGTACATTACCTCTCTCAATAGTTCTTCCACTACTGCTGAAAGTCTTCTTGCTCCTATATTTTCTACCTTTTCATTTGCTGCTGCTGTTATATCTGCTATCTTTTCTATAGCTCCCTTTGTAAAAGTAAGCTCTACATTGTCAGTAGCCAGCATTGCTGTATATTGATCAAGAAGATTATACTCAACCTCTGTAAGTATTTTTACAAAATCTTCTTTTTCCAGATTTTTTAATTTTACTCTTATTGGAAATCTACCTTGCAGTTCAGGCATCAAATCTGATGGAGAACTCTGAGTAAATGCCCCTGCTGCAATAAAAAGGATATGATCTGTCTTTACAGGTCCAAATTTTGTCATAACTGTGCTTCCCTCTACTATTGGAAGGATATCTCTCTGCACTCCCTGTCTTGACACTTCGCCTTTTCCTACACCATCTCTTTCAGCTATTTTATCTATTTCATCAATAAAAATAATTCCGTTATTTTCTACATTATCTATAACTTCTTCGTTAAGAGAATCTAAATCCAGCTTTTTTTCAACTTCTTCATCCATCATTATTCCAATGACATTTTTCACAGTAGTTATCATCTTTTTACTTTTTCCAGATACCCCTGCCATTACCTGATCTAAAATACTTCCAATTCCAGAAGTATCATCACTTCCAGATACAACTTCAATTATTGGAAGGTCTAAATCTCTTTTAGTTCTTTCTATCTCAACTTCTGTATCATCATATTTCCCCTCATCAATATCCTGCATGATTTGAGCTTTTTCTTCATCATTTAGAGAATCATAAGGCTTTATAAGTTTAGCAGTTTTTTCCAACGCTGTTTCATATGCTTCCTCTCTCAATTCATTAAACTTTTGCTCTTTCATTTTTCTATAAGTAAGAGAAGTCAAATCTTTTATTATGCTTTCTACATCTTTTCCTACATATCCCACTTCAGTATATTTAGTGGCTTCTACCTTTAAAAATGGAGCATCAGCTATTTTAGCTATTCTTCTTGCTATCTCTGTTTTCCCAACTCCTGTTGGTCCTATCAGAATTATATTTTTAGGAGTAATCTCTCTTCTTAACTCTTCATCTTCTATACTTTTTCTTCTATCTCTGTTTCTTAAAGAAATAGCAACATTTTTCTTAGCTTCATCTTGTGATATTATATATTTATTAAGTTCTTCTACTATCCTCTTGGGAGTAAGTCCTCTGTTCATTATCTCTCCTTTTAGCTTTCTTTTTATGTTTTTACACTAAGCTTATTATATCACAAAGTTATAAAAGAAAAAACTTCAATTATTATTTAAGTACTATGATATTCTGTTTAACAAAATCCCCTGGAGCTGTATCCAGATATTTTTTAAAAACATTACAAAAATGCTTGTAATCTGTAAATCCCACCATATCAGATACCTCATATATTTTATACTCTTTAGTTAATAAAAGCCTTAAAGATTTCTGTACTCTGTATTTATTTAAGATATCTAGAAATGTTTCCCCTGTTACATCTTTTATTTTTCTGCTTAGATAGCTCACACTTATGTCTAATTCATCAGCTATGTCCTTTATATTCAGTTTTTCTGAATAGCAATTCAATATTTTTTCCAGAGTTTTTTCTACATATCTATTTTTATCACTGTCTTTTCCTAGATATATCCTTGGAGAAAAGAACTCTATATCTTCCTTAGTCTTTGTTATATTTTCTACATTTCTCAGTGTATTTTCTTTCTCTATTTTTTCCTTTACTTTCTTTACTGCCTTTTCTAAAAGATCCTCATCTATCGGTTTAAGAATGTAATCTGCTACTCCTAACTTTATTCCCTCCTGAGCATATTTAAATTCTCCATAACTGGTTAATATTATTTTTTCAAATTTCAGCCCTGCTTCTTCAGCAGTTTTCAGCATTTCAAGTCCATCCATTACCGGCATTCTTATATCTGTTATTACAAGGTCGGGAGAAAATTCCTCTATAAACTTCAGTCCCTCTTTTCCATTTATTCCCTCTCCAATTATTTTACAACCCATAGAGAGCCAGTCTATTGTATTTATCATTCCTTTTCTTATGATGTATTCATCTTCCACCACTAACACTTTTATCATATCTTTACCCCTCTGTTTTTATGGAAAATACTAATTTTACAATAGTTCCCCATCTTTCAGAACTTTGTACTTTTATTCCATAATTGTCTCCATATATAAGCTGTATTCTTCTGTGAACATTGTATATTCCTATATGATTCCCAATATTGAGTTCTCTGTCTTTAAGTCTTTTTCTCAATTCATGGAGCTTTTCTTTTTCTATTCCATTTCCATTATCATATATAGTTATTACTAATTTATCTTTCTGTTTTTTAGTTTTTATAAATATCATCAATTTATTTATTTGAGTATACCCATGTTTAATAGAATTTTCTATTATTGGCTGAAGCACCAGCTTAGGAACAAGAAAATTCCTTGTTTCCTTATCCACATCTATATGATAATCAAAATTTTCTCCAAATCTGAACCTCTGTATATCCAGATAATTTTCAGCATATTGAAGCTCTCTTTCAAGAGTTACTTCTGAAGATTTATTTTCTATACTGAATCTCAAGAGTGATGATATATTTAATATTATTTTATTTGCCATGGAAGTATCAGTTTTAATTGTATATTTCAGCATCTCCAATGTATTAAAAAGAAAATGAGGATTAAATTGACTTTCAAGCTGTTTTATTTCTAAAAGTACTCCATGTTTTACCTCTTCTTTATTTTGTTCAATAAGAAATTTTATATTTTCCAGCATTTTATTATATGAGTCTGCTATTATTCTAAACTCATCATTTGTTTCTACATAGAGTGTACTGCTTAAATCCCCAGTTTTTATATTTTCTATAGCTTCTACTATTTTTTCTACAGCTGCTGTTTTTTTACTTGCTATCACTTTAGCTGCTTTGTGCATTGCTACCATTATGATTATAAAAACAATACACAGATAAACTACTCCATTTACAAAACTATCTGTTAGATGATTCATTCTTGAAATAGTATAAAGTATTAAATTTGAATAATATACAGGACTTTTAGTCACATAAAATCTTTCTTTATTTATGCTTACATAATGGTCATCTGCTCTAAGTTTTTTTACTACTTTTCCAAATTTATCTTTAAATATATCATTAGTAGTAAATGCTATATTATTAGTCTTGTCAGTAATTATTGTATTGTAAGAGCTTCCTTCTCCTACGAATTCTCTCAAATCTTCATTCAATATATTAAAAACTATATATCCTATAAGTCTTCCATGTTTTTTTACAGCTCTTCCCACTGAAAAAACACTTATACTGTTGTTTTTAAAATGCAGTTTATTTATATAAATTATTGTATTATTTATATTATCCTGCATTCTCATGAAAAATCCCCAGCTGTATCCATTGTCACTTCCTATAAACTGAGCATTATTCATAAGAACATGGAGAGTTTCATCGTAAATGATAAAATTCCCTCTCAAAGTTGTAGAATTTATAGATTTATATATTTTTTCATATGCATCTTTATTGGCTTTTTTATTGAGCATAGCATCAATAATAACTTCATCATTATATAAATTTTCTACCTCATTAAAATATTCTCTTACCACATTATCAAGATTTCTTGTCATTACTTGGCTGTTATATTGATTATCTTTTCTTATGGCTCCAAATTCAAAAAAATATATAAGTCCATAACCTACAAAAGATAAAAAAATTATGGGAATTAATGAATATAAAATCAGTACTTTTCTCATCTGTTCTTTAAAACTTACAAATTTACTGTCTTTCATATACATCATCCCATAATTTCAATTTTTTAGTATATTATACCTTATTTCTAATTTTTGTACATCAAATATTTACATCTCTTCCACCAGTAGCTTTAAAGAATATCAATAGAGATATTACAGTTGTTACAGTCAAAATAGTAGACAGAGCTGCTGCTGTTCCATAGCTGGCTCTTATTACCTCTGTATATATTGTTACTGACATGGTTCTTGTAGTTCCTGTGTATAATATAACTGAAGAACTCAACTCATTAATAACTGTTATCCAGCTCAAAATAGCTCCTGATAAAACTCCTGGAAGCATCATAACTGCTGTAACTTTAAAGAATGTCTTCACTGGAGAACATCCCAAACTGATAGATGCCTCTTCCAGACTTGGACTTATCTGATACAAAATAGCAGCTGAAGAACGAAGTGTATAAGGCATTCTTCTTATAACAAAAGATATTACAAGTATAGCAGCTGTACCACTTAATAAAAGAGGTTTGCTGTTAAATGCTAAAAGAAGAGTTATACCTATTACTGACCCAGGAATTATATACGGAAACATAGTTATAGTATCAATTACTCCTGTAAGGAAATTTTTCTTTCTAGTTGAAATGTAAGCTATAAACATTCCCATGAATATAATTATAACTATAGCTATAAGTCCATACATGTAAGTATTTAAAATAGCATTTCCCATTCTTGAAAAAACTGCTTGATAGCTTTCAAATGAAAATTCTCTGACAAACATAGATCCTCTTGTTTTTAAGAAAGAAGTATATATAACTGTTATCTGAGGGATAATTGATAGAAATACTACAGCATAAATAAAAGCATGCATAAGTTTTCCTTTTGCCCCTTTAAGTTCTACTGGCTGAACTGGTCTTATTGAACTCATAACAAATGATTTCTTATTTACTATATACTTTTGACCCAAGAAAAGAGCTATAGTTATTACTATCATTATTGTAGCCATGGCAGCAGCAAAGTTTGCACTTCCTCCCATTTCTCCAACAAATTCTGAATATATCAATACAGGCATTACATTGTACCCTTCACCAATCAGCATAGGAGTACCAAAGTCTGCCATTGCATTCATAAATACCAGAAGTGCTCCTGACATAAGTGTAGGCAGTATCAAAGGCATTATTATTGTATATACCTTTTTAAAAGTACTGCAACCTAAACTTTCTGCTGCTTCACTTAAAGCCACATCTATTTTTTTCAAAGCTCCTGATACATATAGGAAAATAAATGGATATAATTTTAATGTAAATACCAGCAATATTCCTGAAAATCCATAGATAGTCGGCAGATTTATATGAAGCACCTCTCTAAAGAAAGTAGTTACTACACCACTTCTTCCACATAAAAGAACCCATGAATATGCTCCGATAAATGGAGGTGAAAGCATTGAAATAATAATAAGAACTTCTACCAATGCTTTAAATTTAACTTTATAAAATGTCATGAAATATGCCATTGGAACTCCAATTACAATAGCAAGAACAGTAACACATGAAGTAACCTGAAAACTATGAATAAGTCCCTGATAATAATATTTTCTGCTGAAGAATCTATGAAAATTTGTCATACTCCAGCTTCCAGTCAGAGGATCTTTGAAACTGCTGAGTAAAAGAGAAAATAATGGATATATTAAAAACAATGCAAATATAAGAGTTATAACTAAAGTTACAACTGTCCAAAAGTCCCATTTTATTTTTTTAGTCAGCATATGGATCTACTCCTTTTATCAGACTTTTCTTTCCATCTTCTGTGAATATATTTATTTTCTTTGCATTTGGTTTTAATACTATCTTTTCTCCTACTTGATATATATGAAGAGCGTGTCCTACATCTTGAGAAAATTCAAGAGCTGGCATACCACTTACTATTTCTTCTGCTTTAGCATCTATTTCATAGTTAGTATACTTTCCTAAGAACATACTTGTCTTTATAGTAGTTTCAATTCCCTCATCAGATATAGAAAACTCTTCTGGACGAACTGCAATAACTATTTCCTGTCCCTCTTTAACTTCATCTGATAAATTATCCATCTTTACTTTATAACCATTTTTAAATACTACAGATTTTTCTTCTCCATCTATTTTGATATTTCCTTTAAAAAGATTTGAATGCCCTATGAAAGTAGAAACAAACTGATTAGCAGGTCTTGCATAGATATCATGAGGCTGACCTATCTGCTGAATTTCTCCTTTATTTATTACTGCTATTCTGTCAGATACAGAAAGTGCTTCTTCCTGATCGTGAGTTACATATACAGTAGTTATTCCAACTTTTTTCTGAATATCTCTTATTGCAGAACGCATTTCTACTCTCAATTTAGCATCAAGGTTAGACAGAGGTTCGTCCATCAAAAGTACATTTGGGTGAATTACTATTGCTCTAGCTAAAGCTACCCTTTGCTGTTGTCCTCCTGAAAGTCTCTCAGGTAATCTCTCTTGATATTCAGTTATTTTTACTACATCAAGGATATCATCTGTTTTTTCTTTCATTTCTGCTTTATTTACTTTTCTAAGTTTTAAACCATACTCTACATTTTCTCTTACAGTCATATGAGGAAAAATAGCATAACTTTGGAATACCATTCCAATATTTCTTTTATGAGCAGGCATATCATTTATAACCTTGTCATCAAAGCAGATTTCTCCACCCTCTATACTATTGAATCCTGCTATCATTCTAAGCAAAGTGGTTTTTCCACATCCTGAAGGTCCTAATAATGTAAAAAATTCTCCATTTTTTATATTGACAGACATTCCCGGAATTATTACATTATCTCCAAATTTCTTTACAACATTATTTACTTTTATAGCTACACTCATCTTACACCTCTTTTTATTTTTTCCAATTATAACAATAAGGCTGCCTCAAAAGCTTAATATTTAGACTTTTGAACAACCTCATTGTCAGGAGTTTATTTACTTAAAAAACAAGTTTTACTTTAAGCCTTTTTTATTTAGTATAGATATCTTTAAATTTATCTAACCATACAGGTTTTTGATCTTTTACTACATTGATGTCATCTTCTATAACATAGATGTCTTCAAGTCTTTTTAATCCTTTTCCTGGTTCAACATCTTTTCTTACACTTCTTCTGTTTAATTGAGATGAAACCATAGTTTGAGCTTCTTTACCAGTTGCAAATTCTACGAATTTTTTAGCGTTTTCCATATTTTTACAATTTTTGATTATATAAACACCATCTGGTTTTACTATAACTCCCTCTTCCATGTATACTACTTCTACAGCTGCTCCAGAGTTTACATATTTTACTGCTCCCTCTTCAAAAGTAAGTCCAACTGTATATTCTCCATCTGCTACACCTTTATATACTGCTGATGATCCAGAAAGAAGAGTATAGTTTAAGTTTTCCATAAATTTCTCTACATATCCCCAACCATTGTCAGGATTCCCTTTTCCCATTGCATAAAGCATATTTACTAAATGCTCAAATGAAGATGATGATTTAGCAGGGTCTGAAAAAGCTATTTTACCTTTTAATGCTGGATTCAATAGATCTTCATATCCATTTATTTTTATATCTCCAATAAGGTTTTTGTTAATCATGATAACACTTGGAACTGCTGAGAATCTTGTCATATTTCCTTCAACATTTTTATATGCATCATAGAAAGCATCTTCATTAGTTGTAGTATAATTTTCTAAATAATCTTTGATAGGGTCAACAACTGTTATTGTTCCTCCCCATAAAATATCTGCTAGAGGATTATCTTTTTCAGATTCTACTCTTTTCATTAATTCTCCAGTTCCAGCAGCTATAACCTCTACTGATATACCAGTTTTTGTTTCAAATTCATTAACTAAAGGATTGATGAATTCTAATGGATGTGGACAATATATTGTAAGATTTCCTGCTCCTTTAGCTTCTGCTTTCTTTTCTTCTTTTTTATCACCACAGCTTATAAATAAAACAGATAATATTAAACTAAAAATAACCCAAAATCTTTTCTTCATATGTTTTTCCTCCCTAATTATTTTATCTACTATAATCCAATGATATTACATTTAAAGCAAAGTAACAATCCCTAAAACTATTTTTTTATACTTAAAAATGAACTTTTTTAAATTTATATGTTTTTTTTATAGATTTTTCATGTTTATATCAAACAAAAAGATAAAATTTCAAAAAAAATAGAGACTGATCTGCAAGCAGAAATTTAAACTTTAGAATCTTATCTTCTAAAATCAATCTGCTTTTTAATCAGTCTCTTTAGTATTGCATTTTTAATCTTTTAATATACTTTCCAATTCAGCTTCCAATTTCTTCAAAGCATTGGCTCTGTGGCTTATTAGATTTTTTACATCTGGCATCTCTGCAAGTGTCTTTCCATATTCAGCTACAAAGAAATGAGGATCATATCCAAATCCTTTATCTCCTCTTGGTTCATCTATTATCTCCCCAGGTACTTCTCCTCTGAAAGAATAACTTCTTCCATCTGGCTTCCCTAGAGTAACTACACTTACGAAATGAGCCTTTCTGTTTTCTTTACCTTGTAATTCTTTAATAAGTTTTTTATTGTTGGAATCATCAGTTGCATGTTCTCCAGAATATCTGGCAGAATATACTCCCGGAGCTCCTCCTAAAGCATCTACACACAGTCCTGAATCATCAGCTATTGTTATCATTCCTGTATATTTTGCTATCTCTAAAGCTTTTTTAGCAGAGTTAGCTTCAAATGTGTCTCCATCTTCCACTACTTCTGGTATATCTATTCCATCTTTAATAGAAAGTATCTCTATATTTTTTACATTTTTAAAAATAGCTGTTATCTCTTCTATTTTATGTTTATTTCCTGTTGCTAGAAATATTTTCATAATATCTATTCTCCTATTACTTCATTTTGAAGTCTAATTATCTCTTTTATTCCAACTTCTGCTAAATCAATCAGTTCATTGAGCTCTTTTCTAGTATAAGTAGCCTCTTCTCCTGTTCCCTGTACCTCTACAAATTCTCCCTTGCCATTCATTACTACATTCATATCTACTTCAGCAGCAGAATCTTCAGTATACATTAAGTCAAGCATAGGAGTCCCTCTTACAATTCCAACACTGATAGCAGCTACATTAGATACTATTGGATTTACACTTAAAACTCTCTCTTTCATAAGTTTTTTTACAGCTAAAGCAAGAGCTATAAATCCTCCTGATATAGAAGTAGTTCTAGTTCCACCATCAGCCTGAATAACATCACAGTCAATAGTTATAGTTCTTTCTCCTAATTTTTCCAGATCTACAGCTGTTCTCAAAGCTCTTCCTATAAGTCTTTGTATCTCCATAGTTCTTCCAGAAAGTTTTCCTTTTGCAGATTCTCTCTGATTTCTCTCTCCAGTAGCTCTTGGTATCATAGAATATTCAGCTGTAAGCCATCCTTTTCCCTGCCCTCTCATGAAAGGGGGTACTTTTTCACTTACAGAAGCTGTACATATTACTTTAGTATTTCCAAACTCTATTAAAACCGATCCCTCTGCATAAAGGTTGAAATCTTTTGTTATTTTTATCTCTCTAAGGCTGTCTACTTTTCTTCCATCTTCTCTTAATTTTAGAGTTCTCAAATCTTCTTCTATTATCATTTCTTTAACTTCCATTATTATATTTCTCCTCTTGATCTGTCCCTTTATTTATACAAATGCTTCTTCTTTCTTCTCTTCTTTCTTTCCAAATTGTATTTCATAGAAATGTTTATACAATCCTTTAAATTCAAGCAGTTCCTGATGAGTACCTATTTCCTTTATCTCTCCATTTTCCATTACTACTATCTTATCTGCATTTATTATTGTTGATAATCTATGAGCAATTACAAAAGTTGTTCTATTGACCATAAGCTTATCTAAAGCATCCTGTACCAGTCTTTCTGATTCAGTATCCAAAGCAGAGGTAGCTTCATCCAGTATCATTATTTCTGGATTTTGTATAAGAGCTCTGGCAATAGCTATTCTCTGTTTCTGTCCTCCAGAAAGAAGCACTCCTCTTTCTCCTACTTCTGTTTCAAACTTATTTGGAAGTTCCATTATAAAGTCATAAGCATTTGCCATTTTAGCTGCATTCATGATTTCATCTTCTGTCACTCCATTTTTTCCAAAAGCTATATTTTGTGAAATAGAGCCACTGAAAAGAAAACTTTCCTGAGGAACTATTCCTATATAATCTCTATATTTTTTCAATGAAATATTCTTTATATCTATACCATTTACTTTTATAGCGCCCTCTGTAGTTTCATAAAATCTAGGTATAAGATTTACAAGGGTAGTTTTTCCACTTCCACTTTTTCCTACAAGAGCTATAACCTCTCCAGCTTTTACATCTAGATTTATATTTTTAAGTATCAATTCTGGAGAATCATCATAATGAAATGATAAATTTTCAAATTTGATATCCTTTATTTCTGTTGTAAGTTCTTTTTCTTCTCCATAGTAGTCCTGTTCCAAAGGAACATCTAATATCTCTATTACCCTGTCTGCTGACGGCAAAGCTTCCTGAAGATCATTATTTTTGCTTATAAGTCTTTTTAGAGGCTGGCTCATCAATCCCAGAGCTGTAACAAAGGAAATAAGATCTCCTGCTGTCATATTTTTTAAGACAATTATCTGATATCCTCCATATGCTGCTACTAGAAGTACCATTATAGTTGTGATTACCTCATTAATAGGAGAAACTTTTGCCTTTATCTTTGTACTTTTATATGATTTTTCAAATTCATCCTTACTGATAACTTTATATTTTTCAATCATATCATCACTATTATTAAAAGCTTTTATTACAAAAATACCAGAAAGAGTTTCCTGAATAAATGCTGTAACTGCTCCTGAAGTGTCCTGTCTGATTCTACCAGATTTTCTTATCTTCTTAGTGTATTTCTTCACAGTCCCTATAATAAGAGGCATTACTATTAAAGATATAAGAGCTAGAATATAGTCTACTTGAAACATTCTGAAAGTAAGAGCTGCCACTGTAAGAAATTCCTTAAACATATCAAATATGATAAATCCTATTCTTCCTAAAGTAGCAGAGTCTCCAGAAAGTCTCGCCATTACATCTCCCAATTTATTTCTTTTGAAGTATGTCATTGGAAGTTTTTGAAGATGTGAATATACATCTATTTTTATATCTCTTTTTATCGTCTCAGTTACATAGTTAGATGAAATAGAAGAAAAATATCCAGTTACTACTTTAAGTATAGTAGAAACAAATATTCCACCTATTACCAATGCCATCATTCTTGCATTTTTATTTACCAGTACATCATCTATAAGGTATTTACTCAACCACGCTGGAACTGCTCCCATAGCTGAACTAAAAGCAGAAGTAAAAACTACTGCTGTCATTACCCATTTATATTTAAAACTATATTTTAAAAATGTATTTAAAGATTTATTTTTAAATATACTCAATTTTTCTATCATTGTTCTCCTCTAATCAGAAAATTTCCATAGCTCTTTACAACATCTTTTCCTGATAGTTTTTTTCTTACTTCAGCTATGTCTTCAGCTATTTTTTCTTTGGAATTTTCAAAGTAATCAAGATATTTTTCTATCTCTTCTGGATTGCATTTTTCCTGCAATAGTTCTGGATATACTTCCCTGTTGAGAGTAAGATTAGGCAAAGAAACAAATCCTACTTTCAAAATATGCCTTGCTATAAAAGCATTTATAAAACTTGTCCTATAAACAACAATAACAGGAATACCCATTAAAGCAAGCTCCAGTGTTACTGTCCCAGAAGCTGCAACAGCTGTCTTAGATTCTTTTACACATTCAGCCAGACTTTTATCTGATACTATCTTTAAATTTTTATATTTATTCAAGTCTTCATCTATCCATTTTAGATGGTCGCTGCTGGAAAGCTTCAAAAGAAATGTTTCATCTTTTTTCTTTTCCACTACTTTCAGCATTATAGGAATAAGTGTCCTTATCTCCTGTTTTCTGCTTCCTGGAAGAAGAAGTATATTATTTCCAGTTCTCTCAATTACTGAATACTTATCTACAAATGGATTGCCAAAGTATACAGCATCTACTCCATGTTTCTTGTAGAAATCTACTTCCCATGGAAAAATAACCATTATGTGATCTGCTTTTACCAGCTTTGTTATTCTTTTTTCTCCCCATATCCAAAGCTTTGGGGGTATGTAATAAAAAACCTCTACTTCTGGCGCCTCTTTTTTCAAAAGTTCCAAAAACTTAAGGTTAAATCCTCCATAGTCCACAAGAATCACTTTGTCTATTTTTTCTTTCTTTATAAAATCAATATATTCATTTGCTTTCTTTTTTAAGAAACTATACTTTTTGAATACTTCAGTAAATCCCATTATCGCAAGCTCTTCTATGTCTTGTATTACTTCTACTCCTTGAGCTCTGCTATGATTTCCTGCTGCTCCATAAAATTTCAGATCTTTATTCTGTTCAAGCATAGCTTTTACTAAATATGAAAGATGTAAATCTCCTGAAACTTCTCCTGTGGATACAAAAAATTTCATAAAAATCTCCTTTTAAGCTTTTATTCCCATAATAAAAAGAGAGTTCTCTTCAGCAAGCTTTACAGCTTCATCTCTGTTAAGAAAAAGCATTTTCCCTGCTTCTCCAACAATTCCCTTTGCTCCTATCTCTATTGCTCTCTTTATAGTTTCTATTCCCACTGCTGGTATATCTACTCTCATATCCTGCTGAGGTCTTGACATCTTTACGATTATTGTTCCTGTTCCAGCCAGTTCCCCAGCTCTTTTTATGGTTTTATCTGTTCCTTCTATTCCTTCCAATGCCACAACAGAAGAATCTTTACATACAACAGTCTGTCCAGCATCCACTTCACTCAGAGCTTTTGCCGCTTCCATTCCGATTTTTATAGTTTTCATATCTTCTTCTGAAGGTTTCAGCTGTGTATAGCAATTCTCTTGAAACATAAAATTTTTCAAAAGATAGTTCTGTGGCAGAACTTTTATTCCGTTTAATCTAAAAAATGCAATAATTGCAAAAAGGAGAGTTTCATCTTTTTTGTCTGGTAACCTTTTAAGAAGCTCCTCTCCATATTTGTCTAATTTCATCTCTTTAAAAATAATTTCTTTTTCAACTTTACCTAGCATAATGATCTCTCTTATATCATTCAAGAGAAAATGTTTCACTATAGCTCCTACTTCACCTATGTTAAAAGCTTTAAAGTTGCTGCAACTTTTGATTTCAGGTTCAATAGTTTCAAAAAGACCTATGGGAAAAACATTGATCTTCTGCTTTTCAGCTTCCTGTAGGAAATAAAGGGGCAGTTTTCCATTACCAACTATTATCCCTAATTTATCCATTATCTAGTTATCCCCCTATTACTGTTATTTATGAAGTCCAGCAAGTATTTTATATTATCATCTTCACCATATTCTTCCTCTACCTGCTTAACAGCTTCTTTTAAAGGAAGACCATTTCTAAATATGATTCTGTAGGCTTTCTTCAGATTTGACAATGTCTCATCAGAAAAACCTCTTCTTCTAAGTCCAATACTATTTAATCCTCTTACTTCAGCTTTATTCCCTTCAGCAAGTACGAAAGGACAAATATCCTGATTTACAGCACTTGCCCCTCCTATCATAGAATAAGAACCTATTCTACAGAACTGGTGGATAGGAGTAAGTCCTCCTATTATTGCAAAACTGTCAACTACCACATGCCCTGCCAGCGTGACATTATTTGCAAGTATACATCCATCTCCAACGATAACATCATGAGCCACATGAACATAGGCCATAAGGAGATTGCCGTTTCCTATTCTTGTTTCCCATCTGTCATCTGTTCCTCTGTGAATAGTAACAAATTCTCTTATTGAGTTTTTGTTTCCTATAATAGTTTTTGTGGGTTCATTTTTATATTTTAAATCTTGAGAAGCTTTTCCAATAGAAACAAATGAGTAAATAGTATTGTCTTCCCCTATTTCTGTAATTCCTTCTACAACTACATGAGATTGTATAACTGTATTTTTTCCTATCTTTACATCTTTTCCTATTACACAGTAAGGTCCTATCTTTACTCCATCTTCTATAATTGCTCCTTCTTCAATTATAGCAGTGCTATGAATATCTACCAAAATGAATTCCCCCTAATCTTATTTGTCTGTTATACAGAATGTAAATGTAGCTTCGCATGCTAAAACTCCATCTACTTTTGCTACTCCATGAGCTTTTACAAAGTTTCTTTTAATTTTTTCTACTTCTACTTCATAAATAACTTGATCACCAGGTTTTATTGGGCTTTTAAATTTAGCACTTTCAACACCTACAAAGTAAGGGACTTTTCCTTCCACTCCATCCATTACTAAAACTCCTAAACATTGTGCCATTCCTTCTACTATAAGTACTCCCGGCATAATTGGATGTCCTGGAAAATGTCCATTAAAAAATTCTTCATTAATAGTAACATTTTTCAACCCTTTTATTTTTTGTTCCTCTTTGTTCACTTCAAGAATTCTGTCTACAAGTAAGAATGGGTATCTGTGTGGAATTCTTTTCATGATTTCTAAAGTATCTAACATATTTTTTTCCTCCTAAGATCTAAATAAAATTATAAATTTTTCAGTAATTTTGCAAATTCTATATCTAAAGCATGTCCTGCCTTTACTGCTATTATATGACCTTTTATTGGTCTGTTCAATATTTTTAAGTCCCCTATGATATCAAGCATTTTATGTCTCACAAACTCATCTTCATATCTAAGTCCCTCTGGATTCATTACACCATCTTTTTCTATAACTATGGCATTCTCAAGAGTTCCTCCTAAAGCAAGGTTATTCTTTTTAAGATATTCTATCTCATAATCAAATCCAAAAGTTCTTGCTGGAGCTATCTCTTTTTTGTAATTTTCAAGATTTATCTCAAATTCTGCCAGCTGTGATTTTAAGAAGCTGTGCTCAAATCTGATGGCATATGTTATTTTATATCCATCATATGGAAGAGCTACTATATTTTTATCATTTACTGTAAGATATATCGGCTTAGTTATAACTATCGGTTCTACTTCTGCATCTAATTCTTTTATTCCAGCATTTTCAAAAAGATCTATAAAACTTCCTGCACTTCCATCACAGATAGGAAGCTCATTTCCGTCAAGCTCTATTACAAGGTCTGTTATCTCTGCTGCATATAGTGCTGATAAAAAATGTTCTATTGTATGTACTTTTGCTTCAAACTCATTTTTTAAATTAGTTCCACGTGTGAGGTCAAAAGTATTTTCTATATCTAATTTTATTTCATTTTTTCCATCTTCAAGATCAACTCTTCTGAAAATTATTCCATTTTTCCCCGGAATCAGCTTCATATCAATATTTTCTCCTTTATGGAGTCCAATACCTGAATAGACAATCTCTTTTGCCAATGTTTTCCTTTTCATCTTCCCTCCTCATTTAGTTTTTTGTTAAAAACTTATCTGCAACTGCCATTGCAATTTCTCTTTTTCCATCTACAAAGTCTATTTCAACTTTTTTATCTGATACTCCTCTTACTACTCCCAATCCAAATTTCTTATGCATTACCTTTTCTCCAACAGAGTAAGGATATTCCTTGTATGTCTTATTCAGGTCTTCCATTGTTATCATTTTTTTGAATTGATGTTTTACTGGAGTTTTTGTAGGATTGATCGCTTCTCTTTTAAATTGAGATTCTATATTGCTTTCAAGAAGATTCTCAGGAAGTTCACTTATGAATCTTGATTTAGTTCTGAAGCTTTCCTCTCCATACATAAATCTGCTTGCAGCATAAGAAATATATAATTTATCCTCTGCTCTTGTTATTGCTACATAGCACAGTCTTCTTTCCTCTTCAAGCTCTCTTGGTTCAAAATCAGCTTTTTTTCCTGGGAAAACTTCATCCTCTGTTCCAACTAAAAATACTGTTGGGAACTCAAGTCCTTTAGAGTTATGAATAGTCATAAGTTTTACATAATCTTTCTCTTCCTCTAAATTATCTGTAGCACTTACCAATGATATATTCTCTAAATATTCTCTTAAAGTAAGAGTTTCTATTATTTTTTCCATCTCTGTAATAGAGTTTCTCAACTCTTCTATATTGCTTATTCTGTTTTCACTGTCTTCATAGTTTGATTCCAGATAATCAAAGTATTTTATACTTTTTATCACTTTATCAAAAAGTTCTGAAACAGGTTCAGATTCACTCATTTCAATAAGTTCCATCATCATTTTATGAAATTCTTCCAGCACTATTTTCATATTAGCTGTAAGGGTATCTATCTCATTTGCTCTTCCTAATGCTTCAAAAAGAGTAATTCCATTTACAGAAGCAAATTCATTTATCTTCTCTAAACTTTTATCTCCTATTTTTCTCTTAGGAACATTAAGTATTCTGCTCAAATTAAGACTGTCTTTAGGATTATTGATAACAGCCAGATAAGCAACTATGTCTTTAATCTCTGCTCTTTGATAGAACTGCATTCCACCAAATATTTTATATGGTATATTGAATCTCAAAAAACCTTCCTCAAAAAGTCTCGATTGAGCATTTGTTCTGTAAAGGATAGTAAAATCTCTGTATTTTTTTCCTTGATTTTTTCCTTTAATTATCTCTTCAATTATAATATTTACTTCCTGTCTTCCATCATTACATTGAAGAAGAGTAATTTTTTCACCAGTAGTTTTCTTAGTCCAAAGCTTTTTATCCCTTGCACTTGAGTTGTTGCTGATTACAGCATTGGCTGCATCCAGTATCACTGAAGTAGAACGATAGTTTTCTTCAAGCTTTACAACCTCTGCATTTGGATAATCTTTTTCAAAATCAAGGATATTTTGAATGTTGGCTCCTCTAAATCCATATATACTTTGGTTTTCATCTCCAACTACACATAGATTCCCATATTTACCAGCTATTTTATTAATTATCTTATATTGGATATTATTGGTATCTTGATATTCATCAACCATTATATATCTGAATTTATCCTGAACTTTATTTAAAATATCAGGTATTTCCAAAAGTTTTGCTGTATTGATCAAGATATCTGAAAAGTCCATTCCATTATTCTTTTTAAGAGTTAGATTATATCTTCTGTATATTTCAGCTACTACTACAGCATTCATATTATATTTATTTTCTGATTTTTCATAGTCGTCAGCTGATACTTCTTCCTCTTTCAATTTTGAAATAAGAGAAACCACCATACCTTCTGTAAGGTTTTTATCTTTTACTGTAAGCTCCTTCATAATCCCTTTTACTACTCTTTTTTGATCATCAGCATCATAGATAGTAAAATTAGCTCCATAACCAAGTCTGTCCCCGTATGTTCTCAAAAGTCTTACTCCAAATGAGTGGAATGTAGAAACCATCGTTCTCTTTCCATCTTCTCCTATGAGATCTTCTACTCTCTCTTTCATTTCCTTAGCCGCTTTATTTGTAAATGTCACAGCTAATATCTTATATGGAGATATCCCTAATTCCTGAATCATGTGGGCTATTCTATAAGTTATTGTTCTTGTTTTTCCAGAACCTGCTCCTGCAAGTATAAGCAGTGCTCCTTCTATTTTCTCAGCAGCTTTTCTCTGTCTGTCATTTAATTTTTCTAATATGCTCATCTATTTTCTCCACTCCTTCTAAAAGTTAATTATACCATAAAACACCTGCTCTTATCAATTAGAAGTCATCAATACTCTATAATATTCAATATCTTTTATTTATAGTTATCATTTAGTTTATAAAAAAAGGAAGAAGCTCTGCTTCTTCCTATGTAAGCTTTTTAAGTGCCGTGAAAACTGAAAGAAGTTTTAACTCATACCCGCAATAAATACCTTAGTGCTGCTTCCTTCCAGACCTGACACGGTTCGATAATATTGCGCCATGAGATTCCTCAGACAATTTCCACGACGATTAATTATATCAAGTTTTTATAATTCAGTCAACAATTTTATTCCTTAAAATCTTTTAAACAATTCATTCAATATATCTTTTTTATTTTTTGACTTTAAAAAATTTATCTGTTCCTCAATTTTGCTGAGCTCATTCATTTGAATTTCCAGACCATCCTCTGATTTTTTTCTTATCTCTTCCTCTTTTGCTTTTAAAATTTCTTCATATTTAGCAATTTCTTTCTCACTATTTTTCTTCATATCTTCAATTATTTTTTTCTTCCAGTATCCATCTTTATTATTCAATACCTTCAATATTTTTTCAGAAAGATTACTTTTTACAGTTACTCTTCTAGTGTTGGAATTATAATTATAGCTGATATCTCCATCTTTCACATCACTAAGCAGAGGAATTATCATATCTTTAAGCAAAGGTACTTTTATATTTAAAGAATCTGTTATTTTCTGTCCATTAAGGTCCAGATTACGCATATTCAGCTTACCCTTTATAACTATATCATTTTTTGAAAGAACAGTTTTTTGAGAAAGTCCTGCTGATCCTCCAAGTATATAATCATTAAATTCTTTTAATTCTTCAAGGTCAACCTTTGAAATATCAATATTTATGTACCCTTCTAAAGTATTCACATTAAAATATCCATCCATTTTTCCATGGCTGTCTTTTTTATCTCCATTTAAGAAAAATGTTACATTATCTTCATTTCTTGAAAGTCTGCTTGAAATATTATTTAACTCTCCATTTAAAGCAAATCCATACAGGGTAGATGTAAGATCAATTTTTTCAACATATACTTCCCATTTATCTGTTTGCCCCATATCTTCATTTTTTCTAAGTTCAATTTCTTTTAAAACATCTCTATATTTTACTACTATCTCATATATTTTCTTTTCATATACTTCATTAAGATATATATTTACAAGAGAATCCAGATCTTTTATTGCTATTTCTCCATTTTGTACAAAAGCTTCTACACTTTTCTCTACAGAGAATTTTAATTCAGGAGAATTTTTCATATCCTCCAAATCTAATCTTATCTGCTCTTTTTCATCTTTTAGCTGATCATTCAACACTTTTGCAGAGTCTATTATATTTTTTACTTCCCTATCCATTTTGAAAATATCCAATGGATTTTTAAGACTTGTTACTTTTTTCAAATCTTCTCTTATACTTTTAAATTCCTTACCCTTTTCTATCTCTTTTATTCTAGTTTCCCAGTAATTTCTTTTCTCTTCCAGAAGTTTATTATTTCTTTCATATTCACTTTTAAGAATATTTTCAAGATTTAAATCATTTATTTTCATATTATCTAAATATGAATTTTCTATTTCTGTTACTAGAACTTCCTTATTTTTCTCTTCATCATCTGGTACAAGAACTTGTGAAGCATCTAATGGTGTTTTCTCTTTTATTCCAATAGCTCCATCTGTCTTTCTATCTGTAAGAAAATCTACATTTATTATATGTGCTTCACTTATCAAAACTTTTTTATCTGAAATATAGATATCGTAATCAGCATTAAACTCCTTTACTGTTACAAAGTTTTTCATACTGTTTCTCTGACTTGTTGCTTCTATATCTCTAACTACTATTCTCTTATTAAAAGGAGAGAACTCAACTTTTCCTATATCCACCTTGCCTTTATTTATTTCTGTAAGTTTTTTCTCAAGAATATTTTTTACTATGATGTTTCTGGCAGCATATACTCCAACTACTATTAGAATGATTACTGCTAATAAATACATAATTATTTTTTTCATTTTTTCAACTCCTTAGCTGAATTTTTTTATCAGTACCCTTATTTTTCCTTTTTTACTCTCACCTAAAACAGAATCAATCAAAAACTTTCCTTTTCTCCTTAAAGAGATAATATCTTTTTCCTTTACCAATCTACTCTTATCTTTATCAGTATTGTAGTTCAATGCTACATCTCCAGATTCTAAAGCTTCTATTGCATTATTTCTGGAAAAATTTCCTAAAGCTGCTGTTACTACATCCAGCCTTAAAGAGGCTATACTTTCTACCAACTCCTTGAATTCTGTTTCTGGAATATCCCCAGAGGTTATCTCTTCAGCTTCTACAGGAATTTTACCTATCATCTTAAGGTTTTCCTTTAAAAACATAAATAATTCTTCATTTATTATACCATAACATATCCCCTCTTTTACAATCAAATCTCCTAATATTTCTCTTTTCAATCCCAAAGACATGATACTTCCAAGATAATGTTTATGCTCCAGCTCTTTAAACTTAGAACCATTAGCTATTTTAAAATATTTAACTGGAAAATTCAGCATCTCCAAATCAAAATTTTTAGGATATACACCTATCATCTTCTTTTCACAACTGTCATTAATACCCATAAAAGAAAATTTTACTCCTATATTTATATTCTCCAATCTGCTCCAGAAATTAGGAGGATAAAAGTATCTACTGTATACTGGGTAGTCTATTTCTTCACAAAGCTCTATATCATCGCATATTGCCCCAACTAAAAATTCATCTGTATCAGGAAATGCTGATTGAAATTTTTTTCTATCCAAAGTTTTTCTCCTTTTTATAATTTTATCTACTATATGATTTTATCTGATTTTATTCAGAAAGGGAATACCTAAAAAAAGTTTTTTATTCAGCGTACAAAGCAAAGGATATTCTACTACTTCAGATGCTTGTATTCAACATTAGATTGAAAATTTGTTTTTTTTATGCTAAAATTAAATGAATATTTTTCAACATTAAGGAGATGAAAATTAAAATGGTAAAAAGAAAGTATATAGCACCTAACGCAATCACTGCTGCTGGTTTATTTCTAGGTTATTTAAGTATCACAGCATCAATTAAAGGTGAATTTATACGTGCTATAGTCTTTATTATATTGGCTATGGTTTGTGATGGATTAGACGGAAAAACAGCAAGAAAATTAGATGCTTTTAGTGAATTTGGTAAGGAATTTGATTCCTTTTGTGATGCAGTTTCCTTCGGTCTTGCTCCAAGTCTTTTAGTTTATTCTATATTGACGCAAAAAATTGCAGCCAGCCCATTTATAGTTCCAGTTTCATTTTTATATGCTCTATGTGGAGTAATGAGACTTGTAAAATTCAACATTATCACAGTAGCTTCAAGTGAAAAAGGTGATTTCAGCGGAATGCCTATTCCAAGTGCAGCTTCTATGGTTTGTTCTTATTTTCTTTTCTGTTATATGGTAAACAAACATTTAGGTATCGACCTGTTTAATATAGATGCTCTTATGGCTATCACTGTAATTGCTGCTGTACTTATGGTTAGTACTATGAAATTTAAAACTCCAGACAAAGCTTTTCCTTTTATTCCAAAGAAATTTGCTGGTGCTTTCATAATTTTGGTAGTTGTTACACTTCCTATAAGCTTATTCATAGTAACTTATGCTTATGTTCTTATTAATATCATGTCTCACGTTACAAAGAGATTCTTTGGATCAGAAAATCCAGCTGATGACAATGATGAAATAGAAGAGATAATAGAAGTTATGGAAGAAGAGGATCCTGAAGAAAAAGATTCAGAAGAGGAAAATAAATAAAAGTATATTTAAAAATATAAAGAATGGGCAGATTGATAATATCAAATCTGTCCTTTTTGTTTAGAATTAAATATATTTCTTATTTTTTCAAATATATGGTATCATATACACAAGGCTAAAAAAAAGAGGTGGTTTATTTTGGATTTTACATTAAAGTTAAAACAGGAAATGAAGCTTTCTTTAACACAGGAAATGAAAATTTCTATGAATATACTTCAAATGTCTTCATCTAATTTAAAAGATTTTATTGAGAAGGAAGCAATGAAAAATCCAATGCTGGAAGTTACATACTCTGCTCCTTCATCTAAATATAGTTCTGATGAAGAAACTCCCTCTCCTTTTGACTTTATCATTGAAGAAAAAACTTTGATTGATTTCTTAGAGGAACAACTTGGATACTTAAAAATTTCACCTAAAATAAAGTCTATATGTGAATATGTAATAAATAATTTAGATGACAGAGGCTATCTTTCTATGTCTAAACTAGAGATAAAAAAGGTTTTGAAAGCTTCTACAGCTCAAATGAAAGAAGCTATGGACATCATCTATTCTTTAGAACCGACTGGTATTGGAGCTGAAAATCTAAAGGAAAATCTAAAAATACAGCTTATGGCAAAAAATATTACAGATGAAAAACTTTTTTACCTTATAGATGATTTTTTGGAAGAACTTGGAGACAGAAATTACTCCCTTATAAGTGAAAAATTAAATATCTCTGTTGAACAAATAGAAGACTATCTTGATATTATCAAGACATTAGAGCCTATTCCTGCCAGAGGATACTTTGTTGGGAATAAGACAAACTATGTTGTCCCAGAAGCTAAAATAGAAATAATTGATGATGAATTAGTAGTTATATTAAATGAAGAGGCTATCCCCAAAATTAAAATAAGCAGCTCATATGAATCTACAAATTCATTAGCTGATAAAAATAATATGTACACAGCAATAAATCTGATTAAAAGTATTGAGAAAAGATATATCACTCTTGAAAGAGTTTTAAATCAGCTGATAATAAAACAGAAGGATTTCTTTTTTAAAGGAAAGGACTTTCTGCAAACTTTGACTCTGAAAGATATTGCAAAGGAATTAAATCTTCATGAGTCTACTATTTCCAGAACTGTAAGAGATAAATTTATAGAAACTCCTCAGGGAATGATTGCTATAAAATCTTTATTTTTACTAAATTCAGAGTGTCTTGAAATAAAAAAGACCATTGAGGACCTTGTAAAATCAGAAGATAAAACTTCTCCTCTCTCAGATGAAAAAATATCTCTGTATTTTAAAAATAATGGTTGTAATGTAGCTAGAAGAACAATAGCTAAGTATAGAGAAGAACTTGGAATCGCTTCTACCAGAGAAAGAAAGAGAAAATAACAAAAGAACTATCTGTTTATGACAGATAGTTCTTTTTAGTATTATCTCTTCAGTTATTTCATTTTTTTAGATGCTCTGAATTTTATTATTTTCTTAGGATAAATCGTCATCTGCTCTTTTGTTACTGGATTAGCTACTACTCTCGGCTTTCTTGTGAGTATTTCAAATATTCCTCTTCTTGGAAATTTTACCTCTCTATCTAAAGCTATTGCTTCTTTTACTGTTTCAAGAAATTCTTCTATCTCATCTTCTGCTTTGATTATTGATAGTCTATCTAGGCTCATTTCACTGTATAGCTTTGCCATTTCTCTTCTATTCATCTGTATCACCGTTAGCTATTTCTATGAGGCTTTTTCCTGCTCTGAATTTTACTACCTCTTTAGGCTTGGTATAACCTGCTTCCTCCCACATTGGCACCAGTACTTTTCTGACTTTTCTCTCTCTTTTTTCAAATACTCCCCAGTTTTTGAATATTACTTTTTTATCTTCATCTAAAGCTTTCAGCAGTACATTCCAAAACAAATCTATCTTTTCTCTTACTTCTTTATGGCTTTTAGAATTATTTCTCTTCTTGTAAAATCTTATAAACTCCCCTTCTGTCATATTTTCCCCTTTAAGTATTATATTTTTTAAGCGAAAGACTGGCTACTTTTAACCAGTCCTTCATTTTTAATTTAGAATAATTTTTTAGTAATTAAGCAGTCAAAAATTTTAATTGCTATTAAAACTTATAACCTATTCCTGCTCCAACTATCCATTCACCTTTAGTTCTGTTTTTACCAGAACCATTATGTGAGTCTCTTTCTACTGAGTAACTTCCTTTTACATCAAAGATTACTCCATTTTCCAGTTCAAGAGCATATTTAGCGTTAACTCCTATACTGTGTTCATTTTTATGAGCTACTAAGATATCAAAGTCACTTCCACCTTTAAATCTTCCTGTAATATGCTCTTCATCTGCTCCATCAAGTATTTTAGTATAGCTAACTCCTGTTGAAAGTGTACTCTTACCTTTTTCATGTGGAATAACTTTCTTCAAGTCTACTCCTACTTTTCCCACAGTGTAGTCAAATGATTTTGAATCTGTCTCAATAGCTAAAGTTTTATTTCCTTCGTTAGCTCCATCTTGATCTATGTATGTGTATGATAGAGTTGCGTAAGGCTCTAGGAATAGATTGGCTCCAACTTGATGTGAATATCTTCCATTCAAATAAATATCGTATGTTATATCATTGTAGTTATCAGAGTATTTCATTACTGCTTTTGTTTCATCAGAAGCTACTTTGTTTACTGCTAATCTGTCAGCATCATAGTCTCCATATTGGAATCCTGCTCCTGCTGTTACTTTTAGATTTCCAATATATTTTTTCGCATAAGCTCCAAGATATAGGGCGCTTCCATCTACTTTTGAACCATTAGATAAATCAGATTTTAATTTATTTCCTCCAATTACTACTCCAGAAGAAAGTGTGTCAGATACTCCATATTCTCCTAACATATATGCTCCAGTTATCTTAGTATCAGCATCCATGTCGCTGCTTCCAATATCATAAGTATAATATCCTTTTCCATAGTAAGTATCTTTAGTTCCACCATCTACATGAGTTAGTCCACCATATATCATCCATTTTCCAGTATTGGCTTTAAATTGGTTATCAGTAACTATATCTCTAAACATTCCTGCTGATTTTCTTGATAGTTCACTTGAATATGAGTAAGGACTTCCTGCATAAATATTATTTAGATATTCTATGAAAGTTACCAGCTGTTCATCACTTTTGATATTAAAGTTTCCTATTAAATCATTAACTGAACCAATTCCATGATACACTCCATTAAGTCCTTTATATTTAAGAATTTCAGGTATAGTCCATCTAAGTACTACTATCATTTCATTTTTATTTTCTCCAGCTTTTATTGTATGAACTTTTGATGTAATATCAAGAGTTTCATTATCTCCCGGTACTATACTATCTTCTAGTATTGTATTTCCAAAAGTTATTATCTGTTCAGCTGTTGCTCCATCTAAATCTAATAGTAATCTTCCACCAGTTGATGAAACTGTGATTCCTGAATCATATAGAGCATGACCTGTCATTTTTCCATCAATATCTAAAGCAGTTTTATCAAGAGTTAAAAGAAGTACTCCATCTTTTTCTAATGCTATGTTCTTTGCATCACTTATTTTTAAATCACTGGCAAAAGTTACTTTTGCTCCTACATTTATATCTTCAAAACCAGATATATCATGTGAAATATTTATACTATCTTCAGTATTATCTTCTGTAATTGAAGCTGGACTAACACCTGAGTTTTTTCCAAAAGTAAGAGTATCATCTCCAGTTCCACCATCAAGCTTTCCATTGACAATACTTCCTGCTCCTATTGTTAAGGTATCATTTCCATCTTTCATATCTATATCTTTATTTATAACTGATTTTTCTCCTAATGTAAATATATCTTCCTTATCACTAAAAGCTACCTCTCCATTCAAATATACTTCTGATCCACCTGTAAAATCAAGTCTACTTGTTTTTGTAGATATATCTCCATTGATATAGACTTTATTTCCTAACTCAATCTTATTTGCTCCATTTCCTAAATTTATCTCTCCATTTATAACTACATTATTTCCTGATGTAAAAGTATCAGCGTCATCTCCGCCTTTTATATCTCCATTGATAGTAGTATTATTTCCTGCATCAATAGTATTTTCCCCAGCTTTCATGTCTATATTTCCATTGACTACAGTATTTTTAAGTACTAATGTATCTGCTCCACTGCTTCCTAATATAGCAGATGTAGTCTCTTTTACTCCACCATTTACAGTAGTATCTGTTAAAGTTAGAGTTTTACCCACCTCAGTAAATACAACAGCATTTTCATAAGCATTGATTATAGAACCAGTAACTTTGTCATCTGTACCAGTAACTTTATATGTATCTTTCAAGGCGTTTAATATACTGTTATTCTCATCATTTCCAGTATATGACCCACTGCCATCTGTATTTAGATTATTTTTTATATACATACTTTTTGTTATTGGAGTTCCATCATCATTGTATCCAACTATTATATCAATAGGATTTCCTTTTGTATTTGCAATAGTTGGATCAATTGTTGTTCCATCATTACTTATTATAAGTCCATAATTTAATATTTCATTATCTTGTGGACCTTCATTAACAATAGTTATTCCTGACACTGCACTTCCTTTACTTACAAGTATCCCATAGTTATAACTATTTTTAATTGTACCAGAACCATTTATAGCTTTTGTTTTTCCATAAACAACTCCTATATTTTCTATAGACACACCGCTAGAATCTACATTAATTCCATAGTCGTTAAAAGTTCCATTTCCTAAAATTAAACCATCATTAACTAAAACAGAAGGCTTCAATATTTTTATTCCACTATTCATACCTCCACTCGATGATGTTGATAAAACTGTTCCATTATTTATTATGGTTGTATTTCTAAAAACATGTATTCCATAGTTTGCAGAACTTTTTCCATTTATTGAAATTGATCCATTATTTTCTAATATCATATTTTTACCTTCTTCTGAACCAAGTCGCTCCTCATATATTCCATTTAAAGTATATGAACCATTAGGCCGGATTAAACCATTATTTTCCAATTTAGCTAGGTTAGTGTCAGCTGGGTTAATACATATTCCAGTGGATTCCTTATTAGAACTACCTAATTTTGTTGACAAAATCAAACCATTATTTATCAAGTTTTCTATACTTCCTTTGTTTATATATATTCCATAAGTATCAAAGTTTCCTGTCCCTGAAATTAAACCATTATTCATCAGATTTTCTATGTTTCCCTCATCATCTATATATATTCCATAACCAGAAGGAATTGGAGCAGAAGTACTTGTTCCTGTTGCTGTTCCTAATATTATCCCAATATTTTCAATTGTTCCTATTTTCCCAGAATCAAGAGTAATTCCATAACCAGATGTACCACTACCACTTACTATTCCATTATTTTTAAAACTTACTTCCTCTAAATCTCCACTCAATTTTAATCCATAACCAGAATCAGAATTAGAAATATCTTCCCCAGATATTGTAAAGTTGTTTGTATAAGTATTTGATTCTTCATCCCAAGTATTTTCAGGATATGGATCTTTATTTGGATCATTTTCATTTCCTGGTGTAAATTCAGTTCCATCTTTACTGAATTTTATTTCACCACTGGTATCTTTTGTTATTTCTAATCCTACTACATCTGCCCCCATTACAGCAGTACAAGACAGAAGCATTCCCACTATTGCTCCTACTGTAATATTTCTTCCCCTTTTTTTATTGTTGCTCTTTACTGCTTTCATAATCTTTTCTATCATCTTTCCCCTCCCCAAAATATTCATTCATAATTTTACTAAATATAGCTCTCAGTCTAGAAATATCCTTGATTCATATGTTTTAATTTTATAAACTTTAGAGCACTTTTCTACTGTTCGCATTTATATACAAATGCGAACAGTAGTCTGTTTATTAATTTTATAGAATATTATTTAAATTAAGATATTGACTTTTTTATCGAAATAATGTATCATCTACAATGTGAGTATATAGCAAT
>ENA-ORTP01000224-ORTP01000224.1-human-gut-metagenome-genome-assembly--contig:-NODE-224-length-75269-cov-16.957761_pt1 | contig 75269 bp, 64 predicted proteins | sample MGYA00241913_ERZ509190 | MGnify/ENA primary metagenome ERZ509190 (study PRJEB26280, sample SAMEA2338839) | human gut metagenome | biome: human gut; feature: human-associated habitat; material: faeces...
TAGCTACCTTAACCCACCGTCTAAAGCCAGTGGGATTGCGGTAGCCTTTTTTCAACAAAATATCTTCTGCTCGAAAACTGAAAAAATTTTTAAATACCGTTTTGACCATCCAATATAAAACAAACAGGCAATTCCCAGATATCATCATTGACAAAATGATGTTCATATATATTCCTCTACCGATATTTTTCTAATTCATTCATCAAGCCTTCCATATCATTTTGATTTAAACCTTTATGCCCTGATAGTGCTACTACAAATTTTTTAAAAGAACCTCCAAACTCCTCCTTTAAAAATTCTCTGGCTTTTCCTGTTTGAAATTCTTCTTTCGTGCATGTATAAATATATTTGCGCCCATTCTGTACTGCTAATCCCTTTTTTATTAATCGCGATAAAAATGTATTGATTGTCTGGCGTTTCCACAGAATGCCGTCTTTCTCAAGTTCTGCGCCCAGTTCTGCTATGGTCATCCACTGAGCATATTTCCATAGAATATCCATAATCTTCTGTTCTGAATCTGTTAAAGAATAATTCATTTTTCTTTCCTCCTGTTTTATATTACTACATTATTGTAGTCGTGTCAATTTGTTTATATGCTTTCCAAAAATTTTGCAACAGTTCAGTCTTGAGGGGATTCAGTCAGGAAAGCTCGTTGAAAGTTTGCTTTCATAAAAGTCTTGATGCTTGAATCCACATAAGGCAAACGCCTAAAGCTTCTTGTTCGCTGTGAGCGGGGCAAAAAGATGCAAGGCTGAACTGTTACAGAATTTCTTCGTAAAAATATTGTTTATATTGACATTCTCCACAAATTATTATATTATAAAAATGACTATAATAATTAGTCGTTTTTTATTTCTTTTCTGCTTTTATATTAGCTTTTTTAGTTTACATATTATGAATATTTGTTTATAAAAGAGAGGTGATTCCAATGTACTGGATTTCATTAATAACAACGGCTCAAAATAAACTGACTATGTTGAGTTGTTGTCATGTAAAAAATCTAAATTTGAAAAAAGTCTAATTACCATATAATTCAAATAAAAAAGGAGATTTACAATGATAACAAAAAATTGATAAGTTTAGTTTTAACACTTATGATGTGTCTGTCTCTGTACGTTCCGTCTTTTGCATCCGAAGTTAACACAACATCTTTTGAAGAGTTACCTGAAATGATTGGAATCTTAACAACTGATAAAGGAGAACAGCATATTATTAAAGGAACCTTAGTATCAAGCCCCCCGTCAACTCGAAATCTTGGAAATAATAACCACATAACTTATAAATATGATTTACCAATTTCACCAAAAGCAAGTGGATTAACAAAAGAAAGTGACCAAGATAGCGGTCTTGCTTCAACTGTTTATTTAACCATTACCTATACTCACAAAAACACACCAACTGAGTATCTTCTAACCAATGTATCTGGATACTGGGTAATTACTGATTCAAAAGCGTCTGTTGAATCTGCATCAGTGTCATACGGTTGCAGCGGTCTTTTCCCCGCTCCAACTACTCAGAGCGTCACAGACCGCTCTGTATCTAATTATTTTAATATTTCCACGGGTTTTACAAATTATGTAACATCCTCTTCCAATGCTGTAATGGGTGCAAATTTGACTGTAAATTACTTAATGGGGACAGCTCGAAGATGGTCTTTTACTCTCCCCAACCTTCTCTTTAACAACTAAGTAAGTAAATTTTCATTCTGCTACATCAATCTGGTATAGGATCTATTCCTGCAACGCCGCTGGTTTCATTTAATGGGAGGGATACATCATGAAACACAAAAAATGTTACTGTCTATGTGGGATCATAATCACAGCTTCGGTTATCCTGGGTATCTGCCACCAATTGATACTGGAGCCGCTTCGTGCACGGACATTCCAGATCTCACCCTGGGAAATTCTTTTCATTGACTTTGCCCGACCGGCGTTTTGGATCTGTACTGGAATTATTGGAACTCTTGTAGTTTTCCAGAAACAAACCGTGCATCGTTTTCACAAAGTATTTCTTTGGTGCGGGATTGCTCTGGCAGCAGGCTGCTACGGACTCATCTTATGCTCCATCACGAGCTTGTCCGTTCTGGCAGCGCCTTCGAAGCTTCTTCCATGGCTTTTGAAAAGACCGGTTGTATTTCTTATTCCAGGCATACTGCTTGGACTTGGTCTCAGCGAAGGGGCTTAAAGAACATTCTCAAAAAATCCTGGTGCTGACACCCTTTCCTGTACAAAGAAATATGGAGTGGATCCACTGCAAAACAGTCAATCCACTCCATATAATAAGGTCTATCTTTTCTTTCCTGTCTATTTATCACCTGTCCAAACAGCAATTTCTTCAAACAAGCGAATGACAGTTCCACACGGCTAAAACACCAGCCGGATTCTCGTTCCCTCTCCCAGCCTGCTTTCCATCTCCACCTTTGCCTGGTGGTAAATGGCGCCGTGCTTCACAATGGAAAGACCCAGGCCGGTACCTCCAATCTGCTTGGAATGGCTTTTATCTACCCGGTAAAACCGCTCGAAAATCCGCTCCTTATCTTCTTCCGGAATCCCGATTCCCGTATCCTCCACAGTTACTGTAGGATGTCCCTTTTCCTTTACTACAGTTACATGCACCAGTCCTCCGGGCTTATTATACTTTACTGCATTTTCACAGATATTAAATATCATTTCATCCAGAAGCTGAGCTGCTCCGGAAACCACCGCCGGACTTCCCTTAATATCAATCGCCACTCCAGCCTTCTTTGCCATATCTCCTATCCGCTTTACCACATCAGAGGCAATCTGGTACAGATCTACCGGTCCCTTTTCCAGCTCTACATTGCCCTCATCCAGACGGGACAGCTTGATAATATCCCCTACCAGAGTAATCAGACGCTGAGCCTCCACATAGATTTTTTCTGAAAAACGTCCCATATCCGCTGCCGGTACCAGACCGTTTTTCATAATCTCCGCATACCCGGAAATGGAAGTCAGAGGTGTTTTCAGCTCGTGGGAAACATTTGCTGTAAACTCTCTGCGAAGCCCCTCTCTGTTCTGCTGCTCTGTCACATCAAGAATCACAACAACAGCGCCCCAGCGGTTTTCAGACTCTGCTACCGGATTGGCAATAATCTGATAATGGCGTCCGTTTAAATCCAGATTCTGCTCACATCTCTGCCCCGACAAAGCCTCGTCCACTACCTGCCGGAAGCTGCTGGAACGGTTTAAACTCAGCACATTGATGTTGCCGTTTCCGTTCTTTTTCATGTCTACACCCAGGATTCGGACTGCGCTGGAATTATAGGAAATCACATCCGCTTTACTGTCTACAACAATAAAGCCTTCCCGCATATTTTCTGTAATTGCAGTAAATTCCTCCTGCTTTTCCCGGAGAGTTTCCATCTGCTCCCGAATGGTTTCCTTCTGCTTTTCCAGGCGGCGGACCAGAGGCGCCAGCTCATCATATACCTGCTCTGCCTGGGGATTCTTCGGATCCAGGCGGTTAATGGGATCAACAATCCTCTTTGTCTGGATCTCCGCCAGAACCATGGTAACTCCGAAAATTACAACTGCCATTACCACCATCCACGGTACTGTGTGAACCATAGTTGCAAGTCCGCTTCTCGTTGTACTGGCTACGCGAATAATCGTGCCATCCGTCAGTTTTCTGGCGTAATAATAGGTCTGCTCTGCCAGAGTATCAGAGATTCGCACACTCTCACCTGTGCCTGTTTTCAGCGCGCTGGAAACCTCCGGGCGATCACTGTGATTTTCCAGGGATTCACTGTCTGCATAGCTGTCATAGAGAACAGTTCCGTCCTCCCCGATCCAGGTAATCCGGTTAATATTATTGCCGTCTCCCCGGCTGGCCAGATGGGCGAGATAGTCTTCCCCGGAAACCTCTACAGCCGACTCCAGATACCGCACCTCCGTCATTACTGCCAGCTGCATCTGCTCCTGCAGGTCCCGGCAAAACAGCCAGGTTGTCACCAGCGTTGCCACTACCATGGAAAACAGAGCAACCAGGCACATATTCCAATAGATTTTCCGTTTCATCCGATTTCCTCCATCTTATAGCCTACGCCGCGGATGGTTTCAATATAGCCGCTGGCTGCTCCCAGCTTCTGCCGGAGGGTCCGGATATGAACATCCACAGTCCTTGTCTCCCCGTCGAAATCATAGCCCCAGATTCTGGACAAAAGCTGATCTCTTGTAAGAACCATTCCTTCATTTTCCATCAGATAGCAAAGCAGCTCAAACTCCTTAAAGGTAAGAATCACCGGCTGATCATTGACCTTAACCGTATGCTTGGCCGGATCTACCACAATAGGACCAACCTGAAGAAGCCCGCCCTTTTTCTCCGGCTCCGCTCTCCGAAGCAGAGCCCGTACCCGGGATACCAGCTCCATCATTCCAAAAGGCTTTGGAATGTAATCGTCGGCTCCGCTGTCCAGACCAATCACCTTGTCATACTCCGTTCCCTTTGCCGTCAGCATAATTACCGGAAGCCGCGCCGTCTGCGCCGAATCCCGAAGCTTCCGCAAAATCGTCAGACCATCCTCGTCCGGCAGCATAATATCAAGCAGAGCCATAGAGGGCTGCTCCTCCTTCATGGCCTCCCAGAACTCCCTGGCGCAGGAAAATCCCTTTGCCGAAAATCCCGTGGACTGCAGGGTGTAAATCACCAGTTCCCGGATACTGTTGTCATCTTCTACCAGATAAATCATTCTGCCTGCTTCCTCCTGTTCTACTCCAGATGAGTCCCGGTAATGGAATACTCCACCCACTCGGCAATATTCGTGGCATGATCACCGATTCGTTCAAAATATTTTGCAATCATCAGCATATCAATGCAGAACTCTCCCAGCTCCTCATCCCGGTCTTCCCGGGTAAGCAAACCAATCAGCTCCTGCTTCACCTTGCCGAACAACTCATCTACCACATCATCATAGAGAATCACTTCTTTTGCTATATTCAAATCCTTTTTTACAAAGGAGTCAATACTCTCTGTTACCATCTTCATGGTCGCCTCTGCCATATCCCGGATGTGAATCCTGCTCTCGGTTTCCCTTCCCTGTAAAAAGCTGCAGATCTCCGCAATATCAGATGCCTGATCACCGATTCGTTCCATATCAGAAATCATTTTCAGAGCAGAAGAAACCTGTCTGAGATCCTTTGCCACCGGCTGCTGCTGCAGGAGAATTCTCATACAGAGATTTTCAATATCCCTCTCCTTCTGGTCGATTTCCCGATCCGTTTTATACACCTCATTGGTGAAATCCCCTTCCTTCATCAGGGTTCTTGATGCATAGGAAATCGCGTCCTCACACAGTGCTCCCATTCGAATCAGTTCCACATTCAACAGCTCCAGCTGTTCATCAAAACGATTGCGCATATCAGCCAAACCTCCCCGTAATATAATCTTCCGTTTTCTTGTTTCTCGGCATGGAGAAAATCTGTTCTGTCTCTCCGAATTCCACTACTTCTCCCAGAAGAAAAAATGCAGTTTTATCAGAAATACGCGCAGCCTGCTGCATATTATGTGTTACCATAACAATAGTATAATCCTTTTTCAGTTCTACAGCAAGATCCTCTATTTTTGAAGTAGAAATCGGATCCAGAGCGGAGGTCGGTTCATCCATCAAAAGCACCTCCGGCTGTACTGCCAGTGCGCGGGCAATGCAAAGTCTCTGCTGCTGTCCGCCGGAAAGTCCCAGGGCGCTCTTCTTCAGACGGTCCTTCAGTTCATCCCAGATAGCTGCATCTCTCAGCGATTTTTCTACAATATCATCCAGCTGAAACTTTGAATGAATCCCATGGGTTCTGGGACCGAAAGCAATGTTATCATACACGCTCATAGGGAAGGGATTGGGCTTCTGAAATACCATTCCCACCCGTTTTCTCAGAAGATTAATATCCATATCTCCATAAATATCTTCCCCGTCCAGCAGAATTTTCCCTGTTATTTTACATCCCTCAACCAGATCATTCATCCTGTTTAAGGACTTTAAAAGCGTCGATTTTCCGCATCCGGACGGCCCGATAAAAGCGGTAATTTCATTTGCCTGAATATTTAAATCAATCCCCTTCAGGGCCTTAAAATCCCCGTAATACAGCTCCATATTCTGAATTGTCAGCTTATCCATAAATATCCTTTCCTGTTTTTCCAAACCTCTTTTTTCCTGATACAAACGGCCTTTTCAACAGCTGTCTATCCGATTTTCAGCTTTTCCGGCATCTATTTTGCCACCATTTTTGCAATCATTCCGGATACGGCATTAATGCATACAACAATCACCAGAAGCACCACTGCCGTTGCGTAGGACTGATTGGTATACAGCCCTTCATTGGTCAGCACATACATATGAACAGCCAGAGTCCGCCCGGAACCTAAAAGGCTTTCCGGAATTCCGGCCACGGTGCCTGCCGTATACATCAAAGCTGCTGTCTCCCCTACTATTCGTCCAACTGCCAGAATAATTCCGGCCAGAATACCCGGAACTGCTGACGGAAGCACAATGCAAAAAACTGTTCTTAACCGTCCGGCTCCCAGTCCAAAGCTGCCTTCCCTGTAAGAATCCGGAACTGATTTTAACGCCTCCTCCGTTGTTCTCATAATCAGCGGAAGAATCATAATCGCCAGAGTCAGAGCGCCGCCCAGAATGGTGTAGGACCACTGAAAGGTAACGGCAAACAGCAGAAAACCAAACAGGCCGTATACAATCGAAGGAATTCCCGATAAGGTTTCCGCTGTAATCCGAATCAAGGCCACCAGCTTATTTCCCCGCTTCGCATACTCCACCAGATAAATAGCGGAAAAAATCCCCAAAGGAGCTGCAATAATCAGAGAAAGCCCTGTCATAATAATGGTATTAATCAGAGCCGGCATCAGCGATACATTTTCGCTGTTATATTCCCATGCAAACAGATCCGGTGTCAGATACGGAACGCCCTTAATCAGAATATAAGCAAGTAAAAACAGAAGAGTCATCACTGTAATCAGAGCCGACATACTGACCAGAATCAGTAAAATCAAAGACAGAGGACTTCTTTTATAGGACTTCAGACGCTGAGAAAAGGTCTGACGGTTGATTGCCTGAATCTCTGCATTCTTCTTTTCCATATATGCTTCCATCACGCTTCCGCCTTTCTGTTTAAAATAGAAAATGACAGGTTAATAATCAAAATAAATACAAACAAAACCACTGCTGTTGCAATCAGGGCTTCCCGGTGCAAGTCTGTCGCATATCCCATTTCCAGAACAATATTCGCTGTCATGGTGCGGACTCCTTCAAACAGCCCTTTGGGCATCCGGGCCTGATTTCCAGCCACCATAATCACTGCCATTGTCTCACCAATCGCCCGTCCCACACCAAGAATTACACCTGCAAGAATTCCTGATTTTGCAGCGGGAAGTGTGGCAAAAAACACACTTCTTTCATGGCTGGCACCCAGGGCCAGAGCGCCTTCATAATAGCTGGATGGAACCGCATTAATTGCAGATTCCGACACTCCGATAATAGTGGGCAGAATCATAATTCCCAGAAGAACAGAGGCCGTTGCCATACTCTTTCCGCTTCCGCCAAAAAGCTTTGACATGATTGGAACAATCACTACCATACCGAAAAATCCGTAGACAACCGAAGGGATACCTGCCAGCAGATCAATAGCCGGCTTCATAATCCGGTACAGACTGCGGGGACAGAACCGGGACATGAAAATGGCAGTCAGAATGCCGATGGGAACCCCCACCACAATCGCGCCTGCCGTTACATAAATGCTTCCCAGAATCATGGGAAGGATTCCGTAAATATCATTTCCCGGCTTCCACTTCTCTCCCAGAAGAAAATCAAATATACCAATTTTCCCTATGGCCGGGATGCCGTTTGCAAACAGGAACATACATATCATAGCTACGGACAGAATAGACGCGCAGGCAGATATCATAAATACCATGCGCATGGATTTTTCTTTCAAATGATTCATACAAACTCCTTACTTTCCGGGAATGTTTCTCTGCTGTGTCATAGAAGGCGGCTCCTGAAGGGGCCGCCTCACGATGGTTTCAGATATGTTTCTTCCTTCCGGAATTACTTTACATCTGCCCAGTCAGTAACCTCACCGGTAAAAATTGCTTTTACATTCTCGCTGGTCAGCTCCTCTACCGGGCTCTCATTATTTACAATCACTGCGATTCCATCCATGGCAATTACTGTGCCGGAAACACCTTTCTCCAGCTCGCTGTCCTTTAACTCTCTGGATGCCATACCGATATCGCACACACCCTCCACTGCAGAGGTTACGCCTGTGGTAGAATCAGACTGCTGTACCTCAATGGTTACGTCAGGATTCAGTGCGTTATAAGCCTCTTTCAGCTTTTCCATTACCGGAGTTACAGAAGAAGAACCGGCTACTACAACCTTTCCGGAAAGGCCGGAAGTCTCATAAGCGCCCTCATTTCCCTGGCTGATATATCCGCTGTCCTCAACAACCTTCTGTCCCTGCTCACTCATGATAAATTTAATGAAATCAGCAGCAACCTCACTTACCTCTGCCTTTGTTGCAATATTAAAGGGACGGGCAATTTTGTATGCGCCGGATTTGATGTTTTCAACGGTTGCCTCTGCTCCGTCAATCTTCACTGCTTTCACTGTATCATTTAAAGAGCCCAGAGAAATATATCCGATTGCCTCGGTATTTCCGGAAATTGTGGTCATCATAACAGAAGTGCTGTTTGTAATCTCTGCATCTTCTGTAGTCATATCCATCTTTTCTCCTGCGTCATTCTTCTCTTCAATGCCGAACAGCTCGATAAAAGCGCCTCTGGTACCGGAGCCGTCCTCACGGGATACCACGCTGATGGGGCCTTCTGCCTTTCCTGCTGTCTCCTCTGCTGCAGTTTCCTCTGCTTTCTCTGTCTGAGCTGCTGTGGTTGCTGCAGATGAAGCTGCTGCGGTTGTCTCAGCTGCCTTATTTCCGGAACATCCGGTCAGACCTGCCATTGCCAGACCCATTGCCAAAAGTACTGCCATTGTTTTTTTCATAATTTTTTCTCTCCTTTTTCTGTACGGCTTTGTTTTTTGCCGCATATGTTTTACCTTTGTGATCCTGTATCATCATGGGAAGCTGCTTTTGGGGGACTTCCCTGTGACTGCGTTTTTGTTTCTTACAAGGCGTATTGTAAAATCCTTATGTAAAATCCAAAAGAAGCTGTGTGTAAAATCAATGTAAAGTTTTTTCCGCAAAAAAAGAAAAGAAAAACCGCCGCCCGTGATTTTACATTGTTTGTAAAACCACGGACAGCGGTCTAAAAAATGATGTAACTGTTTCGGATGGGGTGTTATTTATAAATCGGATATTTATCGCACAGCTTCGTTACCTCGGCACGGATGTAATCAGCCTTATTTTCAAAATCCGTAGCTGCCAGCCAGATGCACTCAGCAATCTTCGGCATATCCTCCTCCTTCAGTCCTCTGGAGGTAATGGCCGGAGTTCCGATACGGACACCGGAGGTCACAAAGGGACTTCTGGTATCATTGGGTACTGCATTTTTATTCAGTGTAATATAAACCTCATCACACCGGTTCTGCAGCTCCTTTCCGCTGACATCAAGCCCTGTCAGATCCACCAGCATCAGATGGTTATCTGTGCCGCCGGAAACCAGCTTGAAGCCCTGAGCGGTCAGCGCCTCTGCCAGCGCTGCTGCATTCTTTCTTACCTGATGCTGATATTCCTTAAATTCCGGTTTCAGAGCCTCGCCAAAGCAGACTGCCTTTGCTGCAATCACATGCTCCAGAGGTCCGCCCTGGGTTCCCGGGAAAATAGCCTTGTTAAAATTAAATTTGTCTGCTGCTGCCTGATTGGCCAGAATCATGCCGCCTCTGGGTCCCCGCAGAGTCTTATGAGTCGTGGTCGTCACAACATCCGCATAGGGAATGGGGCTGGGATGCTCGCCCGCTGCCACAAGACCTGCAATGTGAGCCATATCCACCATCAGATAAGCGCCAACCTTATCTGCAATCTCCCGGAACCGCTTAAAATCAATGATTCGCGCATAGGCGCTGGCGCCTGCCAGAATCATCTTCGGCTTATGCTCCACAGCAAGACGCTCTACCTCATCATAATCAATAAATCCCTGATCGTTCACGCCGTAAGGAACAATATTAAAATACATACCGGAGAAGTTTACAGGACTTCCGTGGGAAAGATGGCCGCCGTGATCCAGACTCATGCTCAGCACCGTATCTCCCGGCTTTAACATAGCGACAAACACTGCCATATTCGCCTGAGCGCCGGAATGGGGCTGTACATTGGCATAATCGCAGCCAAACAGCTTTTTCGCACGGTCAATGGCAATCGTCTCCACCACGTCCACGCACTCACAGCCGCCGTAATACCGCTTTCCGGAATATCCCTCTGCATACTTGTTGGTCAGCACAGTTCCCATCGCCATCATAACCGGCTCTGAAACAATATTTTCTGATGCAATCAGCTCCAGATTTCTTCTCTGACGGGCTGCCTCTGCTTCAATCGCTTTTCCCACCTCAGGATCATAGTCTGTGATAAAATTCATTACCTCATTAACCATAGCCGTACTCCTTTTCTTCTCTAAAATAATAGGTATCCCCCGCATGGTTTTGATTATAGTACAAAAAAAAGAGACCTGTCAAGCAATTGTCTCTTTTCTTCGTGGTTTTCTGACGTTTTTGTTACTGCACTGAATTCTTCTCCCGTTCCGCTCTCCGGTGCTCTTCTAAAAGCTCTCCATACCGTTTTTCATCCAGAGGGAAGCTGACCCGCTCGCCGGTCCAGGCGGAAAGATAGGCGGCATTGGCCAGCAAAAGTCCGCCAACACCTTCCTCTCCCGGTGCAATCAGCGGTGTTCCCTTCCGGATATGATCGCTGAAATTCCGGAACATCATCACATAAGCATCCTCCTCCGGATCTAATTCCACCTCTTCCTCATGATGAGACGGCTGCCCGAAAATCACCCGGTTTTCCCGGTTAAAGGTATCAGTATCCACATCATTTTTATCCCAGAGTACCGTTTTTCCACCTTCAACAGTCAGCTTTCCACAGGTTCCCCAGATTTCCAGCCGGTTAGAGCCCGGATGCTCACCGCTGGAGCTGATCAGAGAACCCCGGAAGGAGGGACGCCCATCCTCACGGCTGCCATACAAAAATCTCAAATCCACACTGTCATCTACAGCGAAATTATTATATTTTCCAAAATCAATATCCGCATCCACTGCGTCCGGCATTCCAAACAGCCACTGCCATATGTCCAGATAATGCTGGCACTGATTCAGAAGAAGTCCGCCGCCTTCCCCGTTCCAGCTGCTTCTCCAGGAAGCGCTGCTGTGATAAAAAGGAGAACGGAACCAGTTGTTGCAGATCCAGACAGCTCTCGTTACATTTCCCAGAACACCCGCATCCAACAGCTCCTTTGCCTTTCGGAAAGCCGGGAAGGTTCTGCAGTGAAACATCACGGCAAATTCCGTATCCTCCCTCTTTGCTGCCGCCAGCTCCTCTGCCGCTTCTGCGGTAATCCCCAAAGGCTTCTCGCAAAAAACATGTTTTCCACAGGAAAATGCCTTTTTCCCGATTTCCACGTGGGTAGAATGCGGAGTAGCAATCACCACTGCATCAAAATCCGTCTGGTGAGCGAAGGTGTCCTCCACATCCCGGTACAGAGCCGCCCGGGGATAAAGAGCACGGATTTCCTGCTGACCCGGCTGATTCCGGCAGCAAATCCCCTGAAGCACCAGTCCCGGAGCCTGTCCTTCCTCAATAATTCTGGCATACTTTTTTCCCATACCGCCAAAACCGATGATAACTACACGAATCTCTTCCATTCTCTCATCCTCCACTCTGAATTTTCTACGGATGCAGCCTGTATTCCCGAATCACAATCTGCAGCGTTCTGTTTCCATTATATTCATTCACATCGGGATAATAAATCACATCTATGTGCTTCTGGCTTCCCAGCTCCTCCATAAAGCGATCGCCCTCTGTAAACAGCATTCCCTCCATAGGATATCCCTGCTCTGTAACCAGAGACAGCTTGACTGCATTCCTGTTCCGTCCAAGAACACGGCTGCTTCGAATCAAAAGATTCTTCTGCGCAAACTGCGGTTTTTCATTTCCCTGTCCAAAAGGCTCCAGCTGCTTCAGCTCTTCTATCAGTCCCTCGGATATATATTCCAGAGGCATCGGCACATCAATCCAGATTTTCCGGACAAAATCCTCCGGCTTCAAATTTGCCTGTTCATTCAGTCTCCGGCGAAATTCATCAATATCCCCTTCCCGCAGAGAAAAACCTGCCGCCATAGGATGACCTCCGAATTTCACAAGAAGATCCTGAACTCCGCAAAGTCCCTGGTACATATGATAGGCTTCAATCGAACGTCCGGATCCCTTTGCCATGGGAACCGCCTCTTCTCCATCCTGTGAATCCGCCTCCTCTGCGCTCCTGGTTAAAACAAAAGAGGGTTTGTTCCAGGCTTCACGCACACGGCCTGCAATAATTCCCGCCAAAGACTCATGGCAGTCCGGAAGATATACTACCAGCACAGAATCCTCCCCGTACTGCTCCTCCACAATCGAAAGTGCTTCCTCCACGCCCTTCTGGGTCATGTTCTTTCGCTCCTCATTCAGTTCCTTCAGCTGAATTGCCATTCTCTGGGCCCCGGCTTCATCTTCACAGAGAAGCATTTCCAGCGCCAGCTTTGCTGTCTGAAGTCTTCCGCTGGCATTCAGACAGGGGCCAATAACAAATCCGATATGATATGCTGTCAGCTGGGTGATATCAAGATCGCAGGCTTCCACCAGGGCTCTGAGTCCCGCGCTTTTCGTCCGTATAATCTGACGCAGCCCCCACCTTACCAGAATTCTGTTTTCATCCTGAAGGGGCATTACATCTCCTACGGTGGCAATTGCTGCAAACTCCAGCATCTGCTCCCACTCTGTTTCCGGAATCCCGAAAAGTTCAAAGAGAACCTGCACCAGCTTGTAAGCCACAACTCCGCCGCAAATACTTTTAAACGGATAACTGCAGCCATCCTGCTTGGGATTTACCACCGCGTCCGCGCAGGGAAGCTGTTCTGAACCATCTGTGCTGCGCACCACTTCATGATGATCCGTTACTACCACAGTCAGACCCAGTTCTTTTGCCAGAGCAATCTGATCCAGAGCCGCAATTCCATTATCACAGGTTACAATAGTGTCAATTCCATCTGCAGCGGCCTTTCTGATAATGTTTTCATTAATTCCATATCCGTCCCGTATCCGCTCCGGAATCTGATAGTCCACCAGACCTCTGCACCGGGAAATTCCCCGATACAGCAGGTAGGTAGAACACACGCCGTCAATATCATAATCGCCTACAATCCGGATTCGTTTTCCTGACTTTATCTTGTCTTCCAGTATCCCGGCCGCCTGATCCATTCCCTTCAAAAGATGGGGATTATACAAATCCCGAAGTGTTCCATGGAGATATTTCTCCACAGCCCCATCTCCCACAACCTCTCTGTTTCTGATAATCCGCGCTGTCACCGGACTGATATGAAAACGCTTTGAGAGAGCTCCGAAATCTGCCCGTTTTGTCTGCAGCATCCAGCAGGAATCCTGCCTGCCGCCATTATTTTTCCTCATGTTCTGTCTTTTCCTTTTCCAGCTGTGATATCTGAATTTTCAGAGCCGCAAGCTCTTTTTCATAATGCTCCTTCTGCCGCAGAAGCTCCTCCTGATGCTGACTTTCCTGCACCTTCAGCTGGCTCTGAAGACTGGCAAATGCATACAGCACCGGAGCAAAATCCCCCCGGTATGCCTGCTCGCACTCTGATTTCACATCGTAATTTCTGCTTCCGATTTCCTGAAACATTCTCGTCTCATCCCGGATAATATCCCGCAGACGGGCCAGCATTTCATTCATCGCTCTTGTCAGAGTTCCTATCTCATCTTCTGATTCATACTCCAGAAATGTATCCAGGTTTCCGTTTCCTGCCCGCCATGCGGCATCCGCCAGCTTTTCTGACGGCTCCTTAATCGACCGGATCAAAGAAAGAATCAGACTGATAACAATCAGGGAAACTGTGCCGATAACAGCCAGCTTCACACGGGACAGCCGCTCATACAGCTTTCCGGCATCATCCCTTGCCTGCAGGGCAGTCTCCTTGTTATAATCAACCGCCTCCAGGAACAGACTGCTGGTTTCATCGAACCGCTGCTGCGCCTCGCCCATCATCATTTCTGTCGCCTTTTCCCGGTCATTTCCCTTGCTGATCTCAACCAGCTCCTTGCTGCATTCCAGATACTGCTGCCATGCCTGATACGCCCGATCCATAATCATCTGATCCGCTTCCAGGGTAGGAAGCTGCTTATAGGCCTGAAACCGCTCTTCAATATCCTGTTCCAGTTCCAGCATATCCTGTTCCAGTTCTCCCATCAGCTCCGAATCCGCTGTCACTGCATGGCGGCTTTCTGTAATCCGGTAATCTGAGGTTACCGTATTCAGCTCCTCCGCCGCAATCACCGCATTCATCCAGACATCGTTTAACTCTGCCCCCACCTGATCAATCTGTCTTGCTGTAGCAATGGATTCCTTTCCCATAAGAAACAGCCCCAGAATACTGACCGCACCTAATATCATCAGCTTTTTGCTGATTTTTACATCTCGAATGGATTTTATTTTCATCACCCCCGAAGTCTTATTCCTTTTCATAATATTTAATCAGGGCCTGGGTTCCCAGATCCTCCATTCCCTCTCCGGCCAGCTTCTCATACATAGCCAGAACATATTCCAGAACCCCCAGTCTGGCATCCGCTGCCAGGGCCTCCTCATCAGCCAGCTTCATATCCTTAATAAAATGCTTGATAAAAAAGCCCGGTTCAAAATCATCTTTTAAAATTCTGGATGCCACGTTATTCATCTGGGCGCTTCCCGCAGCTCCGGTAGAAATAGAATCCAGCATTACCTTCGGATCCAGGCCCACAGCCCGGGCATAGGCCAAAGCCTCACAGGCGCCGGAAAGCGCTCCTGCAATGGCAATCTGGTTGCACATCTTTGTGTGCTGTCCGTTTCCGGCCTTTCCTTCATAATTAATATTTTTTCCCATAGCCTCAAACACCGGCATGCAGGCATCAAAGGCTTCTCTGTCTCCTCCTGCCAGAATTGTCAGAGTTCCGGCCTTCGCACCGCTGTCTCCTCCTGTTACCGGCGCATCCAGAGCATAAAGCCCTGCAGCCTTTGCCTCCTCATAAATCCGCTCTGCCAGCTTTGGACTGCTGGTTGTCATATCAATGACATAAGCTCCCGCCGGGGCATTTTTCAAAATCCCGCCTTCTCCGAAATAAACTTCCTCCACATCCTTCGGATAGCCCACAATGGTAATTACTGCGTCTCTGTCTGCGACACACTCCTTCACTGTATCCCGCCAGACTGCGCCCTCATGGATCACATCCTCAACCTTTGATTTTGTTCTGGTATAGATTGCCACCTCAAAGCCGGCCTTCATTAAATTACGAACCATGGATTTCCCCATAATGCCCACACCGATAAAACCTATTTTCTTCATGCTCCAAATGCCTCCTGTTCTGAAGTTTTCATACCGGTATTGTATCACAGGATGCCGGGATGCGCCAGAAAAAGAGCCTGCGAAAAACGGATGTCCATTTTCCACAGGCTCTCGTTCATTTGTTACAAAAGTCCCAGAAGACTCGGCAATTCCAAAGACAATGCCGGAATAAAGGTCAAAAGCAGCAGCATAATAATCATAGAAGCATAGAATGGCAAAAAGCCCTTAACTACTTTTTCTACTGGTATTTTTGCAATACCGCATCCGATAAACAGTGATGTTCCAACCGGAGGAGTACAAAGTCCGATACCATAGGCCAGTACCAGTACGACGCCAAAGTGATACGGATTAAATCCAAGCACTCCCGTTGCAATCGGATAAAGAATAGGTGTTGTAAGCAGAATTAAAATTCCCATATCCATAAAACATCCCAAAACAAGCATCATCAGAAGCAGGAGCAGAATCAGAAGAATTCTGTTGGAGGTTAAGGCAAGCAGCCATCCTGCCAGATTCTGAGGAACCTTCAAATACGACATGACATATCCAAAAGCGCCGGATGCTGCAATAATTGCCATAGACATTGTCATCGTCGGCAGGCATTTTTTTAATCCTTCCACATACATCTTAAAGGACATATTTCGGTATACACCAACTGTAATCACCAGTGCATAGACAGCTGCAATCGCTGCAGCCTCTGTTGCAGAGCAGATTCCCAGAGAGGTTCCGGCCAGAACAATTACAATTGCACCCAGACCAAGCAAAGCTTCCCATACAATTTTCATGTTCTCTTTCATGGAACGTTTTTCACCCAGCGGATATTTTTTCTTTACCGCTATCACATATGCCGGTATCATCAGGCTAAGTGTTAAAAGTATACCAGGCACATATCCGCACATCAGAAGAGTGCTGATAGAAATACCGCTTGCTGAAGCCAGCGCATAAAAAAGCATATTCTGGCTGGGAGGAATAATAACACCTTCCACGGAAGAGGTAACCGTTACTGCCACACTGTAATCTGCATCATACCCTTCTTTAACCATTGCCGGTATCAGCATTGCCCCGATAGAAGAAACATCTGCTGCTGAAGAGCCGGAGATTCCGCCAAACAGCATACTGACCAGAATATTAACAATTGCTGTTCCTCCCCGGATACGTCCTACCAGAATATTACAGAATGCCATTAATTTATTGGTAATCTCTCCGTCTGTCATAACCTGCGCCATCATAATAAAAAACGGCACAGCAATAAAAGTAAAGCTTAACAGGCTGACAGACATTTTCTGAAACAGGTTAAAATACGGGATTCCCAGATAAGTGGCTGTAACCAGTGCGGAAATTGCCAGAGAAAAGGCAATCGGAATACGTATTATCATTAAAACAGCCAAAGAGGAAAACAACAAAATTGTTCCAACCGCTACTTCACTCATACCTGCTCTCCTTTCGTTTTCTTTCCGGTTATACATTCAACCAGATTCAGCGCACTATAAATCGCTGTCAGTCCACCGCCGAATACCATCGGAAAATACTGGATTCCCTGCGACCAGTGAGTTGCCGGCAGCCGCTTCAATAAATTGATTTTAAATACTTTCCATCCGTAATATACCATCAGACAGCCGAATACCATCAAAAGAACATGGCGCAGCAAATCACAGGCTTTTTTTACCGGAGCCGGAAAACAGTTATAAGCACCTTCTATTGCAATATGACTGTCTCCAAATGTTCCTATCGAAATGCACATAAAACCAAACCAGATCAGCATTGTCAGAATAACCTCCTCTGACCATACCAGCGGCTTACTGAATGCATAGCGCATAACAACTGCGGTAAAGCACACAGCCAGCATAATCACAAGCAGTACGCAGCAGACATACTGTTCTGCCTTTACCACATATCCAAGATATTTTCTGATCTTCGACATTGGCTACTTCCTCCTTCTAATAATTATGGGGGCAAACGCGAGTCTGCCCCCAGCCAAACATTCCCGTATTTCAGTTTCCTTATTCAGCAGAACGAACCAGATCAACCAGTTCCTGATACTGAGGATACTGTTCATATACAGAACTTACTGCATCCTGGAATTCTTTTACATCAACTTCAATAATCGTACTTCCTGCTTCCTCACATTTTGCTCTGGATTCTTCCTGGAAATCCTGCATAGCCTGACGCTGCCACTCAGCAGCTTCTTTAGAAGCCTTCTTCACGCCTTCCTTCTGAGCATCAGACATCTGATCCCACGCATTCTTACTGCAGATAACCAGTGCAGGAGGAGCCATATGACCGTCTAATGTGAAGTTCTTTGCAACCTCATAATGACCGGAGGTATAATAGGAAACAAAGTCATTCTCAGCTCCATCTACAATTCCTGTCTGAAGTCCCTGGAATACTTCGCCGTAATCCATCGGTGTTGCCTCTGCTCCCAGAGCCTGTACCATGGAAATAGCAACCTCTGTCGGCTGTACACGAATCTTCATTCCCTTTAAATCATCTACACAGGTAACCGGCTTATCTGTTGTATAGAAGTTTCTGGAACCAGCCTCATAGAAATCAAGGCCGACCATGTTGTAATCTTCCAGAATCTTAAATGCATATGCTCCTGCCTCTCCATCCAGCGCTTTGTATTTTGCCTCTGTACTCGCAAACAGATACGGCATACCAAATGCACCAAACATATCTACAACCGGTGCCATTGTATTTGCATTTACTCGTGAAAAATCAAGAGTTCCGGCCATCACCTGGTCAATGGAAGATGCTTCGTCACACAAAGCAGCATTGGCATAAACCTCAATATTTACCGTTCCTCCGGTATACTCCTTTGCCAGCTCGGCAAATTTATACATACCTTCTGTAATAGGATTTCCATCAGGCTGGTTTTCTGCCAGTTTAAAATGAAGCTCTTTTCCCATATCCTCACTGGCTGCTGCCTCTGTTTCCTTTGCCTCTGTGCCTTTTTCAGACTCAGCTGCCGCCTCTGTTTCCTTTGCTGTTGTAGGCGCTGCTGTTTCCTGCTTTCCAGAACCTCCGCAGGCTGTCAGTGATGTTGCTGCCATTGCACATGCAAGTACTACTGCTAAGCTTTTTTTCATCGTTACATCCTCCTTAAATAAATTCCTTAAAAAATTTAATATTGTTCTGTAATATAATGGAAATCGGTACACTGATTGCTTCATCCTTTGGAGAAATTCCTTTAATCAGATATTCAAACAGTGTCTTAAATCCCAGATATCCTTTTTGATAAGGATTTTTGTATACAATCGCTTTCAGAACCCCATCGCTGAGCATATCCGCACTTTCCTGAAACAAATCGCTTCCTACTGCAAAGATTTCATCCTTCCTGCCTGATTTCAAAAGAGCCTCACACAGGGGAAGCGTATTTCTTGCCCTTGTGGAATAGGCACCTATGATATCCGGATCTTCCAAAAAGCACTGCAGCATCTGCTCTCTGTTGACTTCCGGCTGATTGAAATCCTGTACACGCTTTACCTGAATATCTGCATTCTGCTCCCGAAAATAATCTTCAAAGCCGTCTGCATTCATTTTGTGTGACAACGAACGTTCATCTCCGGCCGCCACCAGAATGGTTCCTTTCTTTCCCTGTAAAACAAGATTCATCAGCTCTGCCGCAAGTCTTCCTGTATAAATATCGTTTGGCGCAATACAGCAGAGTCTTCCGCAGTCTTTAAAATCATTATCCATCAAAACTACGGAAACCCCTCTTCCGGAAAACTGGCTTAAAAGGCACTGAATTTGTGAATTGTTAATATTGGGAGAAGTTAAAAGTCCATCCAGACGATTTCCCCATTCCTCGTACAACTGTTTCAAAATATTCACCTGTTCTTCACTTCCGGAAGAACCGTGAATAGGGAATGTATACTTCATAACATTCAGATTATATCCAGCCACCTCGTCCTCTGCATCCTTGCAGCCCTTCCAGAAATACTGGAAATAATATTGTCCGCCGCCTCCCGGCTCCGGAAGAACAATCGCAATATTAACCTGCCGGCGTTTCAAAGCCGATGCAACATAGTTAGTTGTATATCCCAGCTGATCTGCAACATTTAAAATCTGCTGACGAACCTCCTTGCTTACACCCTCTTTGTTATTCATGGCTCTATGAACAGAAACAAGAGAATAGCCGCTGGCCTGTGCAATATCTTTTAAAGTAATCTTTTTAACGTCTATGAACAACACCCCCATTATGTACGGGAAACGCTGTAATTGTAATTATTGCATAAGCAATATAACCAAATTCAACTGTTTTCGAAAACGTTTCCTTTATCAGGATTATAAAATATTACTATGTGCCCTGTCAATACGAAAAAAATTTTCTCTAAAAATCAAGAGATATTTTAAATTTTTTTGTGCTTTTTGCCTTTTTCGTATTGACTTTTCATTTTTTTTCTTCTATCCTGAAATTAATTCAAGCAAAAGGAGATGACAAACTTGGAGCAGCTTATTTTTACAAATGCCCGGATTATCCTCCCTGATACTGTGCTGGAAAACCATTATGTCCTTGTACAGGATGGTATTATTCAGGATATTTGTTCAGGTAGTCCGCCTGAACATTCTTTCAGTCAGGCAGAATGGATTGACTGCGGAGGGAACTATCTTTCCCCTGGTTTTATTGATACTCACTGTCACGGCGGAGGCGGAGCAGACTTTATGGACGGCACTACAGAAAATATTCTGACGGCAGCCCGCGCCCACTTATCTCATGGTACTACAAGTATCTGCCCCACTACTCTTACCAGTTCTGATGAAGAACTGTATTGTTTCTTTGAACATTTTGAAGAAGCCAAAACAGTTACAGAACAAATGCCTCACCTGCTTGGTGTTCATCTGGAAGGTCCTTATTTTTCTTCCAAACAGGCCGGTGCCCAGCCTCCCCAATATCTGGCTGTACCGCAAAAAGAACACTATCTGGAAATTCTTAAGCGTGCAAATGGAAATATTGTTAAATGGTCTGTTGCCCCGGAACTTCCCGGTGCCATGGAACTGGGAGATGAACTTGCCTCCAGAGGTATTACAGTCCTGATGGGACACAGTGATGCAAAACTGGATATCGCTCAGGAAGCTATGAAACACGGATATTCCCAGCTTACTCATTTCTACTCTGCCATGTCTTCCATTGTCCGTGAACAGGGACATCGAAAACTGGGGTTGATAGAAGCCGGGTATCTGTATGATCAGCTGAATGTCGAAATCATTGCTGATGGCGTTCACCTTCCTCCTGAACTTTTAAAATTAATTGTCAAATGCAAAGATCATGATCATATCTGCCTTGTAACAGACAGTATGCGGGGCGCTGACATGCCTGACGGTCCTTCTCTTTTAGGTTCTCTGTCGCATGGTGTTCCGGTAATTATCAAAAACGGAATCGCAAATATGCCTGATTTTAACTGCTTTGCAGGCAGTGTAGCTACTACCGATCGTCTGGTCAGAGTTATGGTGCAGCAGGCAGAACTTCCCATCTGGGATGCAGTAAAAATGGCATCTCTCAATCCTGCCAGATTTATCCATATGGAAAAATCCTATGGAAGCATAGAACCCGGAAAATGTGCTAACTTATTGATTTTTGATGACAATATTCAGATTTCTTCCGTCTATGTATCGGGTGTAAAAGTAAAATAATCAGATAAAGGAGATTGAAAGATATGAATATCAATATTAACGTAGCTCCCACCCCTGCAGAGCTGGGAAAACAGGCAGCTTCTGCCATCGCAGATTTATTAAACAAGGCAATTTCTGAACAGGGATACGCACGGATTATTTTATCCACCGGCGCCTCCCAGTTTGAAACTCTGGATGCCCTGATCCAGTTGGATGTTGACTGGACCAAGGTTGAAATGTTCCACCTGGATGAATATGTTGCTCTTCCGGAAAGCCATATTGCCAGCTTCAGAAAATATCTGAAAGAACGCTTTGTCAGCAAAGTTCCGCTGAAAGCTGCTCATTTTGTAAACGGCGAGGGAAATGTAGAAGAAAATATTGCAGCCTTAACTGCTGAACTTCGCAAAGCTCCTGTCGATGTAGGAGTAATCGGAATCGGTGAAAACGGACATATCGCCTTCAACGATCCGCCTGCTGACTTTGATACAGATGAAGCTTATAAGGTTGTAACTCTGGATGAACGCTGCAGAAAACAGCAGGTAGGCGAAGGATGGTTTGCAGGAGTGGATGATGTTCCCAAACAGGCAATTACCATGTGTGTCAAACAGATTATGGCCTGCAAACACATTGTAACGGCAGCTCCTCACAGCGTAAAGGCTGAAGCTATTTACAATACCATTACATTCCCGGTTACACCAAAGATTCCTGCAACTATTTTAAAAACACATCCGGATTGGAAGCTGTTTATTGATGATGCCTCTGCTTCAAAGCTCTTCCCACTTTAAACCGTATTTTTATTGTTACAGGAGAATCACTTATGGATACTATTCAATATTTTGTGAAAGATAAACTTCAATGTTTTATTTATGAAGATCGTGAAAAAATGGGGCAGTGCGCTGCCAGAGATATTATTGCCGCCATGCATGTGATGCTTTCCCAAAAAGAAACCATCAATATGATGTTCGGTGCTGCGCCTTCCCAGAATGAGGTTCTGGCTGCTCTTGCTGCAGATACCACAATTGACTGGACCAGAGTAAATGCATTCCATATGGACGAATATATTGGTCTTTCCGCTTCTGCTCCCCAGGGGTTTGGAAATTTCCTCAGAGAGCATCTGTTTTCTCATCAACCGTTTCGCTCTGTAAACTATATTTCTCCGGAAGCCTCTGATCCGGAAGCTGAGGCCATTCGGTATGAAAACCTGCTGAAAGAGCATCCCATTGACATCTGCCTGATGGGTGTAGGTGAAAATGGTCATGTCGCATTTAACGATCCGCCTGTGGCTGATTTTCATGATACACGGATGGTTAAGCCTGTAAAACTGGATCTGGTCTGCCGCCAGCAGCAGGTCAATGATGGATGCTTTGCATCCCTGGATGAGGTTCCAGAATACGCATTAACTGTTACTGTTCCCGGACTGATGGCTGCTCCGGCTCTGTTCTGTGTTGTACCAGCTCCAACTAAGGCTGCTGCAATTTCCAAACTGATTCATGGAGAAATCTCAGAAAGCTGCCCGTCCAGTATCCTGCGAACCCAGGATTCTGCCCGCCTCTATCTGGATCCGGATTCCTCCAGTCTTTTATAATTATTCATTTTTCTCTAACGGCAGACTGCTCGCTATTCAGAGCGGCTCTGCCGTTCTTTTTTCAGAAAAACCTCTGATTTTCTCTGCCAGAACGTTCTCCTTGCCTGCCCTGTCCGGTTGCGTTATAATAGGAATCATCGTTTCAGACCATACTAAAATCTGCTGATACCTGTGAGGAGAGAACATATGACCAAAGAAACCAAAACAACATCCAAATCCCCTGATTCCGGAAACTTTCTGATTCAGGGAAGTATTCTGGCGGCAGCCGGAATCATTGTCCGCCTCATCGGACTTTTATACAAGGTGCCCATGACCCGGATTCTGGGGACGGAAGGCATTGGCTACTACAATACTGCCTATGAAATCTACAACATCGGACTGATTCTGTCCTCCTACAGTCTGCCTCTGGCTATTTCCAAGCTGATTGCAGCCCGGAGAATCCGCGGACGTTACCAGGATGCCCGCCGCGTCTACCTGTGCGGTATGGCCTTCGGCATCACCGTAGGAACCGCCATGACTGCAATTTTGCTGTTTGGCTCCTCCTGGATCACAGAAACCATTTTCAAAAGTCCCGGAAGCGCCCTTCCCCTGGCCGTTATGGCTCCTACCGTGCTTGTATTTTCTGTTATGGGCATTATACGGGGATATTTCCAGGGCTTTGGCAATATGATCCCCACCTCTGTATCTCAGATTATTGAACAGGTGATTCACGCCGCTGTCAGCATTGTGGCCTCCTATTTGTTTATCCGGTGGTTTGCAGACGCTGCATCTCCTGCTTCCTACGGCGCGGCAGGCGGTACTCTGGGAACCCTGACCGGCGCTCTGGCGGCACTGATTTTTCTGTCTGCCATGATGCTTCGCCACAGAAAGAGCCAGGCAGAGCTCTACCGCCGCCCCCAGTCTGTTTCCACAGAATCCTGGAAGTCCGTGTTCTGGGCTCTGCTTGTTACGCTGACTCCCATTATTCTGAGCCAGTTTGTCTATCAGTTAAGCGGCTCCGTGGACAACTCCATGTTCGGACAGATTATGTCTGCCAAAGGACTGACAGAAAAAGAGAGAATGTCTCTTCTTGGCATTTATGGCGGCGAATACCGGCTTCTGACCAATGTTCCTGTCGCCATTGCTTCCTCCCTGGGAACCTCCATGATTCCCAGCATTGTAGCCTCAAAAACACAGAGAGATTTTCCGGCAGTTCAGAAAAAAATACGGCTGACTGTAAAATTCAACATGCTGATTGCCATTCCCTGCGCTGTAGGCATGGGAGTTCTGGCCGGCCCCATTATGCGGCTCATTTTCGGAGACAATTCCGCTCTGACAAGAAATCTGCTGACTCTGGGGGCCCCCGCCGTTATTTTCTTTTCTCTGTCCACAGTAACCAATGCTGTGCTCCAGGGTATTGACCTGATGCGCAAATCAGTTACCCACTCCGCCATCTCCCTGGCTCTCCATGTGATTCTTGTCTATGTGCTCCTGCAGCATTTTAACATGGGAGTTTACGGACTGGTAATCGGAAATGTAACCTTTGCCCTGGCAGTATGCATTCTCAACTGGCTGGCTATCGGAAAAGCCTTAAAATACCGGCAGGAAATCAAAACCACCTTCCTGCTGCCCCTGGTTTCCTCTGCTGTTATGGGGGCCTTCGCCCTGGCTGTTTACCGGCTGGTTACTTCCATCACAGGATACTATCAGCTGGGTATTCTGGTAAGCGTTCCCCTGGCCATGATCCTTTACGGCATTCTGATCATCTTGACCAAATCCGTAACAGAGGAAGAGCTTCCTGATATGCCCTTTGGAATGAGAATTCTTCGTCTGTGCCGCAAGGCCCACCTGATTCGCTAAAAAAACAAGCCTGTCCCTCAATCCTGAAGGGCAGGCCTGTTTTTTCCTTATCCTTATTTAGTCCTTATTTTTCTGTCATATTTTCCAGTTCCTCACAGACAAAGGGAACGCCCAGCTCTTCCTGAAACAGCTCCTTTACATGTCTGTAAAGCTTCATGGCATTGCCATAGGTCTTTTGTGCCAGATAAGCGTGAATCGTGAGTAAATATGCCTCTTCATTGTAGTAATCACAGGCAATGACACTCTGCAGAATTTCAATGGCTTTCAAATAATTTTCACTCTCCATCTGCAGTCTGGCATATGTCAGCGAGCTTTGAATATATAAGTTTTGAAAACTCATCTGGTGGGGAATTATCCAGGCTTCCTCCGAAAGCTCATTCAGGAATTTTCCTTTGTACAATACCCTGATATTTCCGTAGTACTGCCGGGCCGCCTTCATATCCAATGATTCCATATTCTTTAGACTGGCGTAATTCTCTTTGAAAATATCTGCATCTGTAATACATGGAATGTCCTGATTCCAGCGGTAGCCATATCCGGGCTCCGAAAGAATCGCCGTTTCCTCCGCTGAAATAATACCGGAATTTCTCAAAAAATTCCTCAGCTTGTGACACAGTACTTTTAAGGAATTAGAGGGATTTTCTACCATTTTTTCGTCCCAGAGCATTTCATAAAGCTCATTTTTGCTGTAGCATTTATCCCGGTAATAAATCAAAAAAACCAGAAGCTTCCACAATTTATATTGCTTTTTATCAAAAGAAACAATCCTGTACCCGTCTTCTTTAAAACGCTGCAGCGATGTTTTTCCAAAAACTCTGAGATAAACGGTGCCTTTCTTCATATATTTCCTGTCATCCCTTTTCTCTAAAACTTATTCCCGCAAAGTTCCAAAACTCTTCCTCACATCTTTTAAAATAACTTTGTTCCTGCAACGTATTTTGCGTAAATCTCCCGCTCGTCAGAGAAATAAATCATACGCTCCAGCCTTTGCTGCACAGTCAGCTCCTGCGGATGCTTCAATCTCGTATCATCCAGGACAACAATATCTGCTTCATATCCCGGTTCAAAGCTTCCCACCTGACCAAAGAATGCTCCGCCGCCCTTTGTTGCCATATAAAATACTTCCGGCGCTGTCAAGGGCTTCAAAGAATCATCCAGCAATCTCCAGCGAAGCTTTGATGCCTGAATTGCGTGTGCCATGGCTGTAAATAAATTCTCCGTTGCACCTCCGGCAACATCGCTTCCAATTCCTACATTCAGCTTCCTGTCAAGATAGGTTCGAACAGGCGCTGCTCCGGAGGACAGGTTCATATTGGATTCCGGACAATGCGCAATAAATACGCCATTTTCCTTCATCCGTTCAATTTCTCTCTCATCGGAATGTACGCAGTGAGCCATGACTGTTTTGCACTCTTTTCCGAATAAACCGAACTGATCATACGCATCTCCATAAAACGCGGAATCCGGACATAATTCCTGCACCCAGGAAATCTCGCCAAAATTCTCTGACAAATGGGACTGCATCTGCAGCTGATATTTCAGCTGAATGGATTTCAGCTTTTTCATCAGTTCATCCGTACAGCTTGGAATAAAGCGAGGGGTCAGAATCGGCTTTATTCTCCTGTAATTCCGCTCCGCCGCCTCTTCCAGCCATTTTATGGTTTCCTCTGCCGATTCCTCCGTTGTCTCAACCAGATATTCCGGAGAATTCCGATCCATGTTGACCTTTCCCACCATTGCAGAAAGGCCGGATTCCTCTAATAAATCCATTAATAACAACGTGGATTCTCTATGGATTGTAGCAAAGATACACGCTCTTGTTGTTGCTCCCTGCCTCATGTTTTCCACAAAAATTCTGTACGCTTTTTCCGCATATTCCAAATCCCTGTATTTGGACTCTTCCGGAAATGTATTCGTATTCAGCCAGTCCAGTAATTCCATATCCATTCCCAGACCTCTGAATGCATACTGCGGCGCATGCACATGTAAATCCACCAGTCCCGGAATAATCAGCCGTTCCTCATAATCCTCAATCGGGATATCCCTGTATTCCTCAGGAAGCTCCTCATATACGCCTTTTATCTCGTTCCCCTCATAAACCAGGAACCCGTTTTCGCAAATCTCCAGCACATCCGGAGTTTTACTGTATACAATATTTCCTTTTAATCCACGCAATACCTGTTCTGTTTTCATAAAATTCGCCTGCCTTTTTTAGCCCAATGTCATAAATGCGTATCTTAAAATAAATACAATGGAGATAATCCATGTTAAGACTTTGATGTCATTTGCTTTTCCGGTAAATAATTTGATAATGCAGTACATGATCAAACCAACTGCTACACCATTTGCGATAGAATAGGTAAATGGCATAAATACAACGGTACAGAATGCCGGCAAAGCATTTGACATATCGCTGAAATCTACGTCCTTGATGTTGCTGAGCATTAAGATTCCAACAAAGATCAGAGCCGGTGCTGTTGCTGCTCCGGGAACGATTCCTACGATAGGTGCAAAAATAATAGCTCCAAGGAATAATACTGCTGTAACCAGACTTGTCATACCGGTTCTTCCGCCGGCTGCAATACCTGCACTTGATTCTACAACGGTTGTAACGGTAGAGGTACCTACCATAGCGCCTGCTGCTGTTGAAATAGCATCAGACATCAGGGCCTCTTTCATGTGAATAATCTCGCCGTCTTTATCAATCATTCCAGACTGCTTTGCCGCTCCCATAAGTGTTCCTATGGAGTCAAACATATTTACAAGAGAGAAACTCAGCACAAGCATAAACACGGTCAGACATGTACTGATCGCATTTTCTCCGGCAAACAGTCCTGCAAAATCCATTTTTAAGAAAGATACCTCTGCGAAGTCGCGAAATTTTGCTCCGATATTCATATCAAATGCAGAGAGCTTTGTTACGCCAAGAGGAATACCTGCCACGGTTGCTGCAACAATACCATAAAGGATTGCGCCCTTTACATTTCGTGCATACAGAACACCAATTACAATCAGACCAATCAGAGCAACGAGAGCTCCGCAAATCAGCTGGATATTTCCTTCTTCCATTCTCCACTGGGCAAAGTCAACCATGCTGACAAGAGTTGCTGAATTGCCGACAACCAGACCTGAGTTTTTCAGACCGATAATCGTAATAAACAAGCCGATACCTGGTGTAATTGCCAGTTTTACTGCATCGGGAATGGAACGGATAATCGCTTCTCTAAGTCCGACTGCTGTAATTAAAATAAAGAATACACCGGAAATAAATACGACAACCAGCGCTTCATTGTAGCTGTAGCCCATTCCCAGTACCACTGTATAGGCAAAAAACGCATTCAATCCCATTCCGGGCGCCTGCGCAAATGGAACCTTTGCATAGAGCGCACATAGAATCGTACCAATAAAAGCGCCGATACAGGTACCGATAAATACACCGTTTGAAATCTTGCCTGCCATGACAGCATCACCCATAATCATATAGGGATCTGCCAGAATTTGCGGATTCAAAATAAGAATATAGGCTATGGTAATAAATGTTGTTACACCTGCCAGAATCTCGATTCTCATTGAAGAGCCATTTTTTAAAATCCCAAAAAAACGTTCAAAAAAACCATCCTTTTTTTCCATTACTACATAATCCTCACTTTCAAAAAATTTCTGCCGCCTTGTGTAACAGACCTTCCCTCTGCAGCAGGAAAATCCCTCTCGCCTGGCCACGACTTTTTTTGATATCTCTCTTTTTGCCGCATTGATCTATATGATATCTTCATCTTTTGTTTCTCTGAAAATGAGTACACAAACCAAGCCTTTTTTGCAACAAAAAAAGAGCAACCACACAAGGTTATGTAGTCAACTCTTTACGGTAGTTGGTAGAAACACTGAGCCAATCCCCAGCATATACATAATTAAGCAGTGCCTTATTCAATTAATTTGTATTATAGCATTGCCTTTTTGCACTGTCTATTAAGAAACTTCAACAGTTTTACCTTAATTTTTTTATGTACATCTCACAATTTTTGTATGTTTCTGCCTTGATTTTTGTGTTTTTCCATCAATTTTCTGATTTTCAACTGTTTTTTCGCCGTTTCATCCCCTGTTTTTCAAATAACCGAAAAATAACCGCGCAAAACTGCAGCAGCCAGGCCGGTATTCCGGCTGCCCGCCTCTGAAAGTTCTACGTCAGATGCAGAGTCAGCGGCATCATCAGATGCACCAGCATCAGCTTGTAGGCCGCATCCCCTTCCCCGTTTTTCAGGCAGGAGTAAAACATTCTGTGCTCCTTCAGCGTATCCTCAGTTCTCCCCGGAATGGAAAGAGCGCCCTGGGTTGTCAGATGAATCAAATAAAGGGAACGCTGAAACATTTTCTCAAACTCCTGGTTCCCGACATATTCGATCAGTGCCATATGAAACTGATGATCATAGTCCATAAACTGGTTCAGCGCCGCTTTGCTGCAGGTTCCGCTCTCAAGGTTTGCACGGCTGGGACCATTCTTCCCGCCGAGAATCTTTTCCTGCTTTTCCAGCAGCCGCTCCAGAACCGCCAAAAGCCGCTGTCCCTTTTTTGTCTCAATCTCTGCCGCTGCCTTATGGGCGCAGAAACCCTCAATGGCACACCGGATCTGAATGGTTTCCTCCATATCTTCCTCGCTCAGCTTCCTCAGCATAAAGCCCTTGCTGGGCACCACGGTAATGTATCCGTCCTGGCTTAAACACTGGATGGCTTCCCGCATGGGCGTTCTGGAAATACCAATCTCCGCTGACATCCTTGTCTCTGAATACAAAACATCCGGATCCAGTTTTCCGGAAAGTATCATATCCTTTAGGTATTCATATGCCTGTATCTGAAGCGGGCTCTTCTGTCCCATACTGCTTCCTCCTTCACCAAAATATCGCCTTTCTTTCATCTTATACGAATTTTCTTTCCAAGTCAACAAAAAGCTCTTGACCGGTATACCGGTATACTGTATAATGAAGTTTAGAGAGACTTGAAAACCTAAATTATTATATACACAGGAGGGAATTATTATGGAAGCTGTTTATCAGTTAGGAAATTTAAGAGTTGTTGATTTAACAAAGGTTCTGGATCCGGCTACAGAGAGCCGCCGCTGCCATCTGATCCGTTACAACACCGGCGGTCCGATTCCGGATTACCACACTGCTCTGGATCTGACCAGCCATCTGGGAACCCACTGCGAGTGTCCTTATCACCATTTTGAAGACGGAAAATCTGTTGGAGATCTTCCTCTGACCACCTTCATGGGCCGCGCTATTTATGTAAATATCGATTTCCTGGAGCCCAACGCCCACATCAGCGCTGCTGATCTGGATCGTGCCTGCGGCGATCGTATTCAGGAAGGCGACATTGTCATTCTGGACAGCAACTGGAAATTCCCGCCCTTCACCCCGGCTACCAACAGCCCGGATGATAAGAGACTGTTTATCAATGCAGAGTCTGCATGGTGGTTCCGCGACCACAAGGTAAAATGCGTCGGCTTCGGTGACGGTGTTTCTATTGAAAACTGCGAAGAAGATGTAAAACCCTTCCATGATATTCTGATGGAAGTAGATATTGTTTTCCTGGAGGTTTTAAAGAACCTGGAGCAGCTGTCCACAGACACCTTCTTCATGTCCTACTCTGCACTTCCCATTATCGGAGCTGATTCCTGCCCGGTACGCGCCTATGCGATTGAGGGACTGGCTGAGTTTTCCAGATAAACATATCAAGCCCTTTTCAGAAAGAAGGAACCATTTATGAAAATTGCTGTTATCGGCGCCGGAGCCATGGGCTCCATTTACGGCGGTCATTTATCTCTTCAGAATGAGGTCTGGCTGGTTGACACAAACCGGGAGGTTGTAGAACATATTCAGAAAAACGGTCTGATTCTTCAGGAAAACGGTCAGGACATTACCTACCATCCTTCTGCTGTTACCTCAGCAGAAGGTCTTCCCCATATGGATCTGGTGATTCTGTTTGTGAAGGCTCTGTATTCCCAGTCAGCTCTTTCTGCCAACCGGGAACTCATCGGCCCGGACACCTTTCTGATGACCCTTCAGAACGGCTCCGGTCATGAAGATATTCTGTCAGAATTTGTTCCGGCAGATCACATTATTATTGGAACCACAGAGGATAACGGAGCTGTCCTTGCTGCCGGTCATGTGCGCCGGGGCGGCACTGGAAAAACAAATATCGGCATGCCTGCCGGAGATCCCGGCGGATTTCTTCCAAAGGTTAAGGAAACCCTGGATGCCTGCGGATTTCAGGGACAGATTCATTCCAACATCCAGCAGCTTATCTGGGACAAGCTTTTTACCAACGTATCTTTAAGCGCATTAACCGGAGTCCTTCAGGTTCCCATGGGCTTTATCGCATCTGATGAATATGCCTGGTCTATTGCTGAAAAGCTGATTCAGGAGGCTGCTGCCGTTGCCCGCGGTCTGGGACTTCAGGCTGATGAAAAGGCCATTGCAGAAAAGGTGCGCCTTACCTCCCTTAATTCTCCGGAGGGCATTACTTCTATCTGCGCTGATTTAAAGGCAGGACGAAAGACTGAGGTAAATACCATCAGCGGTTCTGTGGTACGGGCCTCCAAAAAGTGCGGCGTTCCTGCTCCAACCCATCAGCTGATAGTGGAGCTGATTCACGCTATGGAAGATCGAAACAGAAAAGTGTGATCTGCGGCAGAAAAAACACTTGTAATTTCCTCCCAATAATGCTACCATGATAGGCATTACGAACATTTTCGGGAGGAATACCTATGGCACTGATTATACCGGAAAACTATAATCCCCACCTTTCTGTCCGTCAGACTCAGGAGGCGATCAAATACATTCGAGATACCTTTCAGAGAGAGCTTGGAAAAGAAATGCATCTGGAGCGTATTTCCGCACCTCTTTTTGTAGAAAAATCAAGCGGACTTAACGATGATTTAAGCGGCGTTGAGCGTCCTGTACAGTTTGATCTTGCATCTATGCCGGGAGAGACTGTGGAGGTTGTCCATTCTCTGGCAAAATGGAAGCGTATGGCATTAAAGACCTACGGATTCCAGCCGGGCGAAGGCCTTTATACCAATATGAACGCTATCCGCCGGGATGAGGAGCTTGACAATCTTCATTCCTGCTATGTGGATCAGTGGGACTGGGAAAAGGTCATCACCAGAGAGGAACGGACTGTGGAAACTCTTCAGGAAACCGTCCGGACTATTTTCAAGGTGATTAAGCATATGCAGCATGAGGTATGGTACAAGTACCCGGAAGCCGCAAAACGCCTTCCCAGTGACATTACCTTTGTTACCACTCAGGAGCTGGAGGATCGCTGGCCTGACAAATCACCCAAGGAACGTGAGAATCTCATTACCCAGGAACACGGCTGCGTTTTCCTGATGAAAATCGGAGACAAGCTGAAAAGCGGGGAACCTCATGACGGACGGGCGCCGGACTATGATGACTGGCAGTTAAACGGCGATATCCTGTTCTGGTTTGAGAAGCTGGGCTGTGCTCTGGAAATCTCCAGCATGGGAATCCGTGTAGATGAAAAATCTCTGGCAGAGCAGTTAAAGAAGGCCGGCTGTGAGGAGCGCAAAGAGCTTCCCTACCACAAGATGCTCTTAAACGGCGAACTGCCCTGTACCATTGGCGGCGGTATCGGACAGTCCCGTCTCTGTATGCTTCTTCTGGATCGCGTTCATGTCGGCGAGGTTCAGGCAAGCATCTGGCCGGAAGACATGAGAAAAACATGCCGTGACCACAATATTATTCTGCTGTAATATCCCGGATTCCGGGACTTTGTCTGCAGACTTCAGGCGGTATTCTTCGGAATACCGCCTTATTTTTATTGCATGACGCTCCTTGCGGAGCTCATTTTTATTTTAAAGAGGGTATTTTCTTATGAATCAAAAATATTTTTGTTAGATATTAACAATTTTATTTTGATTTATTCTGCAATTATTGACAATTGCCACAATCTCCATTCCTTGTTATAATTTTACCAGAATCATTGTTCTTTGACAAAATCATATCTATATAGCTGTCTAAAACATAGCTGGATCCACGCGGCATACGGGCGTATCCTATATGCGCTCTGATATGAGGTGTCTCGTGAGCACCTTTCACCGCCAGCAGTATACCAGTCATATAGTCATGAAGTACAGATGATTTTCACTTTATCAACGGAGGTATTTGGGATGAAAACACTTCTTGTAAAGAATGTAAAACATCTTGTGACATGTGACACCGATGACCGTGTACTGAATGGTGTAAATGTGTTGATTCAGGATGGAGTAATTGCTTCCATAGGACAGGAGGCAGCGGCAGCAGATGATGTGATTGACGGATCAAATATGGTGATGTATCCGGGACTTATTAATACTCACCATCATTTATATCAGACCTTCAGTCGAAATTTACCGCAGGTACAGAACATGGAACTGTTTCCATGGTTAAAAACTTTATATGAAATATGGAAAAATGTAAACGGGGACGTAGCTTACTACAGTTCTCTTACCGGCATGGGCGAGCTTCTGAAAAACGGCTGCACAACCTGTCTGGATCACCATTATGTATTTCCCAGAGGACGGGAAGAGGGGATTCTTGATGCCCAATTTTCCGCTGCCGATGCCCTTGGCATGCGTTTCCATGCCACGAGAGGCAGTATGGACCTCAGTGTAAAAGATGGCGGACTTCCCCCTGACAGTGTGGTTCAGACGGTTGATGAAATTCTGGCCGCTTCTGAGGAAGCTGTGAAAAAATACCACGATCCCCGTAAATATTCCATGCACCAGGTCGCACTGGCCCCCTGCTCTCCTTTCAGCGTTTCCGGAGAGCTGCTGCGGGAATCTGCAAAACTGGCCCGCAAACTTGGCGTCCGCCTTCACACCCATCTGGCTGAAACCAGGGATGAAGAGAATTTTACTCTGGAAAAATTCCGGATGCGTCCTCTGGAATATATGGAAAGCCTGGGATGGACCGGACCGGATGTATGGTATGCCCACGGAATTCACTTTACAGAAGAAGAACTGCAGTTCCTGGCCCGTACAAAAACAGGAGTTGCCCACTGCCCGATTTCCAATATGAAGCTCTCCTCCGGCATTGCAAAGATTCCCCGTATGCTGGAGCTGGGCGTTCCCGTAGGTCTTGCCGTAGACGGCTCCGCCAGCAATGACGGCTCCAATCTTCTGGAGGAAATGCGGGTCGCTTATCTGCTTCACCGGCTGAACAGCAGCCAGAAGGCTCCGGGCGGATACGAGATTCTTAAAATGGCAACCAGAGGAAGCGCCGAGCTTCTCGGCCGAAGCGATTTAGGCCAGATTGCTCCTGGAATGGCCGCAGACTTTTTCCTGGTTGACTGCAGCCGTCTGGAACTGGTCGGCGCTCAATTTGATGTAAAATCCATGCTTTGCACTGTAGGCCTGAAGGGAAGTGTGGATTATACCGTTGTCAATGGTCAGATCGTTGTAAAGCAGGGCCGATTGACCGGCGTAGAAGAAGAAATCATTACAAAACAGGCAAACCGACTGGTAACGGAATATCTTGCTCAGCCATAAGCTCCTGCCACAGGATAAAGTGGCAGAAGCTGCAGCCATTTTATCTTGTATTCCACTATAACTGTGAAAGGTAAAGATAAAATGAACGAAAAAAAGCAATACGCTAAAGTTACAGAATTAAATGGAATCCCCCGTTTAGCAGAAGCCCTCCCCCTGGCGCTTCAGCACGTTGTTGCCATGATTGTGGGCTGCGTCACTCCTGCAATTATCCTTTCCGGCGTAACCGGACTGACTCCGGGTGATCAGGTCCGGCTGATTCAGGCTTCTCTCCTGATTTCCGGTCTGGCAACCCTGCTTCAGCTGTTTCCCCCTGTCCGCCGGTGCGGTTCCGGTCTTCCGGTTATTATGGGCGCCAGCTTTGCCCATGTGCCTCTTCTCATCGCCCTGGGCGCGCAATTCGGACTTCCTACAATCCTGGGAGCACAGCTGGTCGGCGGAGTTGTTGCCATTCTCGTCGGATTATTTTACAAAAAATTAAGCCGGATTTTTACTCCTCTTGTAACGGGAACCGTTGTATTTACCATCGGACTTTCTCTGTATCCTACTGCTATTACCTATATGGCAGGCGGTGCCGGAGCTCCTGATTTCGGAAGCCCCAGAAACTGGTTTCTGGCTGTCCTCACCCTTGTCATAGTCATCTTTTTTAACTATTTCACAAAGGGCTTCTGCAAGCTGGCGTCTATCCTGATTGGAATTATCTGCGGATACGCTGCCGCCTTTTTCATGGGCATGGTTTCCTTTGAAGGCCTTGGAGATGCCAGCTGGTTCCAGTTTACTTCTCCTCTCTACTTTGGCATGGAATTTGATATCACAGCCATCATCTCCATGGGAATTATGTTTGTAGTAGGTTCCCTGGAAATCATGGGTGATTTTACCTCCACTGCCGGCGGAGGCCTGAACCGTCCTGTTGATTCTGAAGAAATGTGCGGCGGTATTTTAGGAAACGGAATCATCAGCATTCTTGGCTCTTTATTCGGCGGTCTTCCTACTGCAACATTCAGCCAGAATGTGGGAATTGTTATTATGACAAAAGTAGTAAATCGCGCTGTCCTGGGACTGGCAACCACTATCATTGTACTTGCCGGACTGATTCCCAAATTTTCTGCACTGCTTACTACTGTTCCCTCCTGTGTACTCGGAGGAGCAACTGTTTCTGTTTTTGCCATGATCGCAATGACAGGAATCAAGCTGGTTGTAAAAGAAGGCCTGGACACCAGAAATACTGCTATCGTCGGACTTTCTGTGGCACTTGGTATTGGTGTTATCCAGGTAGCCGACTGTTTTGCTCTGTTTCCGGAATGGGCAAAAACTATTTTCGGAACCTCACCGGTTGTTATTGCAACCATTACAGCGGTGACATTAAATCTGCTCCTGCCGAAGGAACTGGATTGATTGACGCTTCCATTCAGGCGGGTGCGAGCAGTTTCTGAGGATACTCTAATCGGAGCTGTGTAAAATTAAAAGTGGCTGGGAACAGGAATTTCTGTTCTCAGCCATTTTTATATTGTACACGCAGCAGCCCTTCCGGTTTGCCGCGTTCCATCTGTCTGTAATTCTTTACCGGTTCTCAATCTCTCCCAGCATCTGAACTCTCCGATCGTGACGGCCTCCTTCATATTTGTTGTCCAGCCACTCATCTACAATCATCTTTGCCATTTCCACGCCGATTACCCGGGCGCCGAAGGTCAGCACATTTGTATTGTTGTGCATTCTGGAAAGTCTTGCGCTGTAGGGTTCGCTGCAGGTGCAGACACGAACGCCCTTTACCTTTCCTGCTGCAATGCCAATGCCGATGCCGGTACCGCAGATAGCAATTCCATAATCTGCTTCACCTGATGCCACAGCACATCCTACCTTTTCTCCAAACTCCGGATAGTCACAGCTGTCAGTTGAATTGGTTCCAAAATCAATGACCTCATAGCCCTTGCTCTCTACATATGCCTTCATGGCTTCCTTCATCTCTACTGCGCTGTGATCATTTCCCATTGCAATTTTCATATCAATCAAAATCTCCTTTTTTATGTTTTTGTGGTTTTCTCATCCTTCTATGAGTGAAGCGCTCTACAGCCTTGCACATCTGTTTTCCAGAATAAAATCCGCGATCGTCAGAGCTGTCATGGCCTCCACCACCACCACAGCCCGGGGAACCACCACCGGATCATGACGTCCGTGAATGGAAATTTCCACATTTTCGCCGGAACGATTTACTGTGCGCTGCATTCTGGAAATAGACGGCGTAGGCTTAAAAGCAGCCCGCAGAACAATCTGGCTTCCGTCACTGATGCCTCCCAGAATTCCGCCTGCATGATTGGTTTTCTTTTTTACCTGTCCGTCCTCATCTGTATAAAATTCATCGTTATTTTCAGATCCCAGAGCCTTGGCTGCCTCAAAGCCATCTCCAATCTCAAAGCCCTTCACTGCTCCAATGGACATCACTGCCCGGGCCAGACTGGCATCCAGCTTGTCAAATACAGGTTCCCCGATTCCGGCAGGCATACCGTCCACCAGACATTCCACCACACCTCCGGCAGAATCACGTACTTCCATCATTCTCTGAAGGAACTCTTCCGTCTCCTCCGCAGCCACAGCATCCGGCATATTGAGAGGATTCTTATCCCTTTCTTTTAAATCAAACCGCCGGGGATCAATCTCAAAGGGTCCGATACTCTTTACATAGGCTGTTACTGTAATACCGAAATGCTCCAGCAGCTTGCATGCAGCCGCTCCCGCTGCCACCCGGGCAATGGTTTCCCGTGCAGAGGATCTGCCTCCTCCCCGGTAATCCCGGAACCCGTATTTTTCATCAAAACAGTAATCCGCGTGTCCCGGACGGTACACATCCATAATGGCGCTGTAATCATGGGAACGCTGATCCGTATTTTTTACCATCATGGCAATCGGCGTTCCTGTTGTTTTCCCTTCAAATACCCCGGACAAAATCTCCACCTGATCGCCTTCTTTTCTGGCAGTGGCATACCGGCTCTGTCCCGGCTTTCTTCTGTCCAGATATTTTTGAATATCCTCCTCACACAGAGCAAGTCCCGCGGGACAGCCGTCAATGGTCACACCGACGCCCTTGCCGTGGGACTCGCCCCATGTCATAATCCGGAAGACATTTCCATAGGTTGATCCTGCCATATTCTGTCATTCCTCCGTTATCGACATCTTTTGTAACAATTCCGTTCTGTCTTTCAAAAACTAGTCGCTGACCTTTACAATCACGCAGCTGTTGGGCTCATTGCACTTGATTTCCGTAGAGCTCATAATCAGCAGGCCCTTCTCATAATCAATCTTAAAGAAGGTGATGCTGTCGCTTTCATGGTTAATCGATGCCAGATGTCTGTCATCCGGGAAAATAGCAATATCCTTCGGATATTCGCCGCTGATAGGCAGGCAGCACATCTGCTCAAGAAGTCCCGTCTTCTCATCTCTCTTATACATGGATACCGTCTCATCTCCTGCATTGCTGCAGAACATATGCTTCTGATCCGGAGAAAAACGCAGGGAACAGGCTGCTGTCAGCTGATTGTGCTTGGGTGCTGTGGTAGAAATCGTCTGAATCTTTTCAATCACCGGCACTCTGTCTCCGCTTTCGTATGTATACACATCAATTACATTCTTCTGCTCATACATCAGATAGATGAATTTTCCGTCATTGCTGAACCGGAAATTCCGCGGAGCTGACTCCAGATCACAGCGGATCGCATCTACCTGCACCATATGCTCATCCTTTTCATTAAAGCGGTAAATCTTCACCTGATCCAGACCGGAATCTGCCGCCATAACAAACTTTCCGTCCGGTGTCCGTCTAAAACAGGTAACGTGGGGGCGGAAATTTCGATCTGCCACACTTCCCAGTCCTTTATGGAACACGCCGTCTACAATCTCACCTACGCCGCCGTCTCTGCGCAGCCGGAGAATCGTGGCCTTGCCGTCGTGGAAGCCGGAAACAAATACATACCTGTCCTTCAGATCCGTAGAAAGATGACAGCCTCTCATTCCTTTGATCTTGGCGCTGTTTAACCGGGACAGACTTCCGTTTTCAAGAATACGGAAGGCCACAACGCCCTCATCAGCAATCGAATACAGAGTTTTGTTATCATTTGACGCAATGACATAAGAGGAATTATCCACCTCCACCTCACAGCGCTTTATAAATTTGCCCTTTTCCACATCCACATCATACACGGTAATTCCCTTGGATTTTCCCGTATAGGAATAAGAGCCCACATAAGCCATATACTTCGCCATAGATTCTTCCTCCTGATGGTGTTTTTCCCGCAAATGACCACCCATTTCCGGGTCTCGCCTTTCTGTGACAGAGTATACCACAGTTTTCAGAAAAAATCCATTGAGAATCTATTGACAAGCGGATATTTTTCAGTATAATGGAACTTGCTTTTTGTTTATGAATACTAAACTTTAAAGTTATTTTTACATTCATTTAATATCAGTAAACTTTTTGCTTAGTATAGTCATGAAACTCTGGAACGGACTGGAGGTACTTTTATGAATATTGACATCGGTTTAAAGCTGAAAGAGCTGCGTATCCTGAAAGGGCTGACTCAGGAGGAGCTGGCTGACCGTGCCGAGCTGTCCAAGGGATTTATCTCTCAGCTGGAACGGAACCTGACCTCCCCCTCCATTGCCACACTGACTGACATTCTGCAGTGTCTGGGCAGTACCTTAAGCGAATTTTTCTATGAACCGCCGGAAGAGCAGATTGTTTTCGGAAAAACGGATTATTTTGAAAAATATGATCCGGAGCTGAAAAACAATATCAAATGGATTATCCCCAATGCTCAGAAAAACAGAATGGAGCCCATCCTTCTGACACTTGAGGCCGGCGGCGAAACCTATCCGGACACGCCCCACGAAGGCGAGGAATTCGGTTATGTTCTTCAGGGAACCGTAATCATCCATCTGGGCGGCAATACCTACCGGGCAAAAAAGGGAGAATCCTTTTACTATGTGGCGGATAAGCAGCACAGGCTTTCCAGCAAATCCGGCGCCACGCTGATCTGGATCAGCTCCCCGCCCAACTTTTAAACCTTAACCTACTTCAGGAGGAAGCGAACATGAACCAGCCTTTGATTGATTTAGTACACATTTCCAAAAGCTTTGACGGGACCATGGTTCTGGATGATCTGAACCTTTCTGTTAAAGAAAATGAATTCGTCACTCTTCTCGGCCCCAGCGGCTGCGGCAAGACCACAACCCTCCGCATTATCGGCGGCTTTGAAACTGCTGACACCGGCAAAGTTATTTTTGACGGCACTGATATCAGCAAGCTGCCCCCCAACAAGAGACAGCTGAACACGGTTTTCCAGAAATATGCCCTTTTTACCCACATGAGCATTGCGGAAAACATCGCCTTTGGCCTGAAAATCAAGGGAAAGTCAAAGGATTACATCAATGATAAAATCAAATATGCCTTAAAGCTGGTAAACCTGGACGGTTATGAAAAACGTTCCATAGACTCTTTAAGCGGCGGACAGCAGCAGCGAATCGCCATTGCCCGGGCCATTGTTAACGAGCCCCGGGTTCTGCTTCTTGACGAGCCGCTGGGCGCTCTGGACCTGAAGCTCCGCCAGGACATGCAGTACGAGCTGATTCGTCTGAAAAATGAGCTGGGCATTACCTTCATTTATGTCACTCACGATCAGGAGGAAGCCCTTACCATGTCCGACACCATCGTAGTCATGAACCAGGGCTATATTCAGCAGATGGGCACTCCGGAACAGATTTATAACGAACCGGAAAATGCATTTGTCGCTGACTTTATCGGTGAGAGCAACATTGTTCCCGGCATTATGCTCCAGGACGAGCTGGTAGAAATCTTCGGCGCCAAATTTGCCTGTGTAGACAAGGGCTTCGGCAGAAATCAGCCGGTAGACGTAGTGATCCGGCCGGAGGATATTGACCTGGTAGAACCGGAAAAAGGAACCCTGACCGGTGTCTGCACCCACCTGATTTTCAAGGGCGTTCACTACGAAATGGAAGTCACCACTCCCGACGGCTTTGAATGGCTGGTTCACAGCACGGATCTGTGTCCCGTAGGCCAGAAGGTCGGTCTTCACGTGGATCCCTTTGACATTCAGATCATGAACAAACCGGCTTCGGAAGATGAGGAGGCAGTGGGAGTCAATGAGTAAAAAACTGCTGGCAGGGCCTTACCTGCTTTGGATGGCCGGCTTTATTATCATTCCGCTGGCCCTGATCGTATATTATGGACTTACTGACAAATCCGGAGCCTTTACGCTGGCAAATATCATGTCCATGGCTACTCCGGAGCACCGGAAAGCCCTGTGGCTTTCCCTGCAGCTGTCCTTTATCAGCACCGCCATCTGCCTGATTCTGGCCTATCCTCTGGCTATGATTCTCAGAAACCGCGGTATGGGACAGGGAAGCTTTATTGTATTTATTTTCATCCTTCCCATGTGGATGAACTTTCTGTTAAGAACCCTGGCCTGGCAGACTCTGCTGGAAAAAAGCGGCGTTATCAACGGTATTTTAACTGCCCTGCATCTGCCCCGCCAGAACCTGATTAACACGCCAGGCGCCATTGTTCTGGGTATGGTTTATAACTTTCTGCCCTTTATGGTGCTGCCGATTTACAATGTGCTCTGCAAAATTGAAGACAATACCATCAATGCCGCCAGGGATCTGGGCGCCAACTTTTTCCAGACCCTCATCTGGATCTGGCTTCCTTTAAGCGTTCCGGGCATTATCAGCGGAATTACCATGGTATTTGTGCCTGCCCTGACTACCTTTGTAATTTCCAATTTACTGGGCGGCAGCAAGATTCTTCTTATTGGTAATGTTATTGAACAGGAATTTACCAAGAGCAGCAACTGGCACTTGGGCTCAGGACTGTCTCTGGTGCTGATGCTCTTTATTCTTCTGAGCATGGCGCTGATTGCCAAATACGATAAAAACGGAGAAGGGAGTGCATTCTGATGACTGGAATCAAAAAAAATTTCAGACGGTTTCTGCAGGATTTCTATCTGGTTATCATAATGATCTTCCTGTATGCGCCGATTGCCACCATGGTGGTTCTTTCCTTTAACCAATCAAAATCCCGCACCGTATGGGGCGGCTTTACCCTGCAGTGGTACACCCAGATGTTCTCCAGCAGAAATATTATGGCAGCCCTGCAGAACACGCTGCTGATTGCCTTTTTATCAGCGCTGATTGCCACCCTCATCGGAACGGCAGCAGCCATTGCCATCAACAGCATGAAGCCTGTTTCCAGAACCATTGTCATGGGCATTACCAATATTCCCATGCTGAATGCGGATATTGTAACAGGAATTTCCCTGATGCTGGCTTTTATTGCCTTTGGCATTTCCCTGGGCTTTAAAACCGTGCTGATTGCCCACATTACATTTAACATCCCCTATGTGATTTTAAGTGTCATGCCAAAGCTCAGGCAGACCAGCCGCTACACCTACGAGGCTGCCCTGGATCTGGGCGCCAGTCCGATTTCCGCCTTTTTTAAGGTGGTATTTCCCGACATCCTCCCCGGAGTGCTGTCCGGATTTTTACTGGCCTTTACCATGTCTCTGGATGATTTTATTATCACTCACTTTACCAGAGGCGCGGGAATCAATACTCTGTCCACCCTGATTTACAGTGAGGTGCGCCGGGGTATCAAGCCATCCATGTACGCCCTGTCCACCGTCATTTTTGCGGTCGTGCTGATTCTTCTTCTCATCAGCAATTTTGCGCCGAAAAAGAGACAGGAGAAATAGCTTTTCACACTATCAGAGAACCTGCAAGGAGGATTTTGATTATGAAAAAACGAGTATTTGCACTGTGCCTGGCAGCTGCTGCCGCTGCTTCCCTTACCGGCTGCGGAGGAAATTCCGGCGATTCTGCCCAGAGCGCTGACGGCGGTTCCAATGAGCTGTACGTTTACAACTGGGGCGAATATATTGATGAATCTGTGATTGAACAGTTTGAAGAAGAAACAGGCATCTCTGTTATTTACGACCTGTTTGAAACCAACGAGGAAATGTATCCCATCATTGAGGCAGGCGCTATTAACTACGATGTAGTCTGTCCCTCTGATTACATGATTCAGAAAATGCGGGAAAATGATCTGCTGGCAGAAATTAATTTTGAGAATGTCCCCAACATTGATCAGATTGACCCGGCCTATATGGAAATGGCACAGTCCTTTGACCCGGAAAACAAATACTCCGTTCCCTACTGCTGGGGTACTGTCGGCATCCTTTACAATCCGGCCCGCCTGGAGGAGCTTGGAGTGGAGCCGCCTTCCACCTGGGCTGATCTGTGGGATGAGCGGTTAAGCGGAGAAATCCTTATGCAGGACAGCGTCCGCGATGCTTTTATGGTTGCTCTGAAGAAAGACGGTTTTTCCATGAACAGCACCAGCGAGGAAGAGCTGCAGCAGGCAAAGCAGGCGCTGATTGATCAGAAGCCGCTGGTTCAGGCCTATGTGATTGACCAGGTCCGCGACAAGATGATCGGCGGAGAAGCTGCTGTCGGGGTTATTTATTCCGGAGAGATGCTGTATATTCAGGAAGAGGTTGCCAGTCAGGGTTCTGACTTTACCCTGGAATATGTGATTCCTGAGGAAGGCACCAACCTGTGGCTGGACTGCTGGGTAATTCCGAAAAATGCAAAGAACAAAGAAAATGCCGAAAAATGGCTGGACTTCCTGTGCCGTCCGGAAATCGCCAAGGCAAACTTTGAGTACATTACCTACCCCACTCCCAACAAGGGAGCATTTGAGCTGCTGGATGAGGAAATGCAGAATAACAAGGCTGTGTTCCCGGATATTGAAAGCTTAAAGAACTGTGAAGTTTTTGAGTACATGGGTGACGAAGTAGATTCTGTCTACAATGACCTGTGGAAAGAAGTAAAGGCAAACTAAAAAAGGTTCCTATCGGTCCTGTCAGGATGTTTTCTGACAGGACCCTTTCTTTTTTCCCCTGTTTTTTCCCCGGATTTTGTGGTATGCTATTGTGTGAAGGCACATTACAAAAGGAGGAGAACCATGAAAATCACATACATTCATCACAGCGGTTTTCTCGCAGAAACAAACCAGGCTCTGCTTTTATTTGACTTTGCCGGCGGCAGCCTGCCTCCCCTTGATCCCGCCAAAACGCTGGTGGTTTTTGTCAGCCACCGCCACGAGGATCATTTTAACCCTGAGATTTTTACTCTTGCAGATTCCCACCCTCATACGGTCTATGTTCTGTCTGACGATATCTGGCAGAACCGGGTTCCGGAAAAGCATTTTTCCAGAACACATTTTATTGATCCGGGCCGGATGATCCATCTGCCGGAAGGCGGCGGTATCCTGATCCGCGCGTTCCGCTCCACAGACGAGGGAGTGGCTTTTCTGGTAGAGGCCGGAGGAAAGACCATTTATCACGCAGGAGATTTAAATGACTGGCAGTGGAACGGAGAATCCCTCTCCTGGAATCATACCATGAAGGCCAATTACCAGAAGGAGCTGGAAACGATCCGCAGTCTGGGAATCGTTCCTGATGCAGCCATGGTTCCCCTGGACGGACGGCAGGAGGATCTGTTTTATCTGGGACTTCACGAATTCATGTGCCGGGTCGGTGCCGGAATGGTTTTTCCCATGCATTTCTGGGATGATTTTTCCGTTATCAGCCGGCTGAAAAACCTGGACTGTTCTGACAGCTACAGGGATAAAATTGCAGAAATACAGACAGAAGGGCAGAGCTTTGAGGTCTGATGCTCTTCTTTGGAGTAAGAAATGAAAACTACAACACACCAGGATGACACCATAAGCATACCTCCCGAAAACCAGGAAATCCGCGCCCGGAGGGAACGGGACGTTCTTCTTCTCGCCCTGAAGGCGGGACAGATCCTTCTGGAAAACGGAGCGGAAATTTTCCGGGTAGAGGATACGGTTTACCGGATCTGCCACTACTACGGACTGCATTCCGCCAATGCCTTTGTTCTCAGCAACGGTATTTTTCTCACCTCCGGTGATGAAAAGGAGACTCAGTTTGCAAAGGTTCTGCAGATTCCGGTCAATGTTGCCAATCTGAGCCGGGTGGCAGAGGTCAACCAGCTTTCCCGCCAGATTGAAGCCGGCTGCTTTACGCCGGAGGAGGCAAGGCTCCAGCTGGAGCGCATTGAAAATACCCCGGGCTTTTCCAACAAAGTCCAGATTATTTCTGCCGGATTTGCCGGCGCCTGCTTCAGCTTTATGTTCGGCGGCGCTCTTCAGGATTTTTTCTGCTCCATATGGATCGGAATGATTCTGCAGCTGTATCTTCTCAAAATCGGCAAGCCTCATTTTTCTAAAATTGTATGCAACATCACCGGAAGCGGACTGGTGACCGCCCTCAGCATTTTCTTTTATCAGACAGGCCTGGGGCCTCACCTGGAATCTATGATGATTGGCGGCATTATCCTGATGGTTCCGGGAGTTGCCTTTACCAATGCCATCCGTGATATGGCAGACGGAGACTACATTTCCGGCTCCGTGCGGATGCTGGACGCCATACTGGTATTCTTATGTATTGCCATGGGCGTAGGCTTCGTCATCTCCCTCTGGAATCAGATTACAGGAGGTATCCTGCTTTGACAAACATTGGCTATCTTATTTTACAGACTCTGGCGGCGGCAGTCGGAACGGTGGGATTTTCCCTGCTGTTCGGAGTTCCCGTCCGCTATTTCTGCCACTGCGGACTGATTGGCGGATCCGGATGGTTTCTTTATCTGCTGACCCTTCCCTCCACCACCTCCGCAGTCGCTACCTTTGCCGCTACGGTACTGGTTATTCTCATGTCCCGGTGGTTTGCAGTCCGCAAGCAGTGTCCGGTGACTATTTTTCTGATTTCCGGCATTATTCCCCTGGTTCCCGGGGCAGGTATCTACTGGGCCTCCTACTATGCCGTTACCGGTCATATGTCCAGAGCCTTTGATACCGGCCTTTCTGCGCTGAAGGTGGCCATTGCCATTGTTCTGGGCATTGTCTTTGTCTTTGAACTGCCACAGAAGCTGTTTCGCATTGGAACCAGGAAATCATAACCTTACAAGGAGGATCGAGTTATGCTTTTTATTCAAAACAGCCGGGTCATTGACCCGAAAACCGGCACAGATGCAGTGCTGGATCTGATCATTGAAAATGGAAAAATCGTGGATATGGGAGAGAATCTGGCAGATTGCTGTCAGGCTCTTGCCAGTGAAGCAGGCTCTTCCGTACAGACGCTTGACGGAAGCGGTCTGGTAACTGCCCCCGGTCTGATTGACGTGCACGTTCATTTCCGCGATCCGGGCTTCACCTATAAAGAAGACATCCACACAGGCGCAAGAGCTGCCGCTGCCGGCGGATTTACTACCGTTATCTGCATGGCTAATACCAAGCCGCCGGTTGACAACGTAGAAACCCTGGAATATGTCATTCAGGAGGGCAAAAAAACGCCGATTAACGTACTGACCGCCGCCAACATTACTGTAGGCATGAAAGGCCAGGAGCTGACAGATATGGAGCTTTTAAAGGCCCACGGAGCCGCCGGATTTACCGATGACGGCATTCCCTTAAAAGATGCTGCGCTTGTTAAAAAGGCCATGGAAGAGGCGGTACGTCTGAACGTTCCCCTGAGCTTCCACGAGGAGGATCCTTCTCTGATCACCAATAACGGAATCAACCGGGGCGCAGTTTCTAAGGAGCTGGGCATCGGCGGTTCCCCTGCTGCCGCAGAGGATGTTATGGTTGCCCGCGACTGTATGCTGGCAATCCATACAGGAGCTACTGTTGATATTCAGCACATCAGCTCCGGCCGCTCTGTACGCATGGTGGAGCTGGCCAAGCAGCTGGGCGCCCATGTTATGGCAGAGGTAACGCCCCACCATTTCACTCTGGATGAGTCTGCCGTATTAAAGCACGGTTCTCTTGCAAAAATGAATCCGCCTCTGCGTACTCTGGAGGATCGGCAGGAAATTCTCCGGGGACTGAAGGAAGGCGTTATCGATATTATTGCCACAGATCATGCGCCCCACAGCGCAGAAGAAAAGGGACGTCCTCTGACACAGGCTCCCAGCGGCATTATCGGACTGGAGACTGCCCTTTCCCTGGGTATTACCAATCTGGTTGACACCGGCTGTCTGACCATGGTTCAGCTGATGGAAAAAATGAGCCTGAATCCCGCCATTCTCTACCGCCTGGAAGAGCACAAGGGCTGGATCGGAAAAGGAGCTGACGCGGATCTGGTTATCTTTGATCCGGCTGCCTCCTGGACAGTCACTCATTTCCAGTCCAAATCCAACAACTCTCCTTTTGTAGGAGAAACCCTGAAAGGCGTTGTAAAATATACCATCTGCGGCGGCAAAATCGCATGGGAGAATCCGGCAGAATAACCAAGGATCCGCCATTTTGCACAGCTGCTGCATTTTGATGATTGAAGTTCCCCCGTATTGCAGGTATAATAGACACAGAAGCTGACCTCTGCAGGTACTGTGACACCCGCAGAGCGGCAAATATTCACCAAAGTAGAAAAGGAGAAGATTTCTATGAAAATCGCACTTATTAACGAAAACAGCCAGGCTGCAAAAAATGAGCTCATCGCTGCATCCCTGAAAAAGGTTGTAGAGCCCATGGGACATATTGTATACAACTACGGCATGTACACCGCTGATGACGCTGCACAGCTGACCTACGTTCAGGTTGGTATTCTGGGTGCTGTTCTGTTAAACAGCGGAGCTGCTGACTATGTAATCACCGGCTGCGGCACCGGCGAGGGCGCTATGCTGGCAATGAACAGCTTCCCCAACGTTCTCTGCGGACATGTAGAGGATCCGGTTGACGCTTACACCTTTGCTCATGTAAATGACGGCAACGCAGTTGCTCTGCCTTTTGCAAAAGGCTTCGGCTGGGGCGGCGAGCTGAATCTGGAATACATTTTTGAAAAGCTGTTCGGCTTTGGTCACGGCCAGGGATATCCGAAGGAGCGTGTTGTTCCGGAGCAGCGCAACAAAAAAATCCTGGACAGCGTTCGTGCAGTAACCCTGCGCCCCATCATCGACTGTCTGAAGGACATTGATCAGGATCTGGTAAAAGGCGCATTTGCAGGCGAGCAGTTCAAAGAGCTGTTCTTCGCTAACTGCCAGAACGAGGAGATCGCTGAGTACATCAAGACTCTTCTGTAATCCTTATCTTAATAACGAAGCTTTCTTAAAGGCCAGAAGCCGCTTTGCCGGTTTCCGGCCTTTTTTTCTCCCCTTTGGAAATGATTTTATCCCTTTTAGAAGGAAGTTTACCGCCTGTATTGACTTCTTATCTTTCCTGAATTATACTGCATTCATAAGAATTAAACGGATAATTAATTGTTAAATCAGAAAATATTCCAGGAGGATGATGATATGAAAAAAACCTACAAAATCGAAGTTGACTGTGCAAACTGCGCAAACTTAATGGAAGACGCCGCCCGCAAGACTGCCGGTGTAGCAAGCGCTACTGTAAACTTCATGACTCAGAAGCTAATCGTTGAATTTGCAGAGGGTCAGGATCCCAAGGCGGTCATGACCAATGTTCTTGCTGCCTGCAAGAAGGTAGAGCCGGACTGCGAAATCTTTCTGTAATATCAAACTCAATAAAGCCGCGGCCCCATAGCAATTGCTATGAAGCCGCGGCTTTTTATATTCTTCTGATTTTATTTTATTTGCTTCGTTTGCTTGTGCGTTTTCTTCCGGCTGCGCTCTTTTTTGCCGCCGGAGTTTTCGGTTCTGCCTTTTTTTCCGGCTCCGCCTTCTTCTCAGCTGCTGCCTTCTTTTCCGGCTCCGCCTTCTTCTCAGCTGCGGCCTTCTTCTCCGGCTCTGCCTTCTTCTCGACTGCTGCCTTCTTTTCCGGCTCTGCCTTCTTCTCGGCTGCTGCCTTCTTTTCCGGCTCCGCCTTCTTCTCGGCTGCGGCCTTCTTCTCCGGCTCTGCCTTCTTCTCGACTTCTGCCTTCTTTTCCGGCTCCGCCTTCTTCTCGGCTGCGGCCTTCTTTTCCGGCTCCGCCTTCTTCTCAGCTGCGGCCTTCTTTTCCGGCTCTGCCTTCTTCTCAGCTGCTGCCTTCTTTTCCGGCTCCGCCTTCTTCTCAGCTGCTGCCTTCTTTTCCGGCTCTGCCTTCTTCTCGGCTGCTGCCCTCTTTTCCGGCTCCGCCTTCTTCTCGGCTGCGGCCTTCTTTACTGTCGTTTTCTTTGCCGGCTCTGCTTTCTTCTCTGCCGTTTTCTTTCCTGCGCTTCCTGCTTTCTTTGCCGGTGCCGGAGTACAGCTGAATACAATGACAGACATCGGCGGAACATCGATGATCATGGAGTTTTCTCTTCCATCATATTCCTCTGCCTTGCTGGTCTTCACCCGCGGATTGCCCTTGCCGCTGCCGCCGAAGGCCTTGTCATCACTGTTGAAAATCTCTTTATACTTTCCTGCAAACGGAACGCCAATCTGGAACTGCTCATGCTCTACCGGTGCAAAGTTGCATACAAACAGCAGAGTTTCTTCCTTCTTGTCCGTTTTTCTCAGGAAGGATACCATATTGTCCTTGCCGGAAATACAGTTAATCCACTCAAAACCTTCCGGATTAAAGTCTTCCTGATACATAGCCGGATGGCTCTTGTAAAGGTTGTTCAGAGCCTTTACATAATCCTGCATATTCTTGTGAACCGGATAATTCAGAATCTCCCACGGAAGCTCTTCATTTTCATTCCACTCAGAAATCTGAGCAAATTCCTGGCCCATAAACAGCAGCTTCTTACCCGGATGTCCATACATAAAGCCGTAGGCTGCCCGCAGATTGTCGGACTTGGCCTCATAATCATCTCCCGGCATCTTGCACAGCATGGATGCCTTTCCGTGAACCACCTCATCATGGGAGAATACCAGAACGAAATTCTCGCTGTACGCATACAGCATACTAAAGGTCAGCTCTCCGTAATGATGGTTGCGGAAATAAGGATCACACTGCATATAACCGGTAAAATCATTCATCCAGCCCATGTTCCACTTATAATCAAAGCCCAGGCCGTTTTCCTTTACATCACCGGTAATCTGCGGCCATGCTGTAGATTCCTCTGCAATCAGAACCGCTCCTCTGGTCTGCTTTTTAAAGACACTGTTCAAATGCTTTAAGAACTCCACTGCCTCCAGATTCTCGTGACCGCCGTAAATATTGGCTACCCACTCGCCGTCATTCTTGCCGTAATCCAGATACAGCATGGAAGCAACTGCATCCATACGGATACCGTCAGCATGATACTCCTTCGCCCAGTAAAGCGCATTGGCAATCAGGAAGTTGGTCACCTGAGGACGTCCGTAGTTGTAAATCAAAGTACCCCAGTGAGGATGAGAGCCCTGGCGGGGATCCTTGTGCTCATAAACACAGGTTCCGTCAAAGCAGGCCAGTCCATAGGCATCCCGCGGGAAATGAGCCGGAACCCAGTCCAAAATCACACCGATTCCCTGACTGTGCATATAATCCATGAAATACATAAAATCATCCGGAGTTCCGTAACGGCTGGTCGGTGCATAGTAGCCAGTTACCTGATATCCCCAGGAAGCGTCCAGCGGATGCTCCATCACCGGCATCAGTTCTACATGGGTATATCCCATATTCTTTACATATTCAGCCAGACGGGGCGCAATCTGTCGGTAATTGTAAAATTCTGATCCCACAATGTCATTGCCCTCTTCGTCCTTCTCCGTATGCTTGCGGATCCAGGAACCAAGATGCATCTCATAAATAGACATGGGCTTTTTCTTCGTATCAATCTTTTCCCGGGCTGCCATCCAGGCATCATCACTCCAGGAAAACTTATTCATATCCCACACAACAGAAGCTGTGTTCGGACGCATTTCAGAATAATTTCCATAAGGATCCGCCTTTAACATAGGCTCGCCCTTCTGGTTTTTAATCTCAAATTTATAAATATCGCCTTCTCCCAGGCCTGGAATAAACAGTTCAAACACGCCGGAATCGCCCAGACGGTTCATCTGATAGCGGCGTCCGTCCCACTGGCAGAAATCGCCCACTACACTCACACGCATTGCACAGGGAGCCCACACAGAAAAGCTGACTCCGGATACTCCGTTTATCACCATGGGATGTGCACCCATTTTTTTGTATACATCATAGTAGATACCTGCTTCGAACTTTTTCAGCTCTGCCTCGGTATACTGAGATGCAAAGGCATAGGGATCATGGCTTTCCACTGTAATCCCGTTGTCATAAGTAATCAGAAGCGTATAGGCAGCCTGATTCTTCCGCGGTATCAGCACTGCGAAAAATCCTGCTTCATCCTGCTGCTCCATCGGATATTCTTTTCCTCCGGCCGTTATCTTCACTGTCACAGCCTGCGCATTGGGAATGAATGCCTGAACCAGAAATCCCGCCTCTGTCATATGCGGCCCCAAAAGGCGTCCCGGCTCTGCGGCCTCTGAATAAACAATCTCCTCAATCCCAGCCCAATCCATCATATCATACAAAACCTTATCCATGAAGCAACCCCCTCACATTGAACGAAACCGCCCGAAGTCCCCCTTTCTGCGCCGGACTATCGCCGGAAACAGAAGGATCTCAAACAGTTCTTACCCGTCTTGTTATCATTTTTTCAAATTTTATTATACCTGATTTTCCGCCACATAGCAACGGCATTACCGTTTCTTTACCTCTTTTTTTCCGAAATCGCCCGAATGGCAATCCAGATGAGAAGGGCGGCCAGCCCGACCTGGACCACCAGACTGACGGATGCCCAGTGGGTAATTACCACTCCCTCCATTTCATTTCCAAACCACTGTCCTGCGTTGACTGATACCCGTTCCCGTCCGGTCAGACGGCTGATAATCAAAAGAAAGGTTGCTGCCGGATTGGCCAGCAGAAGATAAAGACAACCGCCAGAGCCCCTCTGAATCACCGCCTGCCCGGCAGATGCCAGATACGCATCCAGCCGCATACTTCTCATATACCAGACAAAATAATTAACTGCGCAGGTTCCTGCCATCACAGCTGCTGTAATCCCGTAGGATGCCACTGTTGCCATTGTTGTCCTGCTGGCCAGAGCAGAACAGCACACCCCCAGACTTCCCACCAGAAGAGATGCTGCCGCAAAACATAAAAGAAGAATCAGAATATCTGACAGGGTAATTCCCCCATATACAAATACCATGGCAATGACCGGAAAACTGGATGCCACCAAAAGAGCCATGGTGCTTAAAGATGCCATCAGCTTTCCCACTACAATTTCCCAGGGACGCATTTTTGTAGCCATCATCAGTTCCAGAGTCTTCCTCTCCCGCTCTCCGCTGATACTGCCTGCTGTTATGGCCGGCATAATGCAGATCAGCATCACAAACTCCAGGGCTGCCACAAACAGATACAGATCCAGAAAGCTGGTATACTGCACCTCCGCTGTCAGCCGGACCTGGGCCAGAGTAGAATACATATTCAGCAGGGCAACCAGGGCCAGAATCCCGTTGAAAACAAGAAGAACAAGAGCCAGACGAATGCTTCTGGCACTGACCATAATTTCCCGCTTATAAACCGGATTCGTCTTCATAGGACAACACCACCTTTTCTTTCTGATCATCTGTAATTTGCATAAACACCGCCTCCAGACTTCCAGGCTCCCTGGTAAAACCAAGAACCTGGACATCCGCCTCAATCAGCTGCCGCAAAAGCTCACTTTCCTGTCCGGCGCTTCCTGTAAAGCTTGCCATAATATTGGAATCCTTTACCGTAATCGTCCGCACCAGCGGATGCTCCTTCAATACATTCAGCGCTGTCTCTATGTTCTTGTGAATCGTAATCATCACCGGTCTGGATGTCTGAATCCGCTCTACGATCTCATTCATGCTGCCGCTGATTACCATTTTTCCGCTTTCGATAATCCCGATATGACTGCACAGTTCCGACAGCTCTGACAGGATATGCGAACTGATCAGAATGGTTTTCCCCTGCTCGTTCAGCTCCCTGACAATCCCGCGAAACTCGATTCTTGTTCTGGGATCCAGTCCGCTGGTGGGCTCATCCATAATCAGAAGGGACGGATTGTGAAGCAGGGCTCTGGCCAGTCCCAGCCGCTGCTTCATGCCCCGGGAAAGGCTTTCCACAAAAAAGTCCGCTTTCTCCCCCAGGCCCACCTGCTCCAACAGCATATTGGAACGTTTTCTTGCCTGAAATCCCTCCATGCCGTAGCAGGAAGCAAAAAACTCCATATATTCGGACACTTTCAAATTGTCATATACCCCGAAAGAATCCGGCACATATCCGATCTTCTCTCTGAGCCCGTAGGGATCTGCCGCCGCATCCATTCCGTCTATCTCCACACTTCCGCTGTCCGCCTGCAAAAGCCCTGTCATAATCCGGATTGCTGTGGTTTTTCCCGCTCCGTTAGGCCCTACAAAACCATAGAGCGCGCCGTCAGCAATCTCCATATCCAGTCCGTTTAAGGCATGGTATCCTCCATATGCCTTTCGAAGATTTCTGATTTTCAGCATCAGCGTTCCCTCCCTGCAACCATCGGCATCGGAAGCTGCAGATCATTGTAGCCTGCAATGCCGTCATATACATACCGCACCGTCAGTGTATTTCCCGGAGACAGATAAGGACGAAGCTCCTCCACATCGAGAGTCTGTCCCTCCAGCTCCATCAAATCAAAGTTGCCTGTTCCGTAATTATAAAAATAAATGCTTCCGGTAAATACCTCAGTAAAACTGTTTCTGTCTGCCTCCAGAAATTCTTCATTGACAGATTCAAAGGTCAGACTCTCTACATCAATATCCTCACCCAGCTGATACTCCAGCGTCAGCGGTTCCATGCCTGCCATGGCATTCACAGAGGAATCATAGCTTCCGCTGACTACCTTCGGCTCCTTCATCAGCACAGAACGGTACAGAGAGCGATCCCGGGATGCATTAACCTCCATGGAAGCAGTCAGCATGGTAACTCCATAGGTTTCTGCCGTCTTGTCTTTTAAAAACAGAGTTTCCTCCTTCTGGCTGCTGAATGCAATCAGGCGCGCATCTGCCGTGTATCCGGACAGATAGTTGTCCATGTAAAATTTCAGCAGATTCGACCGTTCCATAGCCAGCAGATACTCTTTGTTTTTAATATCTGTCGGTCCAAAATCCCTCTCGCCTGTGATCCGGTCCGCCACAACATAGGAATTGCCCAGTGGGAACCGCACCAGCTCGTAATCCTCCAGATTTTTCGTCTCTCCTGCCTCCATATGGCCCAGAAGCACCATATTTCCATACAGCATTACTGCCGCATTCTCTACAGGAAACGGGAAATGGTTCGTTACGCTGCCCCCGATTTCTCCTTCAAAATAATCTACCGTTCCGTCAAATCCAATCTGATCCAGATTCTCCGATTTGTTCTCCAGCCGAAAATATCTGGAAGTAAAAGCGGGAATATTCTGTCCCTGAATCCGCACATGCTCATCTGTAGTTATAATCCCGGTCTGCCAGGGAGTTTCCTCTGTCATCTCCTCCCAGCCGCCGTATCCGCCCCAGTAGCTGCTGGTAATGGGAAGAACGGAATATTCCGGCGCCAGATCCACATAATAGGGACGATTATAGGGATTTCTCACATTAACATAAGTAGTATCCATGACGTAATCGCTGGTTACGTCCCGGATGGATGCATAGGTAAAAAATGTAGACCGGAATCTGGTGGGAATACCCATCATATAGATAATTCCCGCAAATACCAGTGACAGAACCAGCACACCCCTCCGGTAATAAATCTGCAGATCCCAGTTTTTCAAAAACAGATACAGGCCCGGTCCCAGCAAAATCAGATATACAGCTGTCACGGTCATATATAAAAACAGATTCGGCAGCTTATCCACATCTCCTGTGTCAATCAGGGTCTGCACAGACCAGTACCGATCGGAATTGCCGCTGTATACCAGCTCTGCCAGACGGTTAATCCTGTTTTCTCCCAGAAGGCTGGTGAACATATAGTCAAGAAATGAAGAATTTTTCTCACAAAACTCTCCGATATCTCCCAGATCAAAGGCTGCCACGGCAATGATTCCCTGTTCCTTGGCTGCCGCTGTAAGAAGCGGAAAACCGCTGCTGGAGAGAATTACATTTCCTCCGTGAAGAGAAACATCTACGCAGGGAACTGCCAGCATTCCTGCCCCCGGCTCATCCAAAGCAAAGTTCTCCCCCAGATTAATATGGCGCAGATTCGGAGCCTCATAGGACTCGTCAAGCAGCTCCGGCGCAAACCGCCCCAGAGTGTCGTCTACCCGTTCTCCCGTTCCCAGAATCAAAATGCCGCCGCCATGCACCCAGTACATAATTGCAGCAATCTGTTTTTCCGAGAGGTTGCGAAGCTTATAATCATTGACAACCAGCACATCCAGAAGATCCAGACCAATCTCCTCCTCCGGAAAATCCGTTTCATCCAGCTCAAAGGTTCTGGTTCTCAGAGTACTGTAATTGATTCCCGCTCCGTTTAAGTAAAACAGCTCTCCGGGATCATCAGACAGCAGGCCGATAAACATTTCCGGCACATCCCGGCTTACCTTCAGATTCACCGGCTTATACACCAGAGATTTACCCTCTTCATCTGAAACGGTAAAAAGGATCTGATCTCCTCCTGTTCCCAGAGGAATATAATACCGGGCGCTCATCACCTCTCCGGCTTCCGCCTGAACCTGATACTCATACTGGTATACCGTACCGTCTGATTCCATGACCTTGGCCTGCAGCATTCCGGAAAAGGCTTCTGTCCCGCTGTTGGAAAGCGCCGCATCTACCGGAAGATAGCGTCCGCCCTTTGCCGTATTGTCATAACCATAGCTCACATCCAGGGAAAGCTGAGGCGCATCCACACTCTGTGTCCCGGCTCCGCTGTCCTCTGCCGGCGCACCATTGCTGCCCGACGCAGCAGACTTCACCTCCGGCGCTGCCATCGCTGTTTCCGTCATATATAAAGCACAAAAAGCCAGCCCACCGGCCAGCAGAACAGCCGCCCCTCTGGCGGCCCATCCTGCCTTCGATGTTCTGACTGAAACGTTTCTTTCTTTCTGAGAATTTCGAATGCAGAGTCTCAAATTCATCACCCGGCCTTTCCGAAATGCTCTTTATTTACATCAAAATTAACCAGAAGCGTTACAGTAAATACCGTACCGTTCAAATCACTTTTCACGTCAATGGTACCTCCGTGCATATCTACAATATTTTTTACAATAGCCAGTCCCAGTCCTGTTCCTCCGGTATGCGTTGATCGGGACTGTTCCACGCGGTAAAACTTATCAAAAATCAAAGGCAGCTCCTCTGCCGGAATCACATATCCGTAATTCGTCACAGACACCGTCACCGTCTCCGGTCCTGCCGCCACATTCACCATCACCCGCTTGCCGTCTGCTCCGTACTTAATGGCATTGTTAATCAGATTATCAAAAAGACGGGCCAGCAGATTGCCGTCTGCTGTAATCACCTTGGCGGGAACATTGCTCTGCAGCTCATAGGAAAGCCCCTTATCCGCAAAATTCGGATAGGATTCCTCCAGAAGCTGCCCCAGCAGCTTGATAATATCCACCTGCGACACATGCATGGAAAGCCTGCCGTAGTTCATCTTGGTAAAACCAAACAGATCCTCAATCAGCTTTTCCAGCCGTTTCGCCTTGCTGTATGCAATATCTATGTACTTTTTCTGCATCTCTGGCGGCAGCTCCACCTTTCCGGAAAGCAGCTCCAGATACCCGATAATCGATGTAAGGGGCGTTCTGAGATCGTGGGCCACATTGGTAATCAGCTCATTTTTCGTCCGTTCTGACTCCCTTTCCTTGTCCATCAGCCAGCGGATATCCTCCACCATCTTATTCAGACTGGAGGCCATGGAAGAAAACTCGTCATCTCCCAGAACCTCCACCGTAGTATTCAGATCCCCTTCGGAAATATTGGTGACAGCATCTGAAATCCTGCTGATATAAGAGATGGATTTCTCCTGGAGAATCAAAAAGGTCACTGTAAAAATCACAATTCCCACCAGCACATAGCCCAGGACAATCACCGTATCAAAGCTGTTTGCCATAGACAAAAATGCATTGCTCCACTGCGCCTCTTCCGCATATCCGGCCAGCATGGAAATATTCGTCACTAGAAATATCTCCACCAGAAATGCCACCAGCGCACTGTAAACCACATTGGCAATAACCCTGGTATGATACCGGTGCCTTAAATCATTTTTTCCCGGAGCCTGGTTCTTACTTTTCAATTTTGTATCCTACCCCCCACACTGTGGTGATAATCTTGTCCTGCCGCTCGTCTTCCTTCATTTTGCCTCTCAGACGGCGGATATGTACCATAACTGTATTGTTGGCTTCATAAACCTTCTCATTCCACACCTTTTCAAAAATTTCATCGGTGCTGAACACCTTTCCTGCGTTGGAAGCCAGAAGATACAGAATATCAAACTCAATCGGCGTCAGCTTAATCTCCTCGTCATAAACTGTTACCTTATGATTGTCCTTATTGATCGTCAGTCCCCGGATGCTGATCTCATTTTTTGAGCTTTCATGAACATTGCTGTTGGGATTCAGCTGAGTATAACGCCGCAGCTGGGATTTCACCCGGGCAGTCAGCTCCAGCGGATTAAAGGGCTTTACCACATAGTCGTCTGCACCTGTTCCCAGTCCCAGAATCTTATCCAGATCCGTAGACTTGGCGCTCAGCATAATGATGGGGATGTTGTTGGTTTCCCGGATCTTCTTGCACATCTCCAGACCGTTCATCCCCGGCATCATAATGTCCAGAAGCACCAGATGAATGTCCTCCTTATCCAGAATTGCCAGCCCGTCCTGGGCATTGGATGCCTTAAATACTTTATATCCATCGCTGACCAGATAGATCTCCACCAGATCCGCGATTTCCTGCTCATCATCAACTACCAGAATATTAGTCTCTGCCATGTTGGTCTCCTCCTTGTGTGATTCTTTTCTATCGTATGGGGAAACCTGCAGAAGCTGCCTGTTTCCCAATGGTTCAATCTATTCATAAGTGTAACATAAAATACAGGTTTATGCCTTACTTTTTTCTGACAAAAGGTGTAAGAATTCCCATTTCTTCGCGTTCTTTCTGCAGGAGACCTTCAAGGCTAAGGAAGTGAAGCTCCTCAGTCCGTTTGTTAATAACAGAAATAACATAACTGCTAAAACTTATCCAGAGATGTGTTCCAGCTCCATTTTAGAACAGGCAGCTGCTTGTTTTGTGCAGAAACTGCCGGTTTCCTCCATAAATACAAAATAGACCCCTGTGATTGTGTAAAATCAGCCTTTTTTATTCTAAAATGCAAAATAAGTCTCTAAAATTGTGCAGGATCAGCCTTTTTCCCTCTAAAATGCAAAATAGCTCCTCCAAATTGTGCAGGATCAGCCTTTTTCCTTCTAAAATGCAAAATAGCTCCTCTAAATTGTGCAAAATCAGCCTTTTTCCTTCTAAAATGCAAAATAGCTCCTTATAAAACGGGCCCTGCTTTTCAGACAAACACGATTCCCTGATTAAACCACAAATTAATTTTCTAAACTTAAAACTTAACAACTGTTCTCTTGTTCTATACGCCAGCCATTAATATTATGGAATCATAGAAAAAACGGAGAATTGATATGAAAACAAATCAGATTATTCGCGAAAAAAGAAAAAAAATTATCACTGATGCAAAACAAATTGCAAAATTTTCGGGTACATCCACCTCTGCTGTAAGCAAATGGGCTACGCCCATCGTTGGCTGCAAAAGGAATATGAGGGCTGCCGCTTCACGACTCACATCGTTAAAGCGGCAGCCCTTCCGGGGTTTTCCCTATGCCTCGGCCGGCACAAACACTCTGGTATTGTGCACATCATGACCGGCTTCCTCAGCCGCTTTCTTTGCCATGGCAATCGCTTCCTCGCAGAACTGCTCCTGTGCGCACACCAGAACCTTTCCGCGCTTGTCAATCTTCTCATAGGTTCCGTCCGGCTGCAGCACATGAGCCTTCACATTATCCTCCAGCTGAACCTGAAGAATATGGATCACCTGTTTCTTTAACTCCGGATCCTCTACCGGGAACATAATCTCCACGCGCTTGTCAAGATTTCTTGGCATCCAGTCAGCACTTCCCATATATACCTCCGGACTGCCGTCATTTTCCACATAAAGAATCCGGGCATGCTCCAGGAAATTTCCCACAATGGAATGCACCGTAATATTCTCACTGAGGCCGGGGATTCCCGCCTTCAGACAGCAAATGCCACGGACGACAAGTTCAATCTTTACACCGGCGCAGGAAGCCTCATACAGATTTGCAATCACCTCTTTGTCACAAAGAGAATTCATCTTTGCCATAATCCGAGCCGGCTTTCCCGCCCGGGCATGCTCCGCCTCCCGCTTAATCATCCGGATACAGCGGCTTCTCAGCCACAAGGGAGCCAGAGCCAGCTTATTCCAGGTAGGCGGCTCCGAATATCCGGAAAGCATGTTGAAGACCGCAGTCGCATCCTCGCCCACCTGCGGATGGCAGGTCATCAGGCCGCAGTCTGTATACAGCTTTGCCGTAGAATCGTTGTAGTTTCCCGTTCCCAGGTGAACATAACGGCGAATGCCGTCCTCCTCTCTGCGAACCACCAGGGTAATCTTACAGTGGGTTTTCAGTCCGACCAGGCCGTAAATAACATGGCAGCCCGCCTTCTCCAGCTTTTTCGCCCAGTTGATGTTGTTCTCCTCATCAAATCTGGCCTTTAACTCCACCAGAACAGAAACCTGCTTGCCCCGCTCTGCCGCCTCTGCAAGAGCCGCAACAATCGGAGAATGACCGCTTACCCGATACAGGGTCTGCTTAATCGCCAGCACATCCGGATCCTTTGCCGCCTGACGCACAAACTCCACCACCGGTTCAAAGGTCTGGTAAGGATGGTGCAGAAGGATATCCCCCTTCCGTATATTGGTAAAAATATCATCGTCATTCATAAAAGCCGGAACCGGCTGAGGCGTATAAGACGGCGTTTTCAGCTCATCAAAGCCGTTCATTCCGTACATTTTCATCAGAAACGTCAAATCCAGAGGACCGTTAATTTCATAAATATCATCATTTCCCACGGAAAGCTCCCGTTTCAGGATCTTCAGGAGACGTTTATCAACCTTCTCCTCCACCTCCAGACGGATCACCTCGCCCCACTGGCGCTTCTTCAGCTGCTTCTGAATCTCCTCCAGAAGATCCTCCGCCTCCTCCTCATCCAGAGTAAAATCTGCATTCCGCATAATCCGGAAGGGATGGGCAGACACAATATTATAATTCAGAAACAGCTCCTTCATATTCCGCTCAATAATCTCTTCCAGAAGAATCACTCTCCGCTCCCCGTTTCCATCTGCAGGAAGCTCCACGATCCTGGGAAGGCCGGAGGGAACCTGAACCATGGCAAACTCCAGCCCGTTTTCTCCGTTCTTTTTCTGTACCAGAGCCGCAATATTCAGGGATTTATTCCGAATCAGGGGGAAGGGACGGGAAGAATCCACAGCCATCGGCGTCAGTACCGGATACACATTGTCATGGAAAAAGCGATCCACAAACCGTCCGTCTTCCTCTGTCAGTTCCTCGTGCTCAGAAACAATCTGAAGTCCCTGCTGCTTTAAAGCCGGAAGCAGAGAACGGTTGTAGGTAGAATACTGAAGAGCTACCAGCTCATGCGTTTTTTCTCCAATCAGTTCCAGCTGCTCCTCCGGCCTCAGACCTGCAATATCCGGCTTTTTATATTTTGCATGTACCATGTCCTTCAAAGACGCCACCCGAACCATAAAAAATTCATCCAGGTTTGATGCCGTAATACTCAAAAACTTCAGCCGCTCAAACAGCGAAATCGACTTGTCCCGGGCCTCATTCAAAATACGGAAATCAAACTCCAGCCAGCTCAGTTCCCGGTTTACATAATTCTTTGAATCCAGATAATTTAATTCTGTATCAGCCATATTTTATACCCTCTTTTTCTGTTTTAACACCGGACGAATGCCAAAAATCTCCTCGAAAAAGTCTCCCTTTTCCGCAATGGACATGGCTTCCAGTGTTACATCACCATCATATTCCGTGGAAATCACCAGCATGTTTCCTTTTACACTCAGGCGGCAGTCAGACAGCTTTCCCGCGTGTCCCCGATCCATGGAATTGGCCAGACGGAGAATCGCCGTCAGCTTTCCGATAATCAAAGGCAGATTTTCCGGATTGGCCAGACGGCTGTCCCTTGACGGTCTTGCCTGCAGCTCTACCTCATTGTAACGGAACTCCTGAATATGATACTTTACCACATTGGCTACAATTTCCCGCTCCACATGGGACAGACCGATAATTTCCGTTCCCATGATAATATTGTAGGCGCATTCCGTAGCATCCCGCATGGTTACAAACTTTCCGCAGGAATGAAGATCTGCCGCAATCTGAAGCAGAAGCCGTTCCCGTTCCTTCAGTCCATGATATTTTTTCAGACTGTCAAACACCTTCAGAGCCGCCTGCTCCACAGCCTGAATATGAGGCATATGGCACTTGTACCGCTTTGCCATATTCCGGGAGGCCGCAATAATATCATTGGAAAAATTATGTTCAAACCGAATCAGCTTTTTCTCCTCCCCGTAATCTGCCGCTGTTCCGTCCGCCATGCGGATTCCGGGAACCCAGAGAATCTCCGCTCCGGTTACCTCCAGCATTCTTTTATAAATGGCGACTGTGGGAAACATCATAGATGCATATTCTCCGTTTACATCAAAGGCATCCTCCAGCTGGGCGCGGGTTTTTGTACGCATCCACTCAAAAAAGCTGTTGAACTTCTCTGCCGTCAGGCGATCGCTGCGGGCCAGTCCATTCAGCTTGTAATACATGGTCAGAATCGGATCTCCGATTGCAATCAGGTGTTTGATTTCCCGATCCTTTAAATACATCTTCCGGAAGGTCAGCAGCTCATTATCAATCAGCTCCATAACAAGAGACTGCTCTGCCTGGGCAGACAGCTTGACATGAGTAAGAATCTGGCGCAGCTTCAACACTCCGAGAGGAAGATTCTGGGTGGAAATCAGAGAATCCTTATCAAAAACAGATGCCTGCATACTTCCAAAGCCCACATCTACAATCGCTGTTCCCTTTTGAATGGTCTTCTGGAATTCTGATGCCTTGGCCGCAATGGCCTTGTAGCGGATAAAACGCTGCTCCGAATTGCTCAGTATCTTTACCTGAATTCCCGTTCTGACCCGGATCTGCTCCAGCACAATCTGGCTGTTTTTTGCCTCACGCATAGCTGTTGTCGCGTAAGCCCGATACTCGCTCACCTGGTATGTCTTCATAATGGATGCAAAATCCTTCAGAACCCGGCAGGTTTCCTCTACCATGTGATAACTGATTTTCCCGTCCTCAAAGGTATCCTTTCCCAGGGCAATCATATGCTTTACATGATCAATGGAACGGACTCCTGTTTTTTCAGAAATTTCATAAATTCCCAGCTCCAGTTCAAAAGATCCTACATCAATCGCCGCAAATGTTCGTACCATAGCCCCTCACTCCTCTCTGTCTGTTCCGCGTTTTCTCTGACCAGGCTCTGTCCGAAACCTGCCGTGTTCTTCTACCATACAAAACAAACTTAAAATTTGCGTAAAATCCAGGTTAAATATTCAGACGCGCCTTCGCTCCTGCAATATTTCCCTGGATTTTTCCTTTGTCTCAAATGTTCAGTTTTCTCAATAATTTCCAAGGATTCTAAAATTCAGCGCTTCGGCTCCAATGCCCTTTAATGCATTTTTTACTGCCGCATCCTCCAGATTTCCCTCGATATCCACGAAGAACCGGTATTCCCAGTTCCGCCCCGGTATGGGCCGTGATTCAATCATGATCATATTCACATGATTAAAAATAAAATGTCCCAGCATATTATAAAGAGTACCGCTGCGGTGAGGAAGCTCAAAGCAGATGCTGATCTTTCCCGCATCCCGGCGGTATACCTGATCCTTTGCAAGAATCACAAACCGGGTGGTATTTCCTTTGTTGTTCTGAATCGATGGTTTTAACACCTTCAAGCCATACAGCTTTCCGGCAATCTCGCTGGCCACTGCCGCCTGTGTCGGATCTCCGTCCTCAAGAACCTTTCTGGCGGCCACTGCCGTATTCTCCATACTGATCTGTTTCCAGTCTCTGTGGCTGTTTAAGTATGCAGAGCTCTGCATCAGCGCCTGCGGATGAGAATATACGGTTTGAATCTGCTCTTCATGGGAATCTGCCGTTCCCAGAAGCGCATGATTTACCGGAAGAAAGGTCTCTGCCACAATCGAATTGGAGTAGCGGGTCAGAATATCATACAGATCCACAACTGCACCTGCAGAGGAGTTCTCAATGGGAAGAACTGCAAAATCTGCCCGTCCTGCCTGAACCTCCTCCATCGCATCTCCAAAATGCTCCACATGATACACGTCTGCAGCATCGCCAAAATACTGAAGAGCCGCTCCGTGACTGTAAGCTCCCTCCACTCCCTGATAAACGATTCTGGCCCCTTTTGCCGGAAGCTCTTCCACTCTGCGAAAGCCCAGATCCTGGCTTTTTCCGCCTTCCTCCAGCAGCTTGTACTGATACCGCCTGCTGATCGTCATCATCTGAGAAAACAGCTCCTCTACTGCTGTTCTGTTAAAATCTCCGTGGGCCATTGCGCCTACAGCCTCCAGCTTCTGCCGTTCCCGCTCGCCGTCATATACAGCCTTTCCCGATGCCAGCTTGGATTCTGCCACATGTCCGCAGATTTCCATTCTTTTTTCAAACAGCTCCACTATCTGCCGGTCAATCCCGTCCAGCTCTTTTCTGCATTCCAGTAAATCCACTATTTTCCAGACCTCCGAATCTCCTGCTCCGCTTTCAGCATTTCTATAATTTTATTCCGGGTATAAGCTCCTGCATGCTTTCTCTCCTCCAGAGGAAGCTCCTTTGCATAAAAGGGCTCTCCAAATTCAATCGTTACATTGGAGCGGCGGATAAAGGGAATATGCTTCTCAAAAACCTCTGAAGTACCGGTAATTGCTACCGGAACAATGGGGCAGCCTGCCTTTTCCGCAATTTTCAGGCTTCCCTCCTTAAATGGAAGAAGCTCTGTCACATCTTCACCGATATTCCGCGTTCCCTCCGGGAAAATCCAGACGGAAATACCTGATTTAATTTTCTGAATTCCGTCCAGAATCGTCTTCATGCCTGCTTTGATATCTGTTCTGTCCAGAAACAGACAGTTTACATTCCGCATCCAGTCCCGCAGGAAAATATAACGTTCCATTTCCTTCTTCGCAACAAATCCCAGCAAAGTAGGAACTGTGGTATAGCCCACAAGAATGTCAAAATAGCTTTGATGATTTCCCACATAAAGCACCGGGCCTTCCGGAATCCGCTCCCGACCTCTTACTGTAACCTTTACTCCGCTGATACGCAGAATCAGGCGGAACATCTTCTGCACTATCTTCAGGCTGTGCGCCTGCTGCCTCTCCGGATCCTGTTTTCCCACGTGATTTTCCCACAAAAGCAGGGGAACACTGAAAATCAGGAATCCCACAACCAACAGAGCCACTAAAATAAATCGTATCATGTCTTACCTCTTCTTCTGACGTTGCTGTCATTTTCTTTTTGTCCTGCCGCCGTCATTTGGTTTATTCCTCGACAGATTGTTTATTTTTCCAGTATATAAAAAAAGAGAAGCAAAAACAAGTCATTTGCTTCTCTTTTTTGTAATTTGTTCAAACAACAATCCTGTGGCAAACCACAGAGGCGCAAAATCCAGACGAATCAGACCGTTGACGCTGGCGCTGCTTGCGCTGTAATCCCAGGGACACATTCCTCTTGCCTTCAGCCAGGATCCGGAAATATATTCCGCCGTAAAAATCAGCACCATATCAATCAATCCATGGCGGATAACCTGTTCCCGAAAGCTGATCGGCTGATCTCCAATCCAGAAATCAATCATTTTCAGCACAGGAGAAAGGAAAGCGCCGCAGCCGTAAATAGGAAACATCAGAAGAGAGGTTCTTCCCATAAGCCGCCAGTCTCTGGCCATTACCGATTCCACAGAGGTAAACATCACCTCCAGGCACCATCCTGTGATGCCGCACTTCATAAAATTACCGGGCAGTTCTTTTAATACATTCAAATATTCCATAGCAACAGTCTGCCCCTGAAACCATGTTTCTATACCTGTTCTTTCTTCTTTATAAATAACCGTTCCGGACATCTTTATAAAAGCGGGGACAGCAGACGGCAGCCCTGCTCCCGGATTCGGATCCACAGACCTCTGGAGGCATAGACCTCCTTTGTAATCTCGCGGCAATCATCCAGATCTCTTAAAAACACCTCTTCCAGAGTTTCCGTTGTCGTTTCATCATAAATTGTTGCATTCACCTCAAAATTCAGCTCAAAGCTGCGGATATCCATGTTGGCCGTGCCGCAGCAGCTGACCCGTCCGTCTGTCATCAGACATTTTGCATGGAGAAAGCCTTTTTCATACGTATAGCATCTGGCTCCCGCCTTTATCAGCTCTCCAATATAAGAATAGGTGGCCCAGTACACAAAGGGATGATCCGGCTTGCAGGGAATCATGACACGCACATCCAGACCGGAACCGGCTGCCATTTTCAGAGCGCTTAACACTGCATCATCCGGAACAAAATACGGCGTCTGAATATAAATATGGTGACGTGCCCTGTGAATCAGCTGGAGATAATTATCGCGAATCTGACGGTTGGAGGAATCCGGTCCGCTGGTAATAATCTGAATCCCCAGCGGCTCCCAGGCCGGGCAAACCGGCATACCGTCCTCCTCTGATTTCACCCTGTAAAAGGGTGTCCTCTGATCCATAAAATAACGGCTCTGCTTAAAAAGATTTTCGCCTGCGGCGTAATTCCAGTCCAGGGCAAACCGGATTTGAAGACTAATCACCGCATCTCCCGTAATCCGCAGATGCGTATCTCTCCAGTATCCAAACTTGGGTTCCCGCCCCAGATACTCCCTTCCCACATTGAAACCGCCTACATATCCGGTATGTCCGTCAATCACAACAATTTTTCTGTGATTTCTATAGTTTACGCGGAGATTCAGCCGCCCCAGCACTGGCGGAAAGAAGCAGGCTGTGCGGATTCCCGCCGCTTCCAGCTCCTTCCATTTCTTTTTCGGCATGAAACGTCCGCCCATGCCGTCATAAAGAATCCGGACCTCCACGCCTGCCCGAACCCGTTCCTTTAAAATGGAAACAATCGAATCAAAAAGCTCATCATTTTTTATAATATAATACTGAATATGGATAAAGTGAGAGGCCTTTCTCAGCTCTGCCCTCAGATCCTCGAATTTTTCCTCTCCGTCTGTAAATACCCGAACATGATTGGCTGCTGTCAGCACAGCCCCGGACTGCTCCAGATTATAATAAATCAGATCAGCATAATCCTGGGCCAGCTCATCACCCGAAAGGGGGCCGACCCGCCGCAGATATTCCTCCTGAGTCCGGATAGGACGGCGGAACCGATCCTCCACCTCCTTGACCCGAAACATTCTGCTTTTTCTGAAATCCTGGGCAAAAATCAGGTAAAAAAAGAAGCCGAAAACAGGGATAAAGTACAGAAGCATCAGCCAGGTCCAGACTGCCTTGGGATCCCGCCTCTGAAAAAACACGATCACCACAGACAGCACCAGATTGATATACAAAAGATGCTCCATAAGCCAGCCCCAAATCTCTGCTGCAAACTCCATTTTCCCCCACTCCTCTCTGCCGATTCCTGTCTCTCACAGCTTCTGCTTCTGAATCTTCCTGCTTCTTGCTGATTTCTGTCTCTCGCAGCTTCTGCTTCTTGAATCTTCGCTTCCCGAGTCTTGCTCTTCTCACCCTGCTTTCAAAACTCTATACAAACTGATTTTTTCCGGCATCATACCGGTAATCTATCAGCTCCAGCTTTTTTTCCAGCTCCGCCTGATCTGCCTCCAGATCCTGACAAAGCTCCTCCAGAGAGGAATACTGATCACGAAGCTTCGTATTTAAAAAGCTCATCAGCATAACCGGATCCTTGGGAATTCCTGCCATACCTACCCTTCCTTTCCTTTGACGCAAGACAGAAAATACCCCTGTTCTGCGCCATTTTTCTGTGATATGATGTAACAGTTCAGCCTTGCGGGGATTCGGTCAGAAAAACTCGTTGAAATCTTGCTTTCATAAGAATTTTTCTGACCGAATCCACATAAGGCGGACGCCTAAAGCTTCTTGTCTGCTGTAAGCGGGCAAGAAGATGCAAGGCTGAACTGTTACGATATGGTAAATCTGTCTGAAAGGAAAAATTTCAGACAGTTCTTTATCAGTTTACAATGTTTCCAGATAAAAAACAAGATACATTCCCTTCCTGTTTCTGTGTTTTCCGCAAAATTCCATTCCGGAAATTGCCCGCTCAGAACACAGACAACAGAAAATATTTACCAGAAGGAGACCGATACCATGAACCAGAAAAAGAAACGGATTCTGATGATTGCCACAGGCGGAACCATTGCCTCCAAACGAAGTGAAAATGGTCTGAAGCCCCTCATCACCTCAGACGAGCTTTTAAGCTATGTGCCGGATACCCGCCATTTTTGTCAGGCTGATGCAATTCAGGTTCTGAACATTGACAGCACCAATGTTCAGCCGGAGCACTGGCTGCTGATGGCCCGTGCCATTGAAGATCACTACGACCAGTATGACGGCTTTGTAATCTGCCATGGCACAGACACCATGGCCTACACGGCGGCCGCCCTTTCCTACCTTATCCAGAATTCCCTCAAACCCATCGTAATTACCGGCGCACAAAAGCCCATTGATCTGGAAATTACAGATGCAAAAACAAATCTGCTGGACAGCCTGCGCTTTGCCTCCTCCTGCCGCGCCCACGGCGTTAATCTTGTCTTTGACGGCAAGGTCATTGCCGGAACCCGCGCCAAAAAGGAACGTACCAAAAGCTACAATGCATTTTCCAGCATTAATTTCCCCTATGTGGCAGTGATCCATGATGATCATATTATTTTCTATCTGGATGACAAGGAACACGTTTCCGGCCCGGCAGTCTTTTACCACAATCTTGATACCAGGGTGGCTCTGCTGAAGCTGATTCCCTCTATGGATGCCGGAGTTCTTGACTATATGGCAGAACATTACGATGCCGTCATTATTGAATCCTTCGGCGTCGGCGGTATTCCAACCCGGGAGACCGGAGATTTTCACAGTGCCATTGAACGGCTTGTCCGCTCCGGAAAAACCCTTGTTATGACAACCCAGGTCACCAATGAAGGCAGCAATATGTCCGTCTATGAAATCGGGAAAAATATTAAACAGGAATTCGGACTTTTAGAAGCCTATGACATGACCCTGGAAGCCGTTGTCACAAAGCTGATGTGGATTCTTGGTCAGACCCGGGATCCGCAAATGGTGCGGGAACTGCTGTACCGCACCATTAACCGTGATATTTTATATCCTGTATAACCTCAGGCATCTTTGTTTTCTATGGGCAGACGGCCGCGGAAAAACCGTTTCTTCACCTCGCTCCACTGGAAAGGAATCAGAGGATAGATATAGCTTTTTCCTGCAATGGTCTTATTAAATACGACTGCGCATATGGATAAAACCACCCCGACTCCGTATCCCCATACATCAAAGATACTGGTAAGAATCAGGATCATCACCCGCATGAATTTCAAAGCATAGCCCAGTTCAAAGCTGGACTGACTGTAATTGGCTATCGTCACAAATGCCATATACAGCATGGTTTCTGAATTGAACCAGCCGGACTTTACGGAATATTCTCCCAGTACAATACCGGCAATCACACTGAGAGGCGTTGTCAGCATATTCGGCGTATTGATGGCCGCCAGACGCAGACCGTCAATGGCAAATTCCAGAATCAGAAGCTGAAAAATCAGGGGAACATAGGTCTGATCTGCCAGCTTGGTAAATTCCAGCCAGTCCGGCAGCGCCTCCGGATGCATCATCATCAAAAGCCAGGTAGGCGTCAGAAGCAGCGACAATACAGCCGTCAGCATTCTGGACAGCCGCAGGTAGGTTCCTGTTACCGGCGGAAAATAATAATCATCCGCCTCCTCAATAATATCAAATACAGACGACGGCAGCACCATAGCCGCTGGAGAATTGTCCACAAGAATAACAATATTTCCCTCCAGAATACAGGCTGCCGCCGTATCCGGCCGTTCTGAAAATTTAAATTTCGGAAAAGGATTATACCATTTATAAGGATAAATCCCCTCTGCCAGGCTTTCCTGGTTCATGGTCAGAGCATCAGCATGAAGCTGCTGAATCCGCTTTTTCACTCCTTTCAGAAGATTTTCATCTACCCTTCCATCCATATAACAAACCGCAATATCTGTATGAGAGCTTTCTCCCGCTGACAGAATCTCCATTGTCAGCCGTGGATCCCGGATTCTCCGCCTAATCAGCGCTGTATTAAATATAAGAGTTTCTACAAATCCATCTCTGGATCCCCGCATCACCTTATCCTTTTCCGGTTCTCCCACACCTCTGGCCGGATAAGTCCGGCAGTCCAGTGTCAGGCATTTGTCATACCCGTCCAGAAAAATGCAGGTAATCCCGGACAAAAGCTGGACCACAACATCCTTCTCCTGATCCAGAACCCCGACCTCTCCATAAGGCATATATTTCCTGGAAAATCCATCTGCATCCTCCGGCATATCATCCGGCTGAATACTCCACCAGGACTGCAGAACCTTTAGCAGAACCTCATCCTTGGTAAAACCGTCCACACAAAACAGACAGCCTTTTCGCCCCGCTATGTCAATTACTCGATATACTACATCAAAATTTTTATCTGTCTGAAGAACCTTTTTAAAATGCTCCAGATTTTCTGTCATCTGCTTTGAAAATGCCATAGCCTTCTGCTCCTCTCCGATTATTTTCTCTCTTCATTATGTACCGCTTCCTGACAAATTATCCAAAGCCAGACAAAATTGGCGTTTCTATTGAAAGTCCTCCTTCTGTTTCCAGAAAAACCTATGTATTTTTTGCACACTTTGTCGATTTATCAGGAAGTTTTCTGATAAAATATGCACAAATATCATTGACTTAAAAAGAAAGAAATGGTATATTATACCATGTAAGAAATAAAAGTGAACGTTGATTTTTCGACATCCTTAATTTTCTTAAGATTGGTATGGGGATACCAGCGTATAATGTACGGTTTATTGTTCGTGACCGGAGGAGCTGCTTTCTGTGGGGGAAAAGCAGCTCCACTTTTTTATGTATTATTTTTATATTCCATTCCAGAATACGAAAGTAACAGTTCCGCCATTTCTGATACGCCACACATACACAATGCAAAATTGTCTTTTGTAGTTGTGCAGGATTCACCTTTTTCTTCTGTAAATGCAAAATCTCAGCCCCAGATGGTACTTCTCGCTCACAACACTGCAAAATCCTCTCACATCTTCCTCCAGATTCCCCTTTCACCCTGCCGCAAAATCTAAGCGCAGCGCTAAAACACAAACCAAGCCTCTCAGCCTTTCTCCCCGCCATAAACCACATACCCTAAAAAAGGGGCTGAAAAAACTCCCCTAAAGAAAAATCGCTGAGGTCGTAAGACTTCAGCGGTTTTTTGGTACCATTGATTATGCGACTAACCCAAAATACCATTGGTTTTTTCTTTTCCGTTTTCCGCGTCCATGAACAAAAACAGTATCGTCTGTCTGACAGCATTCTTCTAAAAACAGAATGATTTTCTGGAAATCCTCTATCCTGGTTTCGGAAGTAATTGAAAATTCCTACAGGTATTCCCTTTCAGAAAATGGATAGCCTCCTGAATCTTCCGGAACATTTTTCTTCCCATTTTCCCACAGACTTTTTCCAGACCAATGTATACTCACCTATTTTGCAGCGGCTTCCAGGCCTGTGAAATAAAAAAATGAAGAAAGAACTGTCGCTTCACGATTAATCATAAAGCAACAGTTCTCTCCATTTCTGTTCACAACACAATTACATTGCCTCAGACAACAATAACCGGAGTCTTACACAATCACCTCATAAGGCACACGGTTTATTCCCTCTTTGACAGCTTCCTGTGCCACTGCATTGGCAACTGCCAGGGCAACCCGCTTATCGAAAGATGACGGAATCACGTACTCAGCTGTCAGCTCTTCCTCCGGAATCACTGCTGCAATGGCATGAGCCGCAGCAATCTTCATTCCCTCTGTAATATCTCTTGCGCGCACAGCCAGAACTCCCTTAAACAATCCCGGGAACACCAGCACATTGTTGATCTGGTTCGGATAATCCGAGCGTCCTGTTCCCACAACAACGGCCCCTCCGGCTTTTGCCTCATCCGGCATAATCTCAGGCACCGGATTTGCCATGGCAAATACAATTCCCTGATTCATAGATGCAACCATCTCTTTTGTCACCAGGTTGGGACGGGACACACCGACAAAAATATCCGCGCCCTTTAAGGCATCTGCCAGAGTTCCGTGCTCCTTATTCCGGTTGCTGATATGAGAAATCTCCTCCTGTCCGGAATTCAGATTCTCGTCGCCCTCACAGATAATGCCGTTAATATCACACATAATAATATTTCCAAAGCCCATGGCAATCAAAAGCTTTCCAATAGAAACACCGGCTGCTCCTGCACCGTTAATAACAACACGCAGCTGCCCCATGGTCTTTCCTGTCACCTTTACTGCATTCAGAAGAGCTGCACCTACAACAATCGCCGTTCCGTGCTGATCATCATGGAATACCGGAATGTCACAGACCTCCTTCAGCTTCTTCTCAATTTCAAAACAGCGGGGTGCCGCAATATCCTCCAGATTAATTCCGCCGAAGCTCTTGGAAATCAAAGCGATCGTATTGACAATCGTATCTACATCTTTGGAATTTACACACAAAGGAAATGCATCCACATCTGCAAAGGTTTTAAACAGAGCGCACTTTCCCTCCATAACCGGCATTCCTGCAGAAGGACCAATATCTCCCAGTCCCAGAACTGCCGTACCGTCTGTAATAACAGCAACCAGATTGCCCTTTCGGGTATAGTCATAAGCCTTCTCCTCATCCTCGGCAATCAGCAGACAGGGTTCTGCCACGCCAGGTGTATAGGCAAGAGCCAGTTCCTCTCTGTTGGTTACAGGCGCACGGGAAATCACCTCAATCTTCCCTTTCCATTCTTTATGCTTCTCAATCGCCAGCTGTTTTTTATCCACAAAAGTATCCTCCTGTAAAATGTAGATTCGCCCGATTCTTGGCTGACTTCATTTTAATACAAATGCTTCACTGCGTCAACGCAAAAACAGGGGCGCCGGATACCCCGGCGCCCCTGGCAGGACTCTTCCTGTTATACACTTTATCAGCCTTCAATAGAAATATACTTCTTCTCCTCCGCTGCCGGCTGAACCTCCTTTTTCGGAATATGCAGCTTCAGAATACCGTGTTTAAACTCACCCTTAATATCTGCCTCCGTAATGCCCTCGCCTACATAGAAGGAACGCTGGCAGGCGCCTGCATAACGCTCTCTGCGGATATATTTGTGGGTTTCTTTTTCCTGTTCATCCTTGTCCACGCCCTTCGACGCGGTAATGGTCAGATATCCATTCTCCACAGAAGCCTGAATCTCGTCCTTCGTAAATCCCGGCAGATCCATCTCCAGTTCATATTCTGCATCCGTCTCCTTCACATCAGTCTTCATCAGATTTCTGCCCCGGCGGCCATACAGCTTTTTCTCCAGTCTGCGCTCTGCCTTATCGTCGAAAAACGGAAAATCACTCATAAAATCATCAAACAAATCTTCTCCAAAAATACTAGGCATTAACATAAGTCATCTCTCCTTCTCTATTGATGCAAAATCACCTTGTTTTTCTGGAACCGGAAAATCCGGAGGAAGGAAATCCATTGACCGCTGCCGGTCTTTGAATTCTTATCCCCTCCTTTTGTTCTATCCGTAATATAACACCTATTCATTCAGATGTCAAGAGCAATTCTGTGAACTTTCTGTGTTTTTTACCAGTCTGTAAAAACGTTTCCGCCTCTTGCAAAAGCCCTTATTCCACATAGGCAATCAGCTTTTCTCCATCCTGGGAGCAGTCAATCACAATGGTCTGTCCCTCGCTGATATTGCCTTCCAGGATAATCCGGGCCGCCAGAGTTTCCACATGCTTCTGCAGGTATCTTCTCAGAGGACGGGCGCCGTAAGCAGGATCATAGCCATGTTCTGTAACAAAGCTCTTGGCTCCGTCTGTAAGCTCTACCTTCAGCTCCCGATCTGCCAGACGTTTGTTTACATCTGCCACCATCAGATCTACAATGTGGCTGATATTGTCTCTGGTGAGAGGCTTAAAGAGAATGGTTTCATCCAGCCGGTTCAGAAATTCCGGGCGGAAATGAGCGCGAAGCTCCTGCATTACCATCTGCTCGGCCTCCGGGCGAATCCGTCCTGCCTCATCAATTCCATCCAGCAGATACTGAGAACCAATGTTGGAGGTCATAATGAGAATTGTATTTTTAAAGTCCACCGTCTTGCCTGTGGAATCTGTAATACGGCCGTCATCCAGTACCTGAAGCAGTACATTAAATACATCCGGGTGAGCTTTTTCCACCTCATCAAACAGCACTACGGAATACGGTTTCCGGCGCACAGCCTCTGTCAGCTGGCCGCCCTCATCATAGCCCACATATCCCGGAGGCGCTCCGATCAGACGGGCTACCGAATGCTTCTCCATGTACTCACTCATATCGATACGCACCATATTGTTTTCGTCATCAAACAACGCCTCTGCCAGAGCCTTGGCAAGCTCTGTTTTTCCCACACCGGTAGGTCCCAAAAACAGGAAGGAGCCAATGGGCTTGGTAGGATCCTTGATCCCGGCCTTGGAACGAAGAATGGCCTCTGTTACCTTCTCCACACCCTCGTCCTGACCTACTACACGTTTGTGAAGAACATCATCCAGGTGCAGAATCTTGCTACGTTCACTTTCATTCAGCTTGCTCACCGGAATTCCCGTCCAGCGGGAAATAATCCGGGCAATCTCGTCCTCTGTCACACTTTCATGAACCAGACTCAGATCCTGATTCTTTACCTTTTCCTCCTCTGCCGCCAGTTCCTTCTGCAGCTGAGGAAGCTTTCCGTACTGCAGCTCTGCCGCCTTATTCAAATCATACTGCTGCTGGGCCGCGGCGATATCCCGGTTCACCTGCTCTATCTCCTCCCGGAGAGAGGACAGACGATCCACAGAAGATTTTTCATTCTCCCACTGGGCTTTCTTTCCGGCAAACTCCTCGTGAAGCTCTGCCAGAGTCTTCTGCAAAGTCTCCAGGCGCTCCTTGCTTAAATGATCCGTCTCCTTTTTCAGAGCAGTCTCTTCAATCTCAAGCTGCATAATCTTACGGGACAGCTCATCCAGCTCCGCAGGCATGGAATCCAACTCTGTCTTAATCAGGGCGCAGGCCTCGTCTACCAGGTCAATAGCCTTATCCGGCAGGAACCGATCCGTAATGTAACGATCCGACAAAACAGCCGCTGAAACAAGCGCAGAGTCCGTAATCTTTACTCCGTGGAAAACCTCATACCGATCCTTGATTCCGCGAAGAATCGAAATCGTATCCTCAACTGTCGGCTGATCCACCAGAACCGGCTGGAACCGGCGCTCCAGAGCCGCATCCTTTTCAATATATTTTCTGTATTCATCCAGAGTGGTTGCGCCGATACAGTGAAGCTCGCCCCTGGCCAGCATAGGCTTTAACAGGTTGCCCGCATCCATGGAGCCCTCCGTCTTTCCGGCGCCCACAATCGTATGAAGCTCATCGATAAACAGAATAATCTGTCCCTCGCTCTTTTTTACTTCCTCCAGAACGGCTTTCAGACGCTCCTCAAACTCACCCCGGTACTTGGCGCCTGCCACAAGCGCGCCCATATCAAGGGCAAACAGCCTGCGGTTTTTCAGGCCCTCCGGCACATCGCCGCGGACAATTCTCTGGGCCAGTCCCTCTACGACAGCCGTTTTTCCGACGCCGGGCTCACCAATCAGGACAGGATTGTTTTTCGTCTTTCTGGACAGAATCTGAACCACATTACGAATCTCGCTGTCACGGCCAATCACCGGATCCAGCTTCTGATCCCTGGCCCGCTCCACCAGATCATATCCGTATTTCTCCAGAGTATCATAGGTTGCCTCCGGATTGTCACTGACTACCCGCTGATTTCCCCGCACCGTAGACAGCGCCTGCAAAAAGGAATCCCTGGTGATACTGTACTGTCTGAACACTTCCTTCATGGTTCTGTCCGCATACTTCATCAAAGCCAGAAAAATATGCTCTACCGATACATATTCATCTCCCATGCCTTTCGACTCATCCTCTGCATGAATCAGCACCTTGTTCAGATCATTGCTGATATATACCTGACTGCTGCCGCTTACCTTCGGAAGTCCCGCCAGCTTCTGCTCTGCCTCATTGACAATCATCTCCTTGGAGATTCCCATTTTCGTCAAGAGCTTCAGAATCAGGCTGTCATCCAGAGTCAGAAGGCTGTAAAACAAATGCTCCTGCTCAATCTGCTGATTTCCATACTCATAGGCGTATTTCTCACAGTTCTGTACCGCTTCCATCGACTTCTGAGTAAATTTATTAATATTCATAGCTGTTCCTCCTTTCGGAACATGTGCATTATCTGCGTTTCTTTGTTCTACACGGAATATAACACACATTATTAGCCATGTCAAGGGTCGAGTGCTAATTTTTTGTGGAAATTTTGTGAAGCCTTGATTTTACGGGCTTCACAGGGATTTTTCACTTGCTTTCGCACTCGATTTTCTTGATTTGACCACATTTTACAACAACGACTTCTGGTTTATACCACAGCAGTCACAGTTTCTGCAGGTTCATTTTAGACATCTCGTTCTCCACATGAGGCTTCTCTGCAATATGATTGTAGACATTCATTGTGATCTGTGCATCTGAATGTTCTTCGCTCCGCTACGGTCGGTGCTAAACGGATCTCCACCGGACATCCAGCACCCCATCACATACTGCATAACTTTGGGATTGACATTGTTCTCACCCAGCCTGGTACATCCCGTATGACGAAGAGTATGCGATGAAATAGGAGGCATCAGCTCCGGCTCTCGCTTCTCTTCTTCTGCCA